>Ga0070729_10000965_pt1 | contig 49729 bp, 48 predicted proteins | sample tdDd472_FD_66725 | JGI IMG/M metagenome (GOLD analysis project Ga0070729, IMG submission 66725) | Marine sediment microbial communities from the Atlantic coast under amendment with organic carbon and nitrate - tdDd47.2 | ecosystem: Environmental > Aquatic > Marine > Coastal > Sediment | place... | reverse complement strand
ATCCGGAATCAACTCTGGCAGCGATTAAAACTTTGACAGAAATCAAGACTTCCGGTAAAAAATATTTCATACTTGGGGATATGCTGGAATTAGGTGATATGAAAGAAGTTTACCATGCTGAAATGGGGAAAGCCATTGCTGAAACCGATATCGATTTTTTCTTTAGCCAAGGTGAACTGACAGCACATGCTAATAAAGCCGCCAAAGAAGCAGGTCACAAAAATGCTATCCATTTTGCTACAAAGAAGGAGATCATAGAATATCTCAATAATAATGTATCAAAAGAGGATATCCTGTTACTAAAAGGTTCCCGAGGCTCAAAGATGGAAGAAATAATAGAAGGGATTTAGATGTTTTATCATTTTTTATATCCGCTGAGAGAACTTTTATCAGCATTTAACATTTTCCAGTATATCACCTTTCGATCAGCTGGTGCAGCTATTACTTCGATGATTATTAGTTTTTTTATCGGTCCAATGATTATCAATAAACTGAAGGTTATGCAAATTGGTGAATTGATCCGTACTGATGGCCCAAAAACCCACCTTACCAAAAAAGGTACACCAACAATGGGTGGAATAATTATTATTTTTTCTACCATTTTCCCTGTACTTCTATGGGCAGACCTGACAAATATTTATATACAGATCATGCTCTTTTCAACACTTTGGATGAGTGCAATTGGCTTTGTAGATGATTATCTCAAAGTGATCAAAAAATATAAAAAAGGACTCATTGCCAAGTATAAAATGGCTGGACAAATATCATTAGGTCTGGTTATTGGAACAGTCATATATTTTCATCCTCATTTTGCCGATATTAATACACTAATCTCAATTCCATTTCTTCCAAATGTGGAACTGGACTTGGGATTCTTTTATATACCTTTTGTTGTATTTGTGGTGACGGGAACTTCCAATGCAGTCAATTTGACTGATGGTTTAGATGGACTGGCTTCCGGATTAATGGGAATTACGATAATTGCTCTTGCAATGATCAGTTACATGTCTGGCCGTGTAGATTTCAGTCAATACCTCAATACATTATATTTACCAGGTGCTGGAGAATTGACGATCTATTGTCTTGCAGCCGTTGGTGGTTTATTGGGATTTCTATGGTACAATAGTCATCCTGCACAGGTTTTCATGGGCGATACTGGTTCCCTTGGAATGGGTGGAGCGATTGGAACGTTGGCAATTTTAATAAGACAAGAAATTCTATTTGCACTTTTGGGTGGCGTTTTTGTTGCTGAAGCCCTATCTGTGATGATCCAAGTTGGATATTTCCGTTATACAAAGAAAAAATATGGTCAAGGTAGACGAGTGTTTAAAATGGCACCGCTTCATCACCATTATGAATTGAAAGGACTGAAAGAAACAAAGATCGTCATCAGGTTCTGGATTATTGGAATCCTCCTGGCACTTCTAAGTTTAAGCAGTTTCAAAATACTATGATCAACATCAAGAACAAAATATTAACCCTGAAAGACCAAAATGTCACTGTTCTTGGAGCGGGTGTAAGTGGAGTTTATGTCTCAGCACTTGCAACAAGTTATGGTGCCAATGTACTTCTATCAGATTCTCAAGACATGGATCTTACTGTTGACCAGTTTACTTTGTTATCAAAACATGGTGTTCGTATCGAAAATAATGGCCATTCTGAAGATGTTTTTACTTCTGATTTTGTGATAAAAAGTCCAGGTGTTCCACATTCATCAGAGATTGTAAAAAAAATATTGAGACGGGATATTCCCATTATCAGTGAGGTGGAATTTGCTTACCAATTGCTTAATAGTGATAGGATAATTGCCATTACAGGTTCACATGGAAAATCAATAACTGCTAAAATATTACTAACCTTACTAAAAAATACAGGACATAAAGTTCATTCAGCTTCGGGCCCACAGAATCCTCTCAGCAAAGTCATTCTGGAAGAAGTAGTTCAGGAAGATGATTTCATCATATTGGAACTAAATAGTTTCCAACTGGAAGATACATATTCATTTCATCCTTATATTTCTGTATTTCTGAATATCGCCAAGGATAAGCATGATAATGACAAGTTGAAAATCGAACACCATTTGGATATAAAACTGAGGATTGCCCAGCATCAAAGAGATGATGATAAATATCTATTTTGGGAAGATGATATAATCCTGAAAAAAAATAAACCTGCTAAAGTTAGTACTATTGCTTTTGGTCTGAATACAAAAGAAAATGGCATTTATGTAAAAGAAAATCACATTTATTATAATGATGAAAAATTAATAGCGATAGACGAACTATTGATTTCCGGAGACCAAAACCTACTGAATTTATTAGCAGCATTAAATATTTGCAAAATATTGAATATTGAATGCAGCCAACTTTTGGATAGTGTAAAAAAACTCCAAATTGGAGAAGAAGCGTGAAACTACTTTTGAGTAAAAAACATGATAATGTATTTTTCTTTGCTGTAGTTGCTTTGGTGGCACTTGGAATCATTTTTCAGTTTAGTGCCAGTTCCAAGATCAATGTGAGTTCTGACCAACATTATAATCCCAATCATTTTTTAATCAATCATTTAATCAGATTAATTATTGGAATAGTGATAGCTCTCCCCTTTTATTTTGTGAATTATAAAACACAAAAACGATGGACTCCTTATATTATTACTGGTGTTATCGGGTTACTTATCTGGGCATTGATCTATAATAAAATTCATCCGCATCCGACTGGAACTGCCCGTTGGATTAGAATCGGGCCAATGACAATTCAGCCGTCAGAATTTGCCAAACTGGCCCTTATTTTTTTCATAGCATCTTTTTATGAAGATTTGCAGGAATATCTAGGAAATGTCTGGCTGGGCTTTTTACCCGTTGTAACGGTTATGAGTATTTTCTTTATACTGATTGTTGCTGGAAAGGACTTCAGTACAGCAGGTGTGACAATAATGATTGCCGGAGTTGTTTTGGTAGTTGGTGGAGCAAAATTTAAACATTGGGGCTGGGGAATTTTGTTATTTCTATTAGGATCTGTAGGAGCAATTTTTTCAGCAGATTATCGAAAAAATCGTATAATTGAATATATTCACATCCTAAAAGGTGATTTACCTATCAAAGAAATTCCTTATCAAATTCGTCACTCACTTGTCAGTCTTGGAAATGGCAGAGCTTTTGGTTCCGGACTTGGAGATAGTGTTGGCAAGAATGAATTTTTACCTGAACCAAACACCGATTTTATCTTCTCAATTATTGGTGAGGAATTTGGATTTTTAGGATCAATCGTTGTTCTAGGACTTTTCTTTTTCATATTCTATCGTGGAATCCAAATAGCAAATCGGTCAGATGATGTTTTTGGCACTTTATTAGGCTTTGGCCTGGTAAGCAGTTTATTCATTTATACATTATTGAATATTGGCGTAACTTGCGGCCTTTTACCAGTAACTGGATTACCATTACCCTTTATAAGTTATGGAGGAACTGCTATGCTTTTTAATTCAATTGCAGTAGCTATACTACTAAATATTTCCAAGGGTTTACAAGACAAGGACAACCTGATTAAAAACAGGGTAATTAATACACATGATTAATAAAAAATTAAAAATACTATTTGCTGGTGGCGGAACCGGTGGACATCTCTACCCGGCTGTTGCTTTGTGCGAAGAATTCATCAAACAACAGGGCGAAGAACATGTAGAAGTCCTTTTCATTGGTTCACACTATGGAATAGAAAAACACATTGTCCCAAAATTGGGTTATAACTTCAATGCATTATGGATACGTGGTATTCAGAGAAGTATGTCATGGAATTCAATTAAAATAAATGCATTAGCTCCCTTTCGGATAATTTCCAGTTTTTTAACTGCACGATCACTCATAAAAAAATTCCAACCTGATATTGCTATTGGAACCGGTGGCTATGCCAGTGGACCGGCAATATCTGTGGCAGGCAAAATGGGAATTCCTATATATCTTCAAGAGCAAAATGTCTATCCTGGAGTCACAACCAGAATGTTGGCAAAATATGCAAAAGTCATATATGCATCCTATGAGGATTCAAAAAAATATTTACAGAATGTAAAAGCACTGGGTACACCACTTCGTATTTCTCTGAAACAACAGGATCGAATACAAAGCCTTAAGAAGTTCCAACTTCAAGAAGATAAAAATACAATTTTTGTATTTGGTGGTAGCCAGGGATCAAAAGCAATAAACGACTTTTTATTTAAACATATAGACCGAATTTTAGAGGCAACCGGAACACAATTAATATGGCAAACTGGAAAATTTGATTTCAATAGAATATCTGAGAAACATGGTAATAATCCTTCATTACATATTCAACCTTTTATCTACGATATGGATTATGCTTACTCGGCTTCTGATTTAGTTATTTGTCGGTCTGGTGCATTGACCTTGGCGGAACTTTGTTTATTTGGAAAAACTTCCATCCTGATACCACTTCCAACTGCTGCTGGAAATCACCAGGAAAAGAATGCCCGATCATTAGAAAGTTCCAATGCGGCCAGTGTCATCATGCAAAAAGACTTAACTTTCAGCGGAATTATCAATGAAATAAATAAAATTCTATCTGATGATAACATAAAACAAGAGATGGAAAAATCAGCTCTTGAATGTGCTCACCCTGATGCAGCAGAAATGATAGTAAAGGACATATTAAATCAAATATGAAAAAACTGGTAAAACATATAAAAACTAATTTCACTTTGTATAAAACATTGATATTCATCTTTACCGGAATTGGTGTGCTGTATTTAATCTATTCTCAAACGACAAACTGGTGCCAATACCAGAATTTCTTCGCACTTGATTCTACAACAATTCGTGGTAATAACCTTGTAGATGCCGTTCATATTATAGCCACTGGAAATATTCATAAAGATATGAATGTTTTAACGACTGATTGTAAAGCCATCCGTAATAATTTGGAAACCCATCCATACGTAAAAGCTGCAATAGTCAGTAAGCGATATCCAAATAAAATGGAAATCACAATAAAAGAGCGCTTACCAATTGCCTATCTTAATGCTGGAAGATTGATGTTAATTGATAGGGAAGGAATTGTATTACCTATTCCCAGTACCACTATTTCCCAATTACCAGTTATCACGGTAGTACCAGATTCATCTTACAGTATCATTCCCGGAGAGAAATTAATCTCAAGCAAAATAAATCCCATTACAAATCTGGTAATTAATACCTACTCAATGTCACACTCATTGTTTTCTTCAATTTCAGAAATTCGGTACAATCTACAAACAGGGGAATTGATATTATTTAATAAGGACACAGGAAACCCAATCTATATGGGAGTTTCAGGTTTTGCAAAAAAGATGGTAAGCCTTGCCAACTTTCAAAAAGTATTGGCAGGTAAAAAGAGATTACGAGATTACAAATACATCGACTTAAGATGGAGTCAGCAAATAGTAGCAAAGGAATTATAGGATTAGTATGAGAAGAGTCACAGCACTTGATATAGGGTCATCAGGAATAAAAATGGCAGTTGCGGATGTGGAGCCATCATCCAAAACACCAATGATACAAGGATTTGTTCATCTGCCATCAAGAGGCATAAAAAACGGAATGATCATTGACGTAGATGCTGCAACAGCTGTAATTCGCGAAGCAAAGTTGATGCTGGAAAAACAAATTGATGGTCAATTAGAAAATTGCTATATCAGTATTAGTGGCGATCACATTACCGGAATCAATACAACTGCAAGAATTTCACTGACCAAAGATAATGCACAGGGTTTAAGCGAATCTACCCAAATTTCTATCGAAGATATAAAAAGACTGGAAGATCATACCCGTGGTTTTGTTGTTTCTGCTGACAGAGATGTATTGCATCATTTCCCTATCGAATATATTATAGATGGCAGAAAAGGAACAACTACACCTGTGAACCAATATGGACGTCGATTACAAGTGAATGTCCATTTGACAACCTGTGAACTTTCAGCCATCAAAAACATCAATTTATGTTGCGAAAATGTTGGTTTGAAGATCAAACGCTATGTAGCACAATCCTTTGCTTCTGCTGAAGGAACTCTTACTGATGAAGAAAAGGAAAGAGGTGTTGTTTTGATGGATATTGGCTCAGGAGTGACTGACATTATCATTTTTCACAACAATTCTGTGCATTATACCGGAACACTCAATCTTGCTGGCGATATGGTTACAAATGATATTCATTATCTAACTGCTACAACACTGGAACAGGCAGAAAAAGTTAAACTAAACTATGGTTTTGCTACCGATGAAATAATCGAACATACTGAAACCCATGAAATCGAAGGACTTGTTGATAGAAAATCAACGCCAGTAACAAACAAAGAATTGGCCCAATATATCAAAGCAAGGTTAGATGAAATTCTAAGTGAAGCGTGGAAAAAAGCAAGTGAAACTGAAATTATTAACAAAATACAACCAATCATTTGTCTCTGTGGAGGTACTGCATTACTTAGGGGATTTGACAAAGTCGCAGACAACATGTTCACAAAATCACCCTTAAAACCAAATATTACAAGGATCGGCGTTCCAACAGGTTTTACCAGCAATAAAGCCAAGGAATTAACTTCACCGGAATATACATGTCTGGTTGGCTTGCTCAAATTTGGAGCACGTCAAAAAGAAGATACTCTTGGAGAAAAATTGGTCAACAGTATGGATCTTTGGACAAGATTTGTTGATTTTATTAAAACTAAAAATTTTAAAAATAAAAAATGATACTAAAACCAATAAATAAAAAAGATAAAGACTAAATAGTTTACGACGGAGGAACTATGAAATTTGAATTCGATGAAACAATCGACCAACGAGCCAAAATAAAAGTCATCGGTGTCGGTGGCGGCGGTGGTAATGCTGTAAATCGAATGATCGAGTCAGGAATTGAGGGAGTAGATTTCATTTCTGTCAATACTGATGCACAAGATTTAGAAGACAGCAAAGCCAAAACAAAAATCCAAATTGGAAAAGAACTTACTCGCGGTCTTGGTGCCGGAGGAAAAAATCAGGTTGGCGAAGAAGCAGTTGTAGAAAGTCAACCAGCAATAGTAAATGCAGTCAAAGGGTCTGACATGGTATTCATCACAGCCGGAATGGGCGGTGGAACAGGAACCGGAGCAGCACCAATGATTGCAAAAATTGCAAAAGAACATGGCTGCCTTACAGTAGCGATTGTAACAATGCCTTTCGATTTCGAAGGTAAAAAGCGACGCGAAAGAGCAGAAGAAGGTGTTCTGGAACTAAAACGAAATGTTGATACCTTGATTGTGATTCCAAATCAAAAACTGATAAAAATTGTTGATCGCTCAACCGGACTACGAGAAGCATTTAGAACTGCTGATTCCATACTATACCAGGCAACTAGAGGAATTTCAGATTTGATTAACAATCAGGGGTTGATGAACCTAGATTTTGCAGATATAGAATCCATCATGAAAGACAAAGGCGATGCGATTATGGGAACTGGTGTTGCAACAGGAGAATCCAGAGCCAGTATGGCAGCACAATTAGCAATATCCAGCCCATTGCTTGACGATAGAAGAATTCGTGGTGCATCAGGTATCTTGATCAATATTTCCGGTGGTGCAGATTTATCATTACTTGAATATGACGAAGCATGTAAAATCATTACTAATGAAGCTGGTACTGATGCAGATATCATTGTTGGTGCTGTTGAAGACAAACGTTTTGAAAATGAAATCGTCATCACGGTAATTGCAACAGGTTTTCCAGATGGAAAATTTATTGCAGAACCTGATGAAGAGCTAAGAATTGAATCAACTGTACCTGAAGAAATAGTTGAACCGGAGACACCCCATGTTCAGGAAGAACATCCGGACTTTGTTTTGACAGATCAATTAATGGATACTTTGAATACTAAAGAATTGAAAGCAGAAATTCTTGAAAAGCACAAAGTAATCATAAATGCAACTATGGATGCTGAGGAGGATTCAAGAATATCAGATCCAACTCTATATTTACATGATATCACTCCAGTACATCATGAAATCGAAAAAAAACTACATAAAGATGAGGAAAATAATTCCTTCCAATTTGCCGATGAAATAGTTGAAGAAATCAAAAAGGAAGAAAATGAGTATAAAGCTCCAACTTTAGTTGTAAATAATCCTGTAAACATAGAACCTCCACAAGAGAAAGTTGTTGATGAAAGATTGAAAGATGATCTTCGAAATCTTTCTAATACCCAAGATATAGACAATATTGTGAAGGAACCTGAAAGAGAAGAAATTACAAATAGGTCTAAAGGAGAACAGATCAATCTTTTCCCTGCATTCCTAAGAAAAGAAGTAAAACAATAAACATAGATAAAATTCTAAACTCCGTTATATAAAAAATCCGCTGTCTTAATAAATCAGCGGATTTTTATTATCTAGAATAACAAAAAGTCCGTTAGTCATAAGATTAACGGACTTTAAATTTTGAATAAAAAACTTTTTTATAAAGCTTTTACGTAATCACCTTTTTTCAGACATGATGAGCAATATTTCACTTTTTTCGCTGCACCATTTACTTCAATACGAAGTGTATGAAGGTTTACGCCAAAAGTACGTCTGGTTTTTTTATGTGAGTGAGATACATTGTTTCCACTCATCGCTTTTTTTCCGCATTTTTCACAAACTTTAGCCATTTTACCAACTCCTTAAATATCCTTGTATTTTATTTTATATTCTTAATGTCAAAATCAATTTATAACGTTAACAGCCCGCAAATTTATACTATTTTTCCTTTAATACATAATAAAAAATTGAATTCTCTGAAATTATCTTCTATATTTCAGCATGAAAATTAGAGATATCGATATACAATCACAAGTAATATTAGCACCAATGGCTGGATATACGGACTTACCATTTCGTTTAATATGCAAAGAAATGGGTGCTGGAATAGTTTATTCTGAATTTGTTAGTTCAGAAGGACTAGTCCGAGGATCGGAAAAGACCGAATTTTACCTGGTAAATGATGATGGTGAACGTCCATTCGGTATCCAAATATTTGGACATGATCCTATATCAATGGGTAATTCTGCAAAATATATTGAAGAAAAATTTCAACCAGATATTATAGATATCAATATTGGTTGTTCAGTAAGAAAAGTCGTAAAGAAAAATGCCGGCTCTGCCCTACTCAAAGATTTGAAATTATTGGAGAATATTGTTAAAAATGTTGTCAATGCAGTGGAAACACCAGTAACAGGAAAAATCCGTATTGGCTGGGATCACCGACATTATGTTGGCCTGGAAGCAGCAAAAATTCTAGAAGATAATGGAATCGAGGCTATTACTGTTCACCCACGTACTGCCAGTGATGGTTTTGGTAATACAATCAAATCTGAATTCATCAAAATGATAAAAGACCAAGTAAATATTCCGGTAATTGGTAATGGTGATATCATGACACCACAAGATGCAGAAAAAATGCTCAAAGAAACCGGTTGTGACGCAGTAATGGTTGGTCGCGGCGCCATCGGCAATCCATGGCTTATCCAAAATATCTACAATTATCTTAATGAAAAACCGATTACAGAGCCAACTCTCCTTGATAAAATTGAATTATGCATTAAACATTTGGATATGGAAGTTGAGCATCGTGGCATTGATCAGGCTAATAAAATTATGCGAAAATTTTATGGAGGATATTTTAAAAGTTTTGAAGGTGCGTCAAGGCTGCGTCATGATCTTGTGACTGCAAAAAGTGTAGAAGAATCATTCTATATCTTGGAAAATTTCAAAAACGAAACTGAAAAATCTAATCATCAATCTCTGTAAACTCTGCATCCTCAATATTTGATTTATCAATCTTTAATTTTGTCTGTTTATTTACTGAATTGGAATTTTGCGGTTCATTGGTATCAGTAATTTTTGGCCAATATTTTATCATCATTCTCCATAAATATCTAAATAAAAAGATCAACAGAATAATTTGAAAAAAACGTATCATTTTTTCTTTCCTTCAGGATTATAATAAACTGTGCCACTGATAGGTTGACGAATAACATTGATCAACTCATCAAGGTCTTCTTTATTGTTTACAAAATCTATCTCGTTTGTATTGATTATGATAAGCGGTGTTTTGTTATATCGAAAAAAATATTCGTTGTAAATATGGTTGAGTGATTCAATATACTCTAATGGCATTTCCTTTTCATAATCACGTCCTCTTTTTGTAATATTGGACATAAGGCGCTCAGTATTTGCCTGAAGATAAACAATGAGATCCGGCTTTGTCAGCTCTTTTTCCAATAAGGATGCAATTTTATCATACAATACTAATTCTTTGTCACTGAGATTTAGGTTTGCAAAAAGACGGTCTTTTTCAAACATATAATCACTGATTAGCATATTATGAAAAAGGTCAACCTGTTTCAATTCCAATTGCTGTTTGTACCTACTTAATAGAAAAAACATTTGTGCCTGGAATGCATATCGCTCCTGATCTTCATAAAAATCGCTAAGAAAGGGATTTTCCTCAAATTTTTCCAGGATCAGTTTTGCTTTAAGTCTTTCGGACAACAACTTGGCAAAACTTGTTTTTCCCGCCCCAATTACTCCTTCAATAGCGATGTAATATAAATTTTTCATCAATTCTCCCATTTCTTAATTTTCCAGGCTGCTGATATCAATTTCGGCAATCTTCTCGATTTTACTATTATCTTCACATTCCTGCAACAACAATTCTATAGTTTTTCCTGTTTTGCTGCATTTATAATTTTTATTCAATTCGAACATTGGTTTCAGCACAAACATTCTTTCGTACAACCGTGGATGTGGTATTTCCAAATTGTCAGTTTCAATTATAATATCTTCATAAAATTCTATATCTAGATCAATGGTTCGAGGGCCATTTCTTACCATATCGAAATTACGACCTAAGTTTCCTTCAATCTCTTTCAATTTTTTCAATAAGATCACGGGATCAAGATCTGTCATAATTTCTACAACAGCGTTATAAAAGTTATCCTGATTTTCCAAATACATTGGCTTAGTTTCAAAAATCGGTGAAATATTAACCAGTTTTGTTGTATGAAATTTGTCGATCTGCTGTAAAGCCAACCTAATATTTTCCAATTTGTTCCCAACATTAGAACCCAAACCAATATAGGCAGTAACCATTATTCCATTTCCTCTTTTGTTCTGGTGATCTCAACTTCAACTGTATCCACAACGCCATGAAGTGGTACATTTGGTTTACGTAAACGAATCGTCACTTTAGATAATAAATAATTGGTAAAAATCTCTTTTACAATCTTTCCAGCCAATGCTTCTATCAAATGAAAATTAGATTCAGTCACAATGTCCTTTACAAGTTTGTAAATTTCAACATAATTGACTGTGTTTTCGATATTGTAAGTCTCAATTGCTTTGTTCAGGTTTGTATACAGATCAAGATCAACTTCAAACCTGCCGCCAAGTTCTTTCTCTTCCTGTGCGGTTCCGTGGTAGCCATAAAATACCATGTTTTTGATTTTTATTGTGCCCATGTATCACTTTCAATTTTGAGATAATTTACCGAAGCAAATTGTGATAATCAAGTTGAAGAATTTACATTGGTATAAAAATAAAAAGCCCCGAATAATCGAGGCTTTTTACATATCATATATATAATGTAATTAAGTTTTACATCATTCCTGGCATTCCGCCGCCCATACCACCTGGCATTGGAGGCATTCCCATATCTTTTTCATCTTCTACTTCAGAAATTACTGCTTCTGTTGTTAGAAGTAATCCAGCAATACTTGTAGCATTTTCAATAGCGATTCTTGTTACTTTTTTAGGATCAACAATTCCTGCTTCTACCAAATCACAATATTCATCAGTCAAAGCATTATACCCGAAATTATCTTTGCCTTCTTTAACTTTCATAACTACGATTGATGGTTCCATTCCAGCATTTTTTGCAATCTGTCTTAATGGTTCTTCAATCGCACGTTTAACGATTTCAACACCAACTTGTTTGTCACCATCTAATTTCAGGTTTTCAAGATTTGGTAATGTTCTGATAAGAGCAGTTCCACCACCAGGTACAATACCTTCTTCAACAGCAGCACGTGTTGCATGAAGCGCATCTTCAACTCTGGCTTTTTTCTCTTTCATTTCAACTTCTGTAGAAGCACCAACTTCAAGTACAGCAACTCCACCAGAAAGTTTAGCTAAACGTTCCTGTAATTTTTCTTTGTCGTAATCTGATGTTGAATTTTCAATTTGAGATTTGATCTGAGAAACTCTGGCTTTAATATTGTCAGAATCTCCAGCACCTTCAACAATAGTTGTGTTGTCTTTGTCAAGTCTTACTTTTTTTGCACTACCAAGATATTCAAGAGTAGCATTTTCCAGTTTATATCCGCGATCTTCAGAAATTACAGTACCACCAGTCAAAACTGCGATATCTTCAAGCATTTCTTTTCTTCTGTCACCAAAACCTGGCGCTTTTACAGCAGCAACTTTCAACGTTCCACGAAGTTTGTTTACTACTAATGTTGCAAGTGCTTCGCCTTCAACATCTTCAGCAATGATCAACAATCCTCTATTCATCTGAGAAGTTTTTTCAAGAATAGGTAAAAGTTCTTTCATGTTTCCAATTTTTTTGTCATAAATCAGTAAGAAAACATCATCAAGATCAGTTACCATATTGTCAGAATCAGTTACAAAATAAGGTGATAAATAACCACGGTCAAACTGCATACCTTCAACAACTTTAAGTTCAGTTTCTGTACCTTTGGCTTCTTCAACAGTAATAACACCGTCATTACCAACTTTTTCCATAGCATCTGCAATGAGATTTCCAATGACTGTATCATTATTAGCTGAGATTGTACCAACCTGAGCAATTTCATCTTTGTTGGTTCCAACTTCTGTTGCCATTGCTCCTAGAGTTTCAACGATATTCTTTTTCGCAGCGTCAATTCCTCTTTTGATTTCCATTGGATCAGCACCAGCTGTAACATTTTTCACACCTTCTGTGATAATTGCTTGAGCAAGAACAGTTGCTGTAGTAGTACCGTCACCAGCGATATCAGAAGTTTTTGAAGCAACTTCTTTTACCATCTGTGCACCGATATTTTCTCTTTTGTCTTTCAGTTCGATTTCTTTTGCTACAGTTACACCATCTTTAGTGATAGTTGGAGCACCAAAACTTTTTTCAATCACTACATTGCGGCCTTTTGGTCCCAATGTTACTTTTACAGCATCTGCAAGTTTATCAACACCAGCTTTCAAATCATTTCTGGCTTCTAAATTATATTTTATTTCTTTTGCCATTATTCAATTTCTCCTTCTTAAAGAACTGCCATTATATCGTTTTCTGTCATAATTAAATATTCTACGCTTTCGTAAGTAATCTCTGTACCGGCGTATTTTCCGTATAAAACTTTGTCACCAACTTTTAATTCCATTGGAGCTCTTTCGCCATCTTTGTTTAATTTTCCAGCACCTACGGCCATAACTTCACCTTGTTGAGGTTTTTCTTTTGCTGTGTCAGGAAGAATGATACCGCCTGAAGTTTTTTCTTCTGCAACTGCAGGTTTTACTACTACTCTATCTCCGAGTGGTTTAAGTTTCATGGAAACTCCTTTCAATTTTTAAAATTTGATCTTATATAAGTTTTCTTTTTTTACGCCGCCGCATTTTACAAAGGACATGCCACTGAAACTACAAGTCAAAAAGGCATGTTTTTTGTTTATTTGGCATCTAAATTGATTATTTGATTATTTGTACATTATTTAAGCAAAATCAGAAAGAAAGTTATGATACCAAGACGAAATATCCTACGAGCATTAAAAAAATCCCTTTACCAACCGGGATACGCTTTTCAGAATTTAAAAAAAAGAACAAAAGCACATCTGTCATACCGTTTTGGCAATGGAAAAAGTTCATGGCCTGAAACTATCTCAATTTTTATTACCTATAAATGTAATCTTAAATGTAAAATGTGTGGACAATGGGGAGAAAATGGCACTTTCAAATATTTTGATAAAAGTACTCTTAATAATCAATTGTCAATCGATGAAATTGAGACCTTTATCAAGGATGTAAAATTCTACAAACCAAACATAACACTTTTTGGTGGTGAACCATTAATCAATCCCGAAATCATTGATATCATAAAAATTATTAAAAAAGCAGGACTTCGCTGCAATATTATCACAAATGGAACATTGATAAAAAAATATGCCGAAGAATTAATCGATTCCGGTCTCGATGAAATTATTTTCTCTCTTGATGGTCCAGAAGAAATTCATGATTCAATCAGAGGAATACCAGGTACTTTTCAAAAGGCACTAGCGGGTTTTAAACAACTCAATGAATTAAAAATATCCAAAAACCTAAAAAAACCCTTCATCAACATTAACTCTACAATCTTTGAAAGCAATTATGAATGCTTTGCTGACACAATAGTAGCATCTAAAGAATTTTACCCTGACAATCTGACTTTTCATCATTTATTGTTCCTCGATAATCACAGAATTCCAAAATTTCAAGAATCCTTCCAATCAAGTTTTGGCCAAAATCCTCTAGACTGGCAAGGCTTTGGAGTTAATGCGATACCAACGATCAATCCGGAGAAAATCATATCACAAATTGCAGAAATTACAAAACAAAGTTACCCTTTCAATATTAGTTTTTATCCAAATTTCGATGACCAAGATATCCAAAAGTGGTACAAAAATTTCGAATTTAATTCTGGAAGTTATAAAAATCGTTGTATGAGTTTGTGGATGACTGCATACATTTTTCCCGATGGAAGTGTGCGCCCATATCATACTATGAATTATAATATTGGAAATATTAAGGAGTATTCATTTAATACAATTTGGAACAATGAGAAATATCAGAATTTTAGAAAACATATTATAAAACATAAATCCTTTGAAATATGTTCTAAAGGTTGTACGGAATTTTTCCGATATTAAATTTGTTTATAATTGATAATAAAGAGTTGAATAATTAAATTGTTACCAACTTATAGGAATAGAAAAATGAAAAAAATATTAATCGTTGACGATGATTTTGAAATTAGAGAGATTTTAGATACCTACCTTTCAGAACATACCTTTGATACTGATACTGCTGAATCGCTAAAGATTGCAGGTCAGAAAATTGTAAGTTACAAACCAGACCTTATCTTATTGGATATGCATCTTCCTGATGGTGCTGGCAATGATTTTTTACGTGAAATGAATAAAAAAAATATCCAAATTCCGGTGATTATGGTAACAGGTATTGCTGAGAAAGAAATCGCACTAGAGTCTATCAAACTAGGAGCTTCTGACTATATTACAAAACCAATCGATTTGGAATATCTTTCTACCAGTGTAGTATCAAAATTAATGACTGCATTATAAATTATAATTCTGGAAATACATGATTTTTTTAAATAAAAATAAAACTATTTTTTGGATACTCTCCATATATTTAATACTAGTTTCTACACTATATTGTAATGATATTGATTATGTTCTTCGTAGAGGTGATAAACTCCAAATAATCTATATGGATATAGATCAAAATAATAACTTTATTGAAAAAAATGATATTTTTACAATTCGAGACAATGGTACAATTCGACATGCAATAATGGGGAATATAAAACTTAGTGATAAAACCATAGATGAAGCCGAGACATTTTTATTTTCAAAGATGGAACGATTTTTCACAAATCCATCAATCTCGATAATCTTACTTGAGAAAAACTCAATCAACGTCCTGCTATACGGTGCTGTAAATAATGGTGGAATTCTCAAAACTTCGCCACAAATCAAGATTGCAGAATTTCTATTATCTGAAGGCAAACTAAAAACTGAAGCAGACTTGACAAACATTCAAATCATTAAAAGTAATGGCGATAAATACCTTTTTAATCTTCCAAATTTTCTCTATAAAAATGAAACGAAGAATAATATCCTTCTTGAAAATGATGATAAGGTGATAATTCCTTCATATGCTGATAGAAATTTTACCAACATAGTTTCTGATGATTTCATATTGAAATTTGGAAATATCCTGAAAATATCACTTTTTGAAAATTCTGAAGGACTGAGTTCCGAGAAAAATTCGGATGTACTTACCATAGATAATGAAGGTTATATTTACCACAATATGGTTGGGAAAGCACATATAGGTGGTATGACAATCGTTTCTGCTGAGCAACTGATTCAATCCATGGCAGCAAATTATTTGAAGGATCCAGTAGCACAGATCAACCTGGTATCAATCAACACACGTAATGTTTACATTTTTGGGGAAGTTAGTAATCCTGGCTATCACCCATTACAGGGTTCTGTTCGATTGGCTGAATTTATTGCAAAATCTGCCGGTGGAATGAAAAATGATGCAAACATTAAAAAAATCCAGGTTACAAGGAAAGATGGTACAAAACACTTTTTCAATTTTGAAGATTTTCTTTTTGACAGGAAGGACATTGGAAATATTTTACTTGAAGATGGTGACAGGATTATTGTTCCATCGAAAAACATTGGTCTAAGTTACCGTATTGCAAATGCTTTCCGACGATATTATTGGATATTACAATTTTTAACAACATCAATTTCTCTATATATATTGGTAGAAACAGTAAAATGACACAGTACGAATTAAATTTCAACGACTATTGGCGAATCATTAAAAAGAAAAAATGGCTGATTCTTTTTACTGCTTTTATGCTGACATTTTTTAGTATGTTGTTCACAATTTTGAATAAACCGACTCCGGTTTACCAGGCAAAGTCCAGCATTCGAATTGAAAAGAACACATCACTCACCGGACTTTATATGGAAAGTGTTTCCTGGAATTATGGTGATGACCTGGCAACTCGTGCAGCGATTATTAAAAGTTACAATATGATCGAAAAGGCTGCCAAAAATTTAGAATTGATCGACTCAACACTTTCAAGTGAAGAAATCAAAAATAACAAAAAGTACTTTAATATAATAGAAGGTCTAAAATCTCGTGTCAATACTCAGCAGGAAGGCTATACAAATATCATCAACATTCTGGTAAGAAGCCATAAACCAATATTAGCTCGCGATCTTGCTAATGCTCTGGCTAGCACTTATCAAAAAGAAAATTTCATTCAGAAAAACGCAAAGACCAAAAATGCTATCAATGCTATGAAAACTCAACTTAGCAGATCAGAAGCAGATTACCGGGAATCAGAAAATGCTTTGCAAAGATTTCGACAAGACCACAAGTTTCTTACGTTGCAAACTAAATCGCAAATGATCTCTCAAGATATCCTGGACAAAGAAGAAAAAATTGAGGCAATAGAATCCGACATAAATCAAATCCAACGAATACTTGCCAATCTAAAAAACAATGACAATAATTTTCAATATTTATCGCTAAACCTATTTCTGAATAATAAAAATAATGTTCTGATTTCTTTACAAAAAAATCTGGAACAACACATAAGTAAACACAGTGAGTTGCAACAATATTACACACCAGAACATCCTAAAATTCAAAATATTGAAGGACAAATTGACATCCTCAAAGAAAATATTTTAAAAGAATTGGATCAATTCAAGAAAAGTCTACAACAATTAACAATCAGGGAAAGCACAAAACTCACACAATTAAATCTTGAATATAATGAAATTCCATATCTCAGTCAGAAGTTTGAAAATCTGCAAAGAGACCTGGAAACCAGTCGAAATATCTATGAAAAACTGAAAGTAAATTACCTTCAGTCACAGGTGAGGGAATCTGAAAATATACAGGAGGTTTTCCTCATCAAGCCTGCTTTTTTACCTGTAAGTCCAATCAACTCTATCAAACTTGCTCCTACAACTTTGGCAGGATTGATTATTGGCCTGATTTTCGGAATCATTTTAGCTTTTATCTCAGAAACATTAGATACTACTTTCAGGACAATTGATGATATAGAAGCATCTCTTGGAACTACAGTCCAGGGAATCGTACCATTCATTGATATTAATGAAATCAAATCATCAATCGTCACTGATAGTGAAATAAATGTAACTCAGGAAGAACTTGAGCAACGAGCAAGATTAATGGCCCATTTTGCTCCAAAATCCACAATTGCTGAGTCCTATAGAAGTTTGCGTACGAATATCAATTTTTCCTTAATAGAGAACAAATACAAAACTATTATGGTAACATCTTCGGTAGCGGGCGAAGGAAAAACAACTGTAGCCACCAACCTGGCACTTTCCATGGCGCAAACTGGTCTTAGAACCTTACTCATTGAAACAGACCTCAGGAAGCCTCGGGTCTCTAAAACCCTGGGAATAGATAGAACACCCGGATTGACAGATTACATCCTTAACCGTGAACCGCTAGATGGGTGTATTCGTGACATGAGTGATCTTTTGATGGGAAGCCTAAGCCATAATGCGATGAAAGAAGATGCAATTCCTGGAATTGAATATTTAAATATTCTTCCCGCCGGAAAGATAGAACGAAATCCATCTGAGATCATTGCTGGTAAAAAAATGGATGCATTGATCGAGATATTAAAAGAACGTTATGACATTATAATATTTGATTCAGCTCCTGTGATTCAAGCAACTGATTCTGTTGTACTTGCTTCAAAAGTTGATACCAACCTAATTGTATATTATCAGGGAAAAATATCTAGAAATACACTACGTCGAGCTAAAAATCAATTAGAACTTCTAAAATCATCTGTATTGGGAATTGTAATCAATGGAATGCGTGCTGATATTAGTGCTGATTATGTGGACTACAGATACAAATATGACTATTTGTACTCCTATGGTGAAAGCCATGATGTAGATGAAAACTTATCCATTCCAGGTAGGATAAAATCCCAATTTTTACGTCCTCAATCCAATGCCCACCTGACATTTTTACAGCGACTGAAAAAAGCGCCACTCATTCTTCTATGTATGGTTGCTACACTTATTATTATTGGAGCAATATTTACATCCAGACAACAGAAACTTAATGTAATACAACCACAGCAGGAAGTTGAAACAACTACAAATCAACCAGTTATACCTGATACTATAAAACCAGTAGTGCCCGCAAAATTGAAAGAATTACAAAAACAATATCAGATAGAAAAAAATGAAGATCCCAAAGTTACTAGTAAAGCACCTATTATTGAACAATCAAAAGATACATCGACAAAATATCAAGATGTTGAAACCGAAGATAATATTATTAAATTGGGATTGAACCAACCCTATACGATCCAGGTTGATAAAATTTCAAATAGGGCCAAAGCATCAAACAGAGTGCAAGAATTACGGGATTTTGGACTGTCTGCTTATCTTACTCCTGATTATTCAGCAGAAAAAAATTACTTGGTTTGTATTGATAATTTCAATAGCAGACCTCAAGCAGAATCAGCAATTACTCAGCTGCAATTCTCTGATATCAAAGGTAATTTCAAAGTACTCTTTCTTCCCTACTCTATCAGAATAGAATTATCAAAATTCACTCAAAATAATTTTTATAGTTACAAATATAATGAAAATGGCAATAATTATTATTTTGCCGGAAGTTTTAAAAATCTTTCCACAGCAAATCTATTTCGGAAAAGTGAAATCATTTTTCGTGAATGTTCAATAGTAAAACGATGACACCCAGAAAAAAACAAAAACGCAAAAGAACCAATAAAGAAAAACTGGTCATTATCTTGGCATTAATCATTGTTATTTCTTTGAGTTTCATCGTTTCTGTCATTACACAAACTCAAGAATTTGGATCAACACTAGAACCACTACAAACTGACACTCAGGAATTCAATCACAATGGTTCTGCCGTAAGAAAAGAAACTCAAATTCGTAAAGACTATGAAAAAGATTATCGTCAAAAAAATGAAAAGTGGGATGACCAATATTCAAAAATTCTGGAGAACAAAGAAGACGATAAAAAATTAGAAAAACTAAACCTCAAAGACACAACCAAAAACGAAAATTGAACAATAAATCCTTACATGCACATAATTATTTTATCCTGGCGGTTTCTTTTCTGGGAACCATTGCCTTATCCTTTATATTGACAAAAACCAGTATTGTTTATGCAATTGCTGCAGCTATTGGAATGGGCTTAATTCTCGCTACATTCTACAACACAAAACTCGCTATTTTCATTCTCATATTTTCAATGCTTCTAAGTCCGGAGTTTGGCTCAAGATCCACTCTAGGATCGGGTTTCACCATCAGGTTTGATGATATCTTATTGGCAATTATTATCTTCACCTGGATTGCAAAAATGGCAATGTATCGTGAATTAAAAATTATCAAAAAAACGCCTATGCATAAAGCCATTATATACTATATGATTGCTTGTATATTATCAACAGGGTTAGGAATGATGCGAGGTGATGTAAATTATCTAACAGGTTTTTTCTTTTTATTAAAATATTTCGAATACTTTGTAGTCTTTTTCATGGTTCATTCCTATATAACTCAAAAAGAGGAAATCACTCACTTTTATTATGCTCTGCTTGGAACTTTCATTATTGTCGTTATTGTCGCTATGCTACAAATCCCAAACGCAGATCGTCTTACGGCTCCATTTGAAGGAGAAGGTGGCGAACCAAATACTTTAGGTGGTTATCTTCTACTAATTATTTCAGTAAATCTTAGCATTATTTTTTACAGTAATACATTGCAAAAAAAGTGGATTAAACGATTGGTTTTGGCAACAACCATGGTGGCTGTAATTCCCTTTTTGCTGACTAACTCACGTGGCTCTTGGGTAGCAGGAATTCCTGTTGCAATTTCCTATATGTTACTAAAGAAGAGTAGAAATATTACAATAATTTTTGTAACATTAATGTTGATTCTTTCCCCTTTTATATTGCCAAAAAGTATCCTTGAACGTGTAACCTATACATTTCAAAAACAACAAGGCTATGCCAGAACATTACAAGAAGAAGTTGGTGGAGTAACTCTGGATACATCCGCTTCAGAAAGAGTAAGGAGTTGGAAAGATGCATTTCAGGAACTACCTGAGCATATGATATTTGGATTTGGCATCACTGGATGGAGATTTCTCGATGCACAATATATGCGAGTTTTGATAGAAACCGGAGTTATTGGCTTCATTGTGTTTATGTTTCTATTATATTCCATAAGTAATGGAATCTGGCAAATCCACAAAAACACAGATGATAATTTTTTCAAAGCACTCTCTCTGGGATTGTTCATTGGAATGCTTGGAATTTTATTTCACTGTATTGGTGCAAATACCTTTATTATTATTAGAATAATGGAACCATTTTACTTACTTTGTGGAATGGTCTTCGCGATACCCAAAGTAGAAGAAAGGACTAATATAATTGCAGAAGAATTACAAGCCAAAATCACGAGATAATTTACTTTTCAAAGAAATGAATGATGGTGGAGTGATTTACGAACCTGCTGTTGAAAAATGCCATTCATTAAATGCTACTTCCGCTTATATTTGGTCACTTTGCGATGGCAATTTTGAAGTCAGTAAGATCATTGAGATGATCAAAACCGATTTTGCAGAATTCAATATTGATCCTGAAAAATCTGTTGAAGAGATTATCAACAAATTCCAAGAACTCAACTTACTGGAAAAATGATCAAACTTCAGATAAAATCCTCATGCATTCAAATTCCTGAAGCACTGGAAAATCGGGTTCGAGAAAACCTTTTTTCATTAATAATTGAATCTTCAAATAAAGAAGAGCCTGACTACTCTATATATAATAATGATGGTATTATATCCATTCTCAAAAAATCAGATATAATTTTTAGTTCAATAAACATTAATGAAGCAATTTATAATCTGGAATGGAATATTGTAGATGATTTGATTTCTAAAAATGGACATTTTTTGCAAATCCATAGTGCAGCATTGACTTATGATGATAATGCATATCTCTTTATAGGAAATCCGGGTACTGGCAAGACATCTACCTCCATTTTGCTTTCAAAAAATGGATTCAATGTTCTTTCAGACGAAGTAGGATTATTGGACTTGGATAATTTGGAACTCAACACTTTTCCAAGGAATTATATTATAAAGCAGCATTTATTTTCAGATATTGATATTCGGCAAAATCAATTAAAACTGATGATTGATTCCGATGATGATGGGAAAGAACCAGCGTATTTTCTTCCAATTAATTATTTTAATAAAAATAATAATCTATCATCAAAAAAATTGAAAAAAATATTTTTTCTGCAAAACTCTGTTGAACACAATTTGCAGCTTGATAAAATTGGTAACCATGAATCGTTCAACCAAATAATGCCACAAATCTTCAACATTGAAAAATTCAATCAGAAAAAAATAATAGATTTGATAAAAACTATTCCTTGTTACAAATTAAAATTATCAAAGCCATTGTTATTCGATGAAATACTAACACAAAAATTGATAAATGAGATCACAAAATGATAACAAATTTTCGTGGATTATTAGATGACAAAATCCGAATTAATGCATTTCAAAAAGCTATTTCAGAAGTTGTAGATAATACCAAATCAGTCCTAGAAATTGGCTCTGCTTTGGGAACTTACTCATTTTTTGCAGCACAAAATAATGCAAAGAAAATCTATGCTGTTGAGATGGATGATATTTTCTATGCCGGAGTTGAAATTGCAGAACAAAACCAACTTCAGGACAAAATTAAGTTTATTAAAGGCAAAACCACAGAGATCAACATCCCTGAAAAGGTGGACTACATCATTATGGAAGATTATTCACCATTTTTCATCTACGAAAACCTGGAAAACATCATCATTGATGCACGAGATCGATTTCTGAAGGAAAACGGAAAATTCATTCCAAATACAATCATCCTGAAGGTCGCACCTGTACAAGCCGACAGTTTTTACAAGGAGATAAACCTCTGGCAAGAGCAAGATGATAAATTATATGGGATTGATTGGAAATATACAACAGAACTGGCCTTTAATCGACCATACTATGCAGAATTACATAAACTTTTACTACTGGCTCCAGAATCAACTATAAAAACCATTGACCTGTCAAAGGACAAGGACTTTCCATTTTCTTTTAACATTAAGCAGAAAATTACCAAAGATGGAATCATACACGGACTTGCTGGCTGGTGGGACACCTATTTTACTGAGAACCAATTTTTCTCAAATTCACCTGTCGAACTAAATAATACCTGGGGACAGATGTTTTTTCCTTTTCAATATCCTGTCAAAGTAAAAACCGGAGAAACTATCAAAATCCAGATGCATGTGTTGGAATCAGGATTATCCGGAAATATAGATTATAAATGGAAAATTGAAGCCTCTAAAAGCATACAAGAACAAAATACAGTAAAAGGTAGTTTTTTACCCATTAGTGACCTCAATAGATTAATAAAAAAATCAAAATCTAAACTCAGCATCAATGGAGAAATCGCCCGATTTATCCTGGAAAAATTGGATCATGGAGATTCTCCTGATTTAATTGGCATACAGCTTGACAAAAAATATTCAGTTAAAATCCTTACAAAGGAAAAGAAAAAGCTAATATTTGACAATATTCTAAAAAATTACACCTGATTCGTCACCTTTGCACAATAATATCATAATGTAATTGAGGTGGCGGAGCCATATCAATTCATACATTTTCACGAGGAAAAAATGAAAATTACCTACTTTACAAATGTTTTTCCTGCTGAGCATAAAGTCTATGCCCAGGATGAAATCCATTGGCTGCAAAAAGATGGTCACAACATTGAACTTGTTGCTGTTTGGGGCGGAAAAAAAGAATCATTAAAAGACATAAATTTCCCTGTTATAAATCTCGTCAATAATAAAACCTTCCGTAAAAATCTTTATAGAGAAATTTTTTGTCATCCTTTTAAAGCAATTCCACATCTATTTTTACTATTTCAATTTCTTGGTTTTAGAGACTCACTTAGATATTTCTCGCAATATAAAGTAATGAATCTTGAAAATACGGACCATATTCATGCACATTTTGCATCAAATGCTGCATTACGTGGACTTTTAGCATCCAAATATTATAAAATTCCTTTCACTTGTACAGGACATGGTTCTGAACTACTCTTGAAAAAAGCACCTTACCTGAAATATCTAATCCACAAATCAAACCCCTTTATTACAATCTCAGAATACAATAAGAAAAAATTGATATCTTCTTACACTATTTCGAAAGAAAAAATAAAAGTGAATTATTGCGGCGTTGATACCGATTACTTCAAGAACGAAAGTAAAATCCACAATGAACTACCTATAAAAATTGTCTCTGTAACAGCAATGAGAAAAGTTAAAGGTGTGAATTTCCTTATTCAGGCCTGTGACCTTCTAAATAGGAATGGAATTGATTTTCAATGTAAAATTATTGGTGCAGGGGAATTACTTCGTGATATGGCAGAATTGATTCAAAAATTACATTTGGAAACAAAAATAAAATTGTATGGCGCACAGAGTAGTGAACAGATAAAAGAGCATCTTTCCAACAGTTCTATTTTTGTTTTACCAAGTTTATCAGAAGGAATTCCAATAGCTGTGATGGAAGCAATGTCAATGGAATTGGCAGTAATTGCATCAGACATTACTGGGTTACCGGAATTAATTAGTCACGAAATAGATGGCTATCTTGTTCAACCTAAAAAACCAAAACTGATTGCACAAAAGATCATTGACCTTATTAATGATCCACTTGAGATGAAAAATGTTCAAATCGCAGCAAGACACAAGGTTCAGAAAAAATTTAATATCAAAAAACAAGTAAAAGATATCGAAAAATTATTTACTCAGACTTTGTAATTCCCTCAAAATTTCCTTTTTGTCTTGAATAAAAATGAAATAAGAAACCAGAATCAGCAACGGAAATGTGAAAAACTTCAGAAAAAAGAATTGAACAGTTGAAAGATTAAATAGATTACACAATATAGATACACCAAAATAGATTATCAAAGAAATTGAAATAGGAAATGCCAGATAAGAAAAAACCTTCCAAAAAGACAATTTCACCAACTTATTCAATTCCCAAAAACTACCAATAAAAGAAATTGTCATTGATATATTGATGGCGATACAGGCTCCAATAATACCATAAAAATGGATCAATGGAAAAAGAATTAGACTCAAAACAATAAACTGAGTTAATGCTACTGGCAACAATTTTTCCGGCTTTCCTTTGGCATAAAAAACACTTCCCATACCAGAACCAACCGATCTTACTAATCCAAAATATGAAATAATCTGAATCGGAATTATCGCACTTTCCCATTTCCCATAAAATCCTGAAATAAAATCAGGTATAATCAATATAATAAAAAATGTTACTGGTACAGTGATCAATACAATAAATCGAAAAAATTTCATAAATGCATTTAATAATTTCTCATCACTGTCAGCAATTTTTGAAAAAGTAGGAAACAATATTTTACCAAAAACATTGGTAATATTTGTAGCAGGAACATTGGCTATTCTATAGGAAAATTGGTAAAATCCCAGAAATTTGGTTCCCAGCATTCTCCCGATAAAAAAATCATCAATATTCCGAATTCCAAAATGTATAAAACTTAAACCAACAATATTTCGCCCAAATTTGAACATTTCCCGAAGTAATGAAAAATGTACTTCAAATTTGATTTTTACCGGTTTTAGCAAAAAGGCCAAAATAAGTTGAATCAGATCCGCCAGCAAAGTTCCATATATAAAAGACCAATATTTGAAACCTTTAAGTGCTAATAAAATCGTTACAATAGAATAAATTAATAACTTTACTACATCAGGAATCACCCTCCTTTTAAAATCAATTTCTCTCTCAAGCAATGATGTCGGAATACTGGAAATGGAGTTAATGATAAGACTCAATCCAAGGACTCTTACCAAAGAAATCAATCTAACTTCCCGGAAAAATGAAGAAATAATCGGTGAAATAAAATAGACAACTCCATAAAGGAATAGACTCCAAATAATCAAAAACCAGAATAGCGAAGAAGCGGATTCATTGATTTTATCTTTCTGGTAAATCAATGCAGTATTAAACCCCATCATCTTGAATAGAGCAATTGTATTCACCACAAGAAAACCATATCCGACCAATCCAAAATCTTCCGGAGTTAATAGTTTAGCAAGGACCAAAGTAGTAACAAAACTAAATATCCTTGCAAAAATATTCGCTCCGAATAACCAGATTGATCCTTTAAAAAACTGCTTCTTTAATTTCAAGTCATTATCCATAGTTTCAAATATCAGGCTTTCAAATCAATAAAACAAATATGAAAAAAGTATTATTTATAACCTATCACTTCCCTCCTATTGCCAGCGGTGGAGTATTTCGGTCATTACATTTTGTAAAATACATTCCACAATTTGGTTGGCAACCTACAGTTCTCACAGTAGATACAAAACTTAGTTGGGCCTTTGATAAAAAATTATTGAATGAAATTCCTCAAAGTGTAAAAGTTATACGGGTAAAGCAATTTGAATGGTTCTACTTTCATATCATTTTTTCAAAACTTCATATTCCAGAACTATATGAATTCATTAAGGAAAAATTTCTCTCACCTGATTCAAAAATAGGATGGTACAAAAGTGCTCTCAAAAAAGCCCAAAAGGAACTAAAATTAGAAAAATACGATATGATTTTTTCAACTTCTCCTACAATAGTTTCACATATGATTGCATTGAAATTATCGGAAGAATATGAAATACCCTGGACTGCTGATTTCCGTGATTTTTGGAGGCTTCATAAAAATTATAATTTTCATGGAACAAATCGAGGCCAAAAAGAAGAAATTTTAGAAGAAAAAATTATTAAGAATTGTACAAATCTTATCGTTGTTTCTGATGGAATGAAAAAGAGCTTTAATGAAAAATATACGACTATTACAAATAATAAAATCAATGTTATAACCAATGGATTTGATAGAGAATTTTTGAAAAAAAATAATATTACCAATACTTTTCAAATAACCTACACTGGTTCATTCTATGGAGAATACAATCCAAAAATATTCATTGAATCAATGCAAAAAATCATTGAAAACAACCCTGAATTTGCAGAAAAAGTAATAGTAAAATTCATTGGAAATATATCTGATGAAATAAAGACAAACATAAAAACAAAACTCCCCAATCATTCAGAATTTTCATCATTTATGAATCCGAATGATATAAAGCTGCATATAGAAAATTCAACAATCCTTTTTCTATTTTTACCCAATGATAGTCATTACCAATCCTATATTCCTGCCAAATTATTTGATTATATGACTTACTCTAAGCCTGTTCTGGCTATTATTCCAAAAGGTGACTGTTATGATATATTATCAAAATCAGGTCTTGGATATTTTCCTTATGAGTATTCAGAAAAAGCGATTTCAGAAAAATTGTTGGAAATGTTTGAAATGTGGAAGAATGACGCTCTGACAATTACCCCAAACCTGAAATACATCAAACAATTCCATCGTGAAAAACTAACAAAAAAACTTGTAGAAGTATTTGAATCATGAAGATATGTTTTATTGCAGATACAAAATCCATTCATATTATGAATTGGCTAAAATATTTTGTAGCACAAAATCATAAGGTCTATTTGATCACTGATACTGAAAATCAAATTGAAGGTGTAACAATCTTCAACATTGGTGATTGTCTGCCAAAACCTAGGATTCCCTTGTTAACAGCTTCTATACAAATTTCATCAAAAATAAAAAAAATTAAATCATTGTTATCTAAAATAAAACCACAAATAATTCATTCACATTATGCAACCAATTACGGATATTTAGCTGCAAAGGCAAACTTCCATCCGTTGGTTTTGACATGTCATGGATCTGATATTTTACTTGACTTGGGCAAAGACAAAGTAAAACACCATTTTGTAAAATTTGCACTGAATAACAGTGATTTAATCACAATGCCTTCCAATCAAATGGCACAAATTGTCAAGAATGAAACCAACGGCAAGAAACAAATGTCAATTCTTCAATATGGAATAGATACAGAACAGTTTAATTTTCAATCTCATGAATCTGATTTATCCATCACCTTTATTTCTACTCGAGCATTGTTACCTAAATATAGAATTGACTTGTTGATCCAAGCATTTGCAATGCTGAAAGAGGAATATTCTGATGTAAAATTATTGATTGCCGGAACTGGTTTCCAGGAAGCATCCCTAAAAAAACTGATGGAAGAACTAAATATGTCCTCAAGTATTGAATTTACTGGCGATATCCAAAATAATGAAATCCATAAACTCTATAAAAATGCTCAATTTTATGTAACTACCTCACCCACAGACGGATTATCTATTTCACTACTTGAAGCAATGTCTTGTGGATGCTATCCGATATTACCTGATAATGAATCCAATATTGAAGTTGAAAAACTTGGATTCCAAATAGAATTATATCGGAATAGTGAAGTTGAATCACTTTTTTATAAAATGAAACGAGCGGTAGAAAAAAAGGACACCTTGACATATATTGTTCAAAATAATTCAAAACTGGTTGATGAAAATTTCTCAAGGAAACGCAATCTGGCTAAAGTAGAAAAAATCTATCATAAATTATCCGGAGGCTATTAAGATTGAGGATTTTCTACTTCTGTTACGAAGGTTTTAGCAAACTCGGTAATATCAATAATCACATTCTTGAAACAGTCAGTTGGATGGCAAAATTTGGACATGATGTTCATTTCTTCAATCCAAAAATCACAAGTCCAAAGTTTGATAAAATCGTTAAAATTCATTTGATACCAATCATTCCTTTTTCAATATTCAAGTGGATTTCCTTTGACATTATATCATTTTTCTACCTGGTAATTAATTATTTCAAACAGAAACCGGATTGTATTTATTTCCGTGAAACTAGTTCATTGACTCCTTTTATATTCTCAAAACTTTTTTCCATTCAACTGTTAGTTGAAATCAATGGCTGGATCTTGCAGGAACTAAAGGAATCCGGATATGGCGGATTAAAATTTCAGTATATCAAATGGATACAAGAATTAAACTATAAATTTGCTAATAAACTCATTCCAGTCAGTCAGGGATTGCAAGAATTAATAATTGAAAAATATGGTGTTTCCAGAAACAAGATTCAAGTAATTGAGAATGGAACCAATCCGGATATTTTCCATCCCATCGAAACATTCGAAGCAAGAAAAATAGTTTCAATTCCTCAGGACAAAAAAATTATTGGTTTCATAGGTAGTTGTTATCATTATCATGGAATCCAATTCTTGATTCATGCTGCTAAACAATTGGTAATCAAATACGATGATCTATATTTCGTAATTGCCGGCGATGGTGAAGAAAGAGAAAACTGGATAAAATTAGTTAAAGAATTAAATTTGGCTAAATATTTTGCTTTTTCTGGAAAAGTGCCTTTTGCTGATGCGAAATATTACATCAATTCCTACGATATTTGTGTTGCACCCTGGCATTTGGAAAAACTGCAGTACAATTCTCTATCACCAATGAAACTATTTGATTATCTCGCCTGTGAAAAACCTGTGATTTGCAGTCCAATTGCTAATATCAAAAAAATCATGGACGACAATAATTGTGGGCTAACTGTAGATGTTACTGATCCAGGAAAATTTTCTGATGCAATTTCATATCTAATTGATAATGAATCTATAGGCACAGATTTCGGAAAAAATGGTAGAAAAGTAGTCCTTGAAAAATATACCTGGAAGAGAACAACAGAGAAAATAATTTCAACAATTGTATCTTTATGAAAATCTATAAACATATTGCCAGAAATATCCATTTTCCCATCACCCAATTAATAAAAGGTGAAAAAGTTGGAAAATATTTAAACCAACTGGAAGAATCACAATATTTTTCAAAAGAACAACTGGAAGATTTACAAATTCAGAAACTTCAAAATTTGCTTGTATATGTAAATGAAAATAGTCTATACTATAAAAATTTGTTTGAAAAAGAGTCAATTAATCCAAAAGAAATTACCACATTTCAACAATTCCAAAAAATTCCATTTCTCACAAAAGAAATAATTACAACTCAGCAAAATAATCTTACGACACAGAATTACCAGGGAAAAATCTATCAATGCACCACTAGTGGTTCTACAGGAAAAACCCTAAATTTCACTGTGACATCAGAATATAGCAGTTGGGATTGGGCCAGTCGCTGGCGGGCAAGAAGATGGTTTGATGTCAATATCGGTGACAAGGAAATGGCAATTTGGGGAAGACCGGTATACAACAAGTTAAGCCGTTTTTTTGATCCAGTAAAAGCTATTTTTCGAAATACAATTTTGCTGGATGGATTCGATGTGTCTGAAGAAAATCTAGAGAAATATAGCCGAATATTATTTAGATATAAACCTGAGTATATTTACGGATATTCCAATTCAGTATTTCAACTGGCAAAACATATTTATGATTTTCATCATCAAAAAACCATTCCAACAATCAAAGCAATCTTTGTAACTGCAGAAATGCTTTATCCAGACCAAAGAGATATTGTGGAAAAAGTATTTAATGCTCCAGTTTCTAATGAATATGGTTGCTCAGAAGTTGGTGGATTTGCTTTTGAATGCAAAGAAGGAAATTGGCATATATCATCAGAAAATGTTATTGTAGAATCAATCTCCATTGATGAAAATCCCCCAGAATTTGTCCTCACATCGCTAACTAATTTTCATATGCCATTCATAAGATACAGAATCGGGGATTTAGGGGAATTATCCAATGACAAATGCACTTGTGAAGTTAACCTTCCAATTCTAAAGTTCAATGCCGGCAAAACAACTGATGTAATCCGATTGAAAAATGGTCGAAAACTAACCAGTGAAATTTTTCTATATCTCACACGTGCAATGGTGGAAAACAAGCTTCAGCCACTGAAAAATTTCAAAATTATCCAAAAAGAGTTTGATTTATTTACAATATTGCATGAAAATGAAATTAATTCTGAGTCAAAAAAACAATTCACTCAATTGTTTCTGAATCTGCTAAAAGAAAATGATATTATTATCCAATTTCAACAGGTTGAAAAATTGGAAAAGGACAAAACGGGAAAGTTCAGATATTATATATCAGAATTGAAAAATGAAATTATTTAAAACAATAACTGGTAATATTGAGCGACCCTTCGTGAAATATCCAAACGGAGTTTCTGAAGGAATAATCGAAATTTGGAGAAATGCTGAAAATCCACAGATCAGCATAATAATTCCAACAATAGATAAAACAAGAGACGGATATTTACCAGATCTATTAAATCAGATTGAGAAACAAACCTTCACAAAATTGGAAATCATTCTGATCATCAAAGATTCACGCCAGGGACGAGCAATCAACTGTGGAGTAGCACTTGCTTCTGGAAAATATATCATCACTTTTGATGATGATACAAAACTTGGTTCCGATGACATACTTGAGAAAATGTTCAACCACATTGAAAATCATCCTGAATTTGGAATGGCTGGCGTAGCAAATATTCCTCCTGAAAATGCAAATTGGTTTGTGCAAAAAGTGATGGAACAATTACCACGACGTACCTCACTCATTGTTGAAAAAATTGTCGAAAGCGATATGGCAGAGCATCCTTGTGCGATTTTTCCTCGTAAAGTATTTATGGATGTTGGCGGTGAAAATGAACTTATACCACGTGGACTTGATCCATATCTTCGTGCTGAGATTCGCAAAGCCGGTTACAAAGTTGTGGTATTACCAGAACTCTTCATCCATCATCTTCCTCCTGCCACTTTTAGAAAATTCTGTAAACAATTTTTCCGTAATGGAAAAATGGCTGCTTATGTGAATAAATATTATCCTGAATTTGTGGTGGAACTTACCGCAGAACATGGAAAAGAAGTAGCGAAGAAACGATCATTATTCGAAAGAATTATTTCATATATATTCCGTATAGTCAAAACAATATTCACCTTTAAAATCTTCTATTTACTAAGTCTGATTTTGTATTTAAGTGGATATATTTGGGGTTATTTATTTATGGAGAAAAATAGTGCCTAAAAAATCATTACTAATTCCCGGAGATTTCCCACCTGAAGTTAGTGGAATTGCCACCTATTTCCATGAAATCTGGAAGTTTTACGATTATTCTGAAAATCATATTCTGGCTGCAAAATATCCAAAGTGTATCGAATTTGATAAGAACTCTGATTTGCACACGATTCGAGTTGGCATTCCAACTGGCTCCTCGCCATTACACAAAATCATCAAAAGTTTTATATACACCATCAAAGCAATCCAATTGCACTTGAAAAATAAATACACAGTCATTCATTGTGGACAAGTTTTATCATCAGGAATGACAGGCTGGATTATCAAAAAAATATTCAAAATTCCCTACATTATTTATGTTTATGGTTCTGAGACTTATCGCTTTGGGAATAATAAATACCTGATGCGAATGATAAAGACATTTCTCAAAGAAGCAGAATATATCATTCCAAACAGTAGATTTACAATGGATGAATTTCTGCCACTGGGTATACCTGAAGGAAAGTTCAAAATCATTACTCCGGGAGTTGATGTAGATCGATTTCATCCTCAATCTCTGGAACACGAACTGGTTGAGAAATATAATCTTCTGGGTAAAAAGGTTCTACTAACCGTTGCTAGACTTGATGAGCGTAAAGGTCATGACAAAGTTATCGAAGCAATCGCAGCTATACAGGAAAACAATATTGTCTATTTGATTGTGGGGAAAGGTCGTGAACAACAAAGATTACAAAATCTTGCAAAGGAGATGAAAATTGAAAGCCAGGTAATATTTTGTGGTTATGTTGCGGATGATGATTTACCTAAATATTATAATCTTTGTGATATTTTTCTTCTACTGAATCGTCAGACATCTGTAGATGAAAACTTAATTGGGGATTACGAAGGATTTGGGATTGTTTTTCTGGAAGCATCAGCCTGTGGGAAGCCTGTAATTGCCGGAAACTTTGGTGGAATTGCTGATGCAATTGATGATAAAAAATCTGGTTTTATCATTGATGGAACTGATTTAAAGGAAATTATAAAGACAATCAAACATTTGTTCAAAAATGAAGACATATGTCACCAAATCGGCAAATACGGCCGTCAAAGATCTGTTCAGAACTTTACCTGGGAATCATTAAGCAGAAAATTGATAAAGGAAATTGGTGAGTGAAATGAAAAAACTCAATTTACAAAATTTATCAAGGCCTGAAGCCTTCCAAACCGGGACATCAAAATTAGTCAGAAAAACTGTATTGGAATTAATTCATGAGGTAAAGGAGCCAATATTAGACGCTTGTTGTGGCAATGGAATTTTTTTGTTGGAATATTGCTCGAGTGTCAACTATTACACCGACATTTTTGGTGTTGATCTTGATCTGGATGCTCTTGAAACTGCCGAACAATTATTCATTGATAATGATTTGGAGCCACCGGATTTTATGCAGCATGATGTACTAGAGATGCCCTTTGAAAAAGAAAAATTCAACACAATATTCTGCCTAAATACTTTAGTAAATATCCATCCTTTTGATAAAATAGAACAAATCATATCAGAACTATTCTGTTTGTTAAAATCCGATGGTAACCTCTATATCGATTTTAGAAATAAATCTAATCCTGTTATAAATGCCAGGTACAAAAAAAATATTAAGACTAAGACATTATCGACTTTTGCACACAATAAATCAGACTTTGATAATATCCTCAAAAAAATCGGTGCAAAAAGTCATCGATTTGCACCAATTGGTTGCAAAGTTCCATTTGTCGCTAAAGGTTACTTACTTATCATTAGGAAATAATTCATGCGAATGCCAACAGCAGGAACTCCCTATAATTTTTCAGATATAATTGCTGCAAAAATTGGTTTTTGGAAAGATAACACAACAAAATTTCAAAAAGTACTTCGCGAATACTTTCAAGTAGATAACATCCGGCTGGTCAATTCCGGTACCACTGCATGTTACCTATTACTTCTACATCTAAAATCAATCCGAAAGCATGACAAGCAAACTGAAATAATTATCACAAATTACACTGCTCCTTCACTACTCCTACCGATCCAAAAAGCAGGACTGGAATGTGTTGTAGTCGATATTTCAATAGATGACTTCAATATTGATCTCACGCAAATTGAAAATACGATCTCAGATAAAACTCTGGCTATCATGCCAATCCACATGTTTGGGATTCCAACAAACATGAAACCTATTCTTGAAATCGCAAAACAACAAAATATATTTCTCATCGAGGATGCCGCATCTTCCTTAGGTAGCAAAATTGATAATCTACACACTGGTACAATTGCTGATTTTGGATTTTACTCTTTAAATCGTGGAAAAAATATATCAACTCTATCAGGTGGAATTATTTCATGGAAAGATGAAAAGTATACACAATCAATTGATAAGTTGATTAACAATTTACCTATATTATCTTTAAAGCAAAAAGTCAAAATGCTGTTTAGATTTTTTGCTTTGACTTTAGCGGTGCGTCCATTTTTTTATACGATTTTACAATCCATGATATCCCGTTTCAAATACACATCATTGCATGAAGATTTTGATTCCTACGTATTCACAACATTCCAGGTAAACCTAGGTGTGAATCTATGGAAACGTGTAGATAAAATAATGGATGCAAGGTTGCAAAATGGAAAAGAGCTCACAAAAATTTTCTATAAGATTCAAGGTGTCAAAATTTCAAAATCTAAATTTCAAGTGGTCTACAATCAATTCCCAATTCTCATTGATGATCTTGTCAAACGCGAAAATCTAGAAAAAGCATTACTACTAAAAGGTATTGAGACATCACGATTATATGAGAAAACACTTCATCAGATTTATCCAGAGAAGATCAAAAATAGTAACCATAAATTTCCAAATTCAAAATACCTAGCGGAGCATTTATTGTTGATTCCTCCACATCCACAAATCAAAGAGAAATACGTGGAAATCATACAGGAAACAGTAACACAAATCTTTAAATGACAAAAATTATCCAATTAATTACTAGACTAGATAAAGGCGGTTCCGCAGACCTTGTACTGCAAACCTGTGCCTTACAAGTATCTAAAGGCTACGAAGTATTACTGATCTCAGGACGAACACTTGAACCACAATATGATCTCAAACAATTCGCCACTGAAAATGGATTTGATATTCGTTTTGAGAACCTCCTCGTACGAAATGTGAATCCCTTTGCAGATTTTTTTGCTCTGGTTCGATTAACAGGAATCTTGCGAAAAGAAAAACCAGATATTCTGCACACCAATACATCAAAGGCAGGTTTCATTGGAAGAATTTCCGGAAAACTAGCAGGTATAAAAAAAATCTATCACTCACCACACGGACATATATTTTATGGTTACTATTCAAAATTCATCACAAAAATATTTGTCCAGTTGGAAAAATTTGCAGCAAGGCTCACAATAAAAATATTCAATCTTACAGAAAAAGGTAGACAAGACCATATCAATGTAGGTATAGGTAAGTCAGAAAAGTTTGTTGTTTCATCCTGTGGAGTGGATTTACACAAATTTCAGGAATTCAAATCAAAATCATTGACCAATGAAAAAATTACAATTCTGTGGATCGGCAGATTTGTTCCTATAAAAAATCCGGAAATGGTTTTGGAAGTAGCAAAACAATTAGATAATAAAAAATACCAATTCATTATGGTTGGTGATGGAGATTTGCTAGAAGAAATAGAAACTAAATCCTCCAATCTAAATAATATTGATTTTCCTGGTTTCAACGACAATCTTCTTCCCTTTTTAAAACAATCAAATATTTTCATCATTACTTCTGTCAACGAAGGATTTGGACGTGTAATAGTAGAAGCAATGGCAGCTGGATTGCCTGTAGTAGCAACGGATGTTGGTGGAATTTCTGAAATTATATCTGACAAGCAAAATGGTTATTTAGTTCAATCTAATGACACTGTATCAATGGTAAATCGCATTAAAAATATTTGCAAAAGTTCTGAATTATATTCAGAAATGAGCAGTAATAACCTCAAAGATTCTCAGATATATTCGATGGAAAATTATGTTGAGAATATTCTAAAAGTATACAATCTATGAGAAACAAAATTCTATTTATTATAGTAATTGCAATAACAAATTTTCTTTTTGGAAATCAGCAATATATCCGTCTAAAAACCGGAATCCATTTCGATTCACAAGTAAGTGGTGGAAAATATTCCCTCGAAGAGCTTGCTCACATTATCGGAAAATCCGATCTTGATGTTGCCATTATCACAGATCATGATAATATGGAAGTTCGCTACGGATTGCCATTTTTCCACAAAGCCTTCCAAATTCCAGTAAGACGAAATTCAATAGCAAGCTATGGATTTGATAACTACTTCAACAAAATCAACACTCTTAATAAATTTTTTCCCGATGTAGAAATCATTCCCGGCATTGAAGCAGTTCCCTATTATCATTGGGAAGGAAATCCAATATTTAGTGAATTATCATTAAGGAATTGGCATCGACATTTACTGGTTTTCGGAATGGATGAGATTGATGATTACAAAGAACTCCCCTCACTAAAAACTGGGTTCCCTCGACAAACAAGTATCATAGAAATGATTACATCAAATTTCCACTACTATTCAGTATTGTTTACAATATTACTAGTTGTTTTTACTCTAATATTTCTTTCATTAAAAAATCACAAAGTGTCAAGATATTCGATTATTATTTGGGTTATCGCAACTTATATTTTTACTGTGGAATTCCCATACTCTTCAAATTCTATTAATCAATACAATCCCCAAAAATCTACCTTAGCATACCAAAATCTAATCAACTATGTATCACAAAAAAACGGACTGATTTATTGGGCACATCCGGAAGCTGAATACGAACAAGAATTTCAAATACCTATTATTAAACAGTCAATGCTCATGAAAACCGATAAATATTCACATCTTGTCTATGAAACAAAAAACCATTCCGGATTTGCAGGATTTTGGGAAGGAATGAAAGTGCTTGGCAAACCAGAGGGACTTTGGGATATTGCATTGCAGGAATATTGTGCTGGTTTACGAAAAATGCCTCAGTTCATCATCGGGGAACTTGACTTCGAAGAAACTAATGACTTAAAGTTGATCAACGAGACAAACACATTTATATTTGCAGCAAATAAAACTCATGAGGCAATTTTTGAAGCAATGCGAAAAGGGAGAATGTATACTACGAGAAATTTTCTTGGTGATAAACTAGTGATTGATGAATTCCGTGTTTATAATCTGGAAAATGAATCTTCTGCTTTTATAGGAGAAACATTACAAGTAACCAACAATCCTATTGCAATAAACATCAAAATCACTGCAACACAAAATATCAGCAATCAGGTTTTCACACTTTACAGGAATAAAATCCCCATCAAACAGTTAATTATCAATGGTTCACTCGATGAATGGATCGTTGATGAAAATTATCCTAAAACTGGTAAATTTTATTACAAATTATATGGCGGCGATGATTGGATAAATTTGGTGACCAATCCAATTTTTGTAGAAAATAGATAACTATTTATTATTATAAACATGATCAAAAAGTATCAATGCAATTGATGAGATAAAGCAGAACAATGAAAATTCTAGAAAGGAACCCGCTTCGACAACAAATGGAGTCATAGCAATTCGCGAAAGAACACCTAGAATAATAGAAATAAATCCAAAAATTATCAGCACTTTCACAACATTTTTCATAAAATCTCCAAAAATAGGTTAGTTAAATATAAGTATGATTTGCTCAATACATCAACCACAATCTTTTCCCTGGCTTGGATATTTTGCCAAGATAATGACTTCTGATACATTTATTTTCCTTGATAATGTACAATATAAAAAGAATGAGTACCAAAACCGGAACAGAATCAAATATGACGACAAAGCACACTGGTTGACTATTCCTGTGAAATATAGGTTCGGCCAATATATAAACGAAGTTGAAATCAACAATACGGTTAACTGGCGAAGAAAAGTTATAAATTCTCTACAAACCTACTATGCAAAATCACCCTACTTCAATCAATTTTTTCCCATTATAAAGGAACTAATAAACAAAGATTATACATCACTCAATATATTTAATATCGATTTTACTCTTTGGGTTTTGAATTTCATGGAGATCAACACTCAGACTTTGATTTCATCGCAAATAATCAGCACTGACACCTTTCGGGAACTTCCTCGTTCTGAGAAACTTATGATGTTAGTTCATAAAACGGAAGCATCGACTTATCTTTCCGGACAAGGTGGAAAAGAGTATCTGGATGAGGATATTTTCAAAAAAAATAATATAAATATTCACTATCAAAAATATATTCATCCGAAATATACACAGAATGGAGAGGAATTTGTAAGTCATCTTTCGATATTAGACCTTCTCTTCAATGAAGGTAAAAATAGTAAAAGCATTATATTGGAAGGTATGAAATGAGGTTAGGAAAATATCACAAAGTATTAGCAATTGGTGCTCATCCAGATGATATAGAAATCGGTTGCGGCGGTACACTTGCAAAACTTTCTGAACAAGGAAATGATGTTGCACTGTTTGTTGTAACTGATGGTTCTGCAGGAGGAGTTGTTTCTACTCGTCGTCAGGAACAGGAAGAAGTCGCAGCATTACTAAAAACAGAAAAACTCTACTGGGGAGATTATAAGGATACAGAAGTAATTGTAGACAAAGAAAGTATTTTAAAATTTGAAACAATTATTCACCTGGTAGAACCCGATATCATCTTAGTAAATTATCCTGAAGATACACATCAGGATCACCGCCATCTGGCCCAAATTACTATTTCAGCAACAAGGTATATCAAGAATGTCCTGTTTTATGAAACTCCTACCAGTCAAAATTTTCAACCTGATGTCTATGTTGATTTAGGAGATTACTATCTTGAAAAAAAACATGAACTCCTAAAAGCACACCGTTCCCAATTGAAAAAAACCAATGTAGCAAATATTTCAATCATTGATATAGCCACATCAAATGCACAATTTCGTGGAACCCAAAGCCGGGTCAAATACGCAGAAGCTTTTAAACCCTCAAGATTTTTTCTGGAATAACCAATGATTCCTCACAATAAGCCAACTTTAGGAATTGAAGAGATAAATACTACCAGCAATATTATCAAATCTGGTATGATTGCTCAGGGAGAAAAAGTCAAAGAACTTGAACTTCAACTAGCTAACTTCATTGGTAAAAAATATTGTTCAGCAGTTTCATCAGGAACAATGGCTTTGTCCTTAGCATTGCAATCAATTGGCGTAAAAGAAAACGATGAAGTAATCATTCCATCCTACACATGTTCGGCTCTTTATCATGCTGTAAAATTCAATCATGCAATTCCAATTTACGCTGATATCGAAGATGAAACCTGCAATCTTTCGCCTGAATCAGTAAAATCAAAATTTACTAATAAAACCAAAGTAATCATCTTCCCACATATGTTTGGTCAACCTGGATATATTCGTGAGATTCAAAAATTTGGTATTCCAATTATTGAAGACATCGCTCAATCTGTAGGAGCAAAAATTGATGATAACCAAACTGGGTTTTTTGGTGATATCTCCGTGATGTCATTTTATGCAACAAAGATGCTAGGAGCAGGTGAAGGAGGAGCAATCCTAACCAATTCGTCAAAAATTCACTCCAATATCCAAAACCTCAGGACTTATGATGAGTTAGAAGATCTGACACCGAGGTATAATGCAAAAATGACAGATATTACAGCAGGAATTGCTTTAGTACAACTTGGAAAAATATCAGGATTTTTATCGAAACGAAAGACGATTATTGATAAAATTTCAACAAATATCAGACAAAAAATTAATATTCCAGTCGAAAAAAAATCATTTTCCCCAAATTTTTACCGATTTATTCTATCAGTAGATAATGTGGCAAATTTTATTACTTCCGGTTTAGAAAGTGGCGTTCAATTCCGGAAACCGGTTTTCAAACCACTTCATCTTTATACTAGAGAAGAAATATTGCCAGCGACGGAGAAGATGTGGAAAGAACAAGTATCAGTACCACTTTATCCAAAATTGACAGACTTAGAAATAGAAAAAATTATTGAAGTATGTTCCAACTTGAATTAAATAAAAATAAAATTTTATATGCCAAATCTATCTTTTTACCTTTGGCTGCAGCTATGATTTATTATAGCCCAATTAAAAATACAATTTTGAGTAAGGATAGCTATTTTTATTTTATTCTTTTCACTTTTTTACTTTCTTTTGGCCTTGTTCCCTTTTTTCACAAATTGGGTAAAATGCTGGATATTACAGATAAACCAGGCGGCCGACACCATCATAAAATTGTTACACCCCTAACTGGTGGAATTCCAATATTTATAGCCTTCATTTCAACAACCTATTTAACACTGGACATTCCAAAAGAATTTTATGGTTTATTCTGGTCTTCACTTGTTATTTTGTTAATTGGAATTATCGATGATATCAATCCTGTTCCAGCAATAATCAAACTACTAACACAGATTATTGCCATTGGAATATTGGTGAAATATGACATTGTATTTAACTTTTTTGGTTCTAGCATTTATGGTAAAAGTGCCTCAATCTTATTGACCTTTATCTGGATTACCGGAATAACCAACGGTATAAATTGCTTGGACGGTATGGATGGATTGGCATCAGGAATTGCAATCATAGTATCAATTTTTTATGCAATTATTGCCCATATGAATGGCAATATATTTATGTCAAATGTCAGTCTGATTCTTGCTGTAGCTATCCTTGGTTTTTTCCCATATAATTTTCGTCGGGGTAAAAGTGCCCTAATATTTCTTGGTGATAATGGCAGTACTTTCCTTGGGTTCCTATTAGCTTCTCTTTCAATTTTTGGTGAATGGGGTGGCATTGGATCGGTTAATCTTGCTATTCCAATACTAATGCTTGCAGTACCTATAACAGATATGACTATGACTAGTGTGATGCGAACTTATCACGGCCATGTTAGTAATTTTTTCGAACTACTTGGATATACAGGACGAGATCATCTCCACCACCGAATACAAAATCTTGGCATTACCAATCATGAAACAGTAATTGCATTGCTATTTTTTAACCTTATTATGGGACTGCTTTCTCTTCTAATAAAACAGGGAACAATATTTCAAAGTATCATAGCTTTAAGTATTGGAATCTTATTATTCTTTATGCTTTGCTTTTTTATAATAAAATTTGATAAATCGAAATAATAAATATAAATTTTTGATAACCTTAACTATATGAGAATACATGTATCTGAACTACTGGAAATTAAAAGACAAACCCTTTGAAAATACTCCTAATCCGAAATTTCTATTTCATTCTTCAAAACATGATGAAGCCTTTGTACGCCTGGTATATGCTATTAATAGTTTAAAAGGTGCTGCTATGTTATCTGGTGATTATGGTTGCGGTAAGACATTACTTATGCATACATTAATCGAGCAATTACCAAAAGATAAATTCAATATTGCATACCTTACAAATCCACGATGGTCCGCTACAGAATTAATAAAGGAAATACTTTATCAATTAAAGGTTGAAATTACTTCTGACGACAGAGCCGACCTTTTGCATCAATTAAACGATTACCTTGTTGATGCATTCAAACAGGGAAAACACACAATTGTAATTGTTGATGAAGCACAGACCATAGAAAAAGAAGAAACTTTTGAAGAATTACGAATGCTGTTGAACTTTCAATTTAATGACAGGTTTCTTTTGACTCTTTTGCTAATTGGCCAGCCTGAATTGAAAGAAATTGTAAACCAAATTCCACAACTTGATCAGAGAATTGCGGTTCGCTATCACTTGAAAAAATTCAATCCTGTTGAGACAAAAAATTACATATACTACAGACTTCAAGTTGCTGGAAACAAGTACAAATTATTTTCAAACAAAGCGATAGAAAAAATTCATCAATATACTGATGGAACTCCAAGAAAAATAAATAATATCTGCGACCTTAGTCTCTTACTAGGTTTTGGTCAACGAGTCAATCAAATTCAACCAAATCATATTGTAAGTATAATAAACTCAGAAAGTTAATTATGTCTATTATGAAAGATATTGCAGGTTCCCATAAATCATTTCAGGATGAAAATAGTGAAGGGCAGAAGTCAAGCGCTACTTTCAGCAACCTCATTGATATACAAAAAAGCCTGAATGTGGGACAAGAGTTCAACACCACAACAGATGAAGACAAAGATACTCATTTTGCTCCGCTTCCCACACCAAATCTATCACCGGACACTGTAAAGAAGGAATTGGTCCAAGAGTCAAAACCATTGACAATAAAACCCATTTTTGAAGAAAAGGAACCAACATCAGAAGTTCCAAAACCTTTTCAAACACCAAAAGTACAACCTCAATCATCAACAATTCAGGATAATAAATCCAAAGTCCCCGGCAATTCAAAAGAATTATATATATCAGTATTAAAAATTCTTAAAACCTATACACTACAAGTGGAAAATGATGAGCAAATAAATATTTCAAGTCTTCTACCAATGATACCATTGCTTGTCAAATATACAATTGAAGGAAATGAACTTCTCATAGCAGCACTTCACCCAGGTAGATCAGTTAATTGGTTTTGTTCACATTCCCTTAATACTGCAATTGTGTCAATCAAAATCGGACATGGATTGCTATATAACAACAAACAGCTCTATGCATTAACACTTTCAATTTTATTACACGATGTAGGAATGTTAAAAATCAACCCAACGATTCTCAGTAAACCAGGAAAACTGACTGAGAAAGAACGTGAAATAATGCAAAACCACACAATAAAGGGTGCCGAGATTCTAAAACACCTATCGTCAAAATATCCCTTCCTCATCAAAACGGTTCTGGAGGAACATGAAAAATGGGATGGTACAGGCTATCCAAATTCGCTCAAAGGAGAAGAGATAAATCCCTTTGCACGAATTCTTTCTCTAGCTGATAAATTTGAGTCACTGGTTCATGAAAGAAATTACAGACCCGGTTTCAAACCTCCTGCTGCTATCCAGAAATTGATCCAGGAAAACCAAAATGATTTTGATCCAAAAGTATTAAAATCCTTTATTAATGAAATATCAATGTATCCTGTTGGAAGTTATGTACTTCTCAACAATGGTCAAATCGCCCGTGTTATGTCAGTCAACAAAAATCGTCCCGTAAGGCCGCTTGTCCAGATATTGACTAATTCTGAAGGCAAAAAAATAGATAAACCCTACATTTTAAATTTGGAAAAAGAACCACTCAGTTATATCACTAAAAGTGTTAATTATCTGAATTAATCCGAAAAGGTTATAGAAATTAAAAAGGCGACTTTAACAGTCGCCTTTTTTTATAACATTTTATTTGAAAATCAATTGTGAATCATTGATTCTAAACTCTGAATCCTGTCACGGAACTCGGCTGCCAACTCATAATTCTCTGTATCAATAGCATCTTGCAATTTGAGGTGACATTCATGAATCTGGTCAAGGATATCAATATTATTAGCAGGACTTTTGGCTGCTTCTTTGGCTTCATTGACATCATCAAGGTTTATTCTCTGACCGGCTTCCATCATCACTTGTTCTGCGACATATATTTCACTATTGGTTCTAAGTGCTATAGCAATGGCATCACTGGGTCGCGAGTCGATTTTTACATTTTCATTATTGCTATTATAATAAAAAATAGCAGCGTAGAATGTACCTTCGATTAACTTTGTAATAACTATTTTATCAACTTTCAGGTTTTCTTTTTCAATAATATTTGATAGAAGGTCATGTGTCATTGGGCGTGGCATCTTGATCTGCTCAATTCCCAATGCAATTGCTTGAGCTTCGTATGTGCCAATGATGATTGGAAGTTGAATATTGGCTTCAGCATCATTGAGAATGATTGCATAATTCTTTGATGGTGGGAAGAAAATTATCTTCTTTATTTTTACCGGTATTAGTTTTTCTTTTATCTTCATTATGAATAGGTTTTTATTTTATAATAGTAAAAATCTTTCAGAATGGAAAGTAACATATAGGAATTTCTACTATTCATTATTCTACGGTTTAAAGGTTCACATTCTTCGACAGAAATATTCTTGATCAATTTATTTACCATTGGTAAGGATGATGGAGCAACACTGACTCTTCGGACTCCTGATGCAATTAATCCTGGTAAAGCATATCTATCAGCTCCCATTTCACCACAGACTGTTACTGGAATATTGTGTGCATTGGCGACTTTTGTTATCTTATGAATTGCCTTAAATACTATTGGATGGTAATGGTTATTCGTATCACTTTCTTCACGTTTTGTTCCCAGCAGAAAATTGGCAAGGTCATTTGTTCCAATACTAAAAAATGAAACATTTTCTGCTAATTCATCAAGAATTTCCAATGAAGCTTTTGTTTCTATCATGCTACCCAACTCAACATCTTGTCTAAATTCAACTCCTTCATCATCCAATTCTATCTGAGATTCGGCAAGAATTTGCTTAGCTTTGTTAATCTCATCAACAGTTGAAACCATAGGGAGCATGATTTTTATCGGACCAAATTTGCTGGCTCTCAGTAATGCCCGGAATTGTGTTTTGAGTATATCAGGATTCTCGAGGCAAAATTGCAATCCACCCCAATTTTCAAATTCTTTGTCCTGGTGAAACATATGCAAGTCAAGGATTTCCACAAATTTATCACGTCCAAAATCAAAAGTACGAAAAATCAGTGGTAACCCATTGGCAAGTTTTACAACTTTGCTATAGACATTGAACTGAGCTTCTTCTTCAGGTAATTTATTCTGCTCAATACTTATGAATTCACTTCTGAATAAACCAATTCCCTGGACAAAATTAATATCCAGCATTTGTAATTCTTCAGCAAATTCCAGATTAAGAAAAATATTAAAATCAGCATTATCTTTTGTTTTGGTAACAATTTCACAAACTTTAACATTTTTGCTTTTGAGGAATTCCTCTTCACGTTTTCTATAATATTTTAAATCTTCTTTCCTTGTATTAACATGGATGGTTTCTTCCATGACATCAAGTACTGCCATTTTATGTTTTTTCAATTTTTGAAAATCTTTCACTTCAGTGATATAGGGAATCCTGAAGGCTTTAGCTAAAATAGCAATATGTGAATCGGAGCCACCAATTTCTGTAATTATTCCTATAATATTTTTATGGCCTAATTGCAACAGATCAGCAGGTGAAATTCTCCGACCAATTATGATGGAAGGTTCTGTAATTGTCTCTGTTATGTATGATTCATTTGAATTGAGTCGGTGGATCATTCGCTTTTTAACATCAGCAATATCTGCTTGTCTTTCCTGATGATATCCGGAAAAACTCATAGATAGAATCTTCTCATATTTTTTAAATATTTCAGCATATGCGAGAGCTGAATTTTTTTGGGAGTTTTTTATCAGATCTTTGACTTCCTGAAGAACCATTTGGTCAGATAATACTAATTTTTGACCTTCAATTATCTGAGCATGATCTTTATCCAGGTGTTTTAGAGCAATTTGCTTGATTCGATCAAGTTCTTTTACACAAGCTTTAACAGCCTCATCCAATTTAGAAACCTCCGATTCAATATCAGAACTATCAATAGTATGCGTAGGGGCTTCTATCTTGTCCTTGTTCAGGAAAAATAGTGGTCCAATGGCGATTCCTTCTGATATTCTTTTACCTTTGAATAGGAGCATAGATTACTCTGTATAAAAATTATTTTCAATGATTTCAACAAATCTGTTCATGGCTTCCTGTTCATCAGGGCCATCAGTTTCTAACTCTATTGTTGCACCAGGTTCTACAGCCAAAATAAGTAGTCCCATGATGCTTTTGCCATTGACACGTTCTTCATTATATGTAATGAAAACATCACATTTGAACTTAGCTGCATTTTCTACAAATACAGTAGCTGGGCGTGTATGGATTCCATGTTTATTATTAATTGTTAATTCTTTTGTGACCATAATTATGATTTTCTTTTTTGTAAAAACTGTAAAAGTCCCAATAATGTTTCCCTGACTTTTGGAGGACAAACACTTATGCTATTTTTTGATTCAGTGATTAATTCATTAACAGTTTGCTTAGCCTTCTCTATACTTCCAGACTTCAAAAATCTCTCACGAATCTCTATTATATTAGAATTATTCTTGAGAAATGTCAAAAATTCTTTTTTTTCTTTTTCTTCCATATCAGCTAGAGTCAACAACATTGGATATGTTTTTTTACCAGCAGCAAAGTCACTTCCAAGACTTTTCCCCATTGATTCCTGATCTGATAATATTTCCAAAAGATCGTCCTGTATCTGAAATGCCTGTCCAGTTTTTATGGCGAAAGTTTCCAAAGCTTCCAACATTTTATCATCCACCTCTGCAATCAAACCACCAATTTTACATGACATTGCGAGCAGCACTGCAGTCTTTTTGGTAATCATTGTAAGATATTCGTCAACGGTAACATTCATCCGGTTTTCGAACTCCATGTCCAGAGCCTGACCTTCACAAATCTCCATCATTCCATCAGTGAAAACTTGTCCAATTTTTTGTAAGTTTGGTGAATCTGTATCCATCAAAATTCTGAAAGCTAATGTATTGATAGCATCGCCGGAAAGGATTGCAGTATTTACATCCCATTTCTTATGAACCGTTAGTTGGCCACGACGCATTTCATCATTATCCATAATATCATCATGCACCAATGTGTAGGTATGAAGTATTTCCAGTGCTAAAGCAGCAGGTAGAAGTTTCTGTATGGGAACTCCAAACCCTTCTCCAATTAACAATGTAAGAATTGGACGAATTCGTTTACCTTTTGTTTTTAGACTATATTGAAGAGGTTCATATAGGGATTTTGGAAAACCAGGGATTGGAATTTCTTCCAATCCCTGGTTCACTATATCTTGGTATTTTTTGATTAAAATTTCTATTTGGTTTGTCATTTTAAAGTGATACATCTCCAAATTCTTTTAGTTTGTCTAGTACCAGAGTTTTGATCTCTTCCAATCTTTCAGGTGTTTTGGCTTCAAATCTTGTCACGATCACTGGTTGAGTATTGGAAGCTCTTACCAATCCCCATCCGTCACCGAATTTGATTCTCACACCGTCAACATCTATACAGTCGAAATTTTCTTTAAAATATTTTGTAGATTTTTCTGCAATGTCAAATTTAATTTCATCAGAAGGACAATCAAGACGCATTTCAGGAGTTGAGTAATACTTCGGAAGTTTATCCATAATTTCTGAAAGTTTTTCATCTTTTCTGGAGAGCATTTGTACAAAACGCAATGCATCATACATCGCATCATCATAGCCATAATAATCGTCAGCAAAACAGATATGTCCACTCATTTCACCAGCAAATGGTAAATCCAGTTCTTTCATTTTTTCTTTGATTAACGAATGTCCGGTTTTGTACATGTAAGGTGTTCCACCACGTTTAACGATTTCTTCTTCCAAGGCTTGTGAACATTTCACATCAAAAACTACTGTTTCACCATTTTTGATGATTTCATCCAGGAAAAGAATCATGATATAGTCAGCCCAAACAATACGGCCTTTGTCATCAATTACACCGATTCTGTCTGCATCACCATCAAAAGCGATTCCACAGTCGTAACCACCTTTTTTCACTTCAGTGATCATATCCGCGATATATTTTGCTACAGTTGGATCTGGATGGTGATTTGGGAATGTTCCATCAGCATCGCAATAGAGTTGAGTCATTTCAATGCCAACTTTTTCGAAAACTTCAGGAGCAGCAAGACAACCACATCCATTTCCACAATCCATGACAATTTTCATTGGTTTTTCTAGTTTGATTTTGGATACCAATTCTTTTTTGTATTGTTCGAGTATTTCTTGTTCAGTTCTCACACCTTCACCAGATGCAAATTTATTTTCCAGAATGATATTTTTGATTTTCTGAATTTCTTCACCATAAACTGACCCTTTATCAAAACTCAGTTTGAAACCATTCATATCAGGAGGATTATGACTTCCTGTAATCTGACATGCACCATCGATATCCAGTTTGTACATTGAGTAATAATTAACAGGTGTTGGAAGAATTCCAAGATCAACCACATCAATACCGGTTGATAATACACCTTCAGTAAATTTTGCTATCAAATGAGGTGTAGTCAATCGAACATCACCACTGACAGATATTTTTTTTGCACCTTTTTCTTTGATAAGTGTTCCAAAGCCTTTACCAAGATTGATTACTACATCGTCGGTAAAATCCTCAACTACTACTCCACGAATGTCATATTCACGAAAAATATATGGATTCATATACATCTCCTTTTTATTTTGTTCTTATTCAATTTTTAATTAACTGTAAATATATCCATCTAATTGGCGTTTATACAATATATTTTTTGTTAATTTTCATTAGTATATTTTTAAATTTTAATCACTAAATCACCGGTAATTTAAAAAATAAAAAACTTTACTATAGATTTTAGCATTATTTGTCAATAATTCAACAATATAGAGGCAATTTCCTGATAACAATAAATTTTCTGTGAAGAAATCTGATAATTCCCTATTTTTCAATACTAAAACGGAGGGAAACATGGCGAAAATCGCTATCAAAGACATTGCAAGGATGTTAAATACTTCGACAGCAACTGTCAGTCGTGCATTAAATGATCATCCGGCTATAAAAAAAGAGACAAAAGAACGAGTGATGAAACTCGTTAATGAAGTCGGATATCGTCCCAATACAATTGCAAAAAACTTAAAAATGCAACGTAGTACAACTATTGGAATCGTTGTACCTAATATTGGTCATGATTTTTTTGCATTAGCAATCAGTGCTATTGAAAAAGTGGTTTCTGATGCCGGCTTTACTGCTATGATCTGCCAGTCTCATGAGGATTATCACAAAGAAGTGGAAGCAGTGAAAACTCTAATAGCAAATCGTGTAGCCGGAGTTGTGGCATCAATCTCCCAGGAAACAACAAATCCCGACCATTTTATAGAATTACAAGCCCATGATATTCCAGTTGTATTTTTTGATCGCTGTTTTGGAGATGAAATCCAGGCATCAAAAGTCATCACAGATGATTTCTCAGGAAGTCTTCGTGCAGTAAAATATCTTATTAAAACCGGCTATAAACGAATTGCATATCTTGCTGGAACTCTCAACTTGAATATTTCCAAAGAACGTCTCCGTGGATACGAACAGGCATTAACAGATGCAGGAATGGAAATCGATGAAAACCTGATCATCCCTTGTGGAATGGAAAAACAGGATGGAAAAATCGGTTTACAACAATTGATGCAGCTAAAAGAAAAACCCGATGCAATCTTTTGTATTAATGATCCTGTAGCCATTGGTGTTTACCAGCAATTACATGTTTATAAGAAACATGTTCCAAATGATGTGGCTGTAATAGGATTTTCAAACAATGAGATTTCATCATTGATCCAACCTGCTTTGACTACTGTGGATCAATCAGTTGCAAAAATGGGCGAAAGAGCCGGACAGATCCTCATCAACCAAATCGAAAATAAATCTGAAGGTGTCACTGGAAACAAAATAGAGATCATGGACGCCAATCTGATTGTTAGAGATTCTGCATAAATTAATATTATTACGAGAGGTGAGAGAAATGAGAAATATAAAAAAATCAATCGTTTTACTAATTATCATTTTTTGTTTTCTGAATGGACAAACACGACAAGAGATTGATGTTCCAAATATTCCAGGATACCAAACTTTAGTTGGTGATTTTCACATGCATACTCTCTTTTCTGATGGAAATATTTGGCCTTCAGTTCGAGTT
>Ga0070729_10000957_pt1 | contig 50203 bp, 41 predicted proteins | sample tdDd472_FD_66725 | JGI IMG/M metagenome (GOLD analysis project Ga0070729, IMG submission 66725) | Marine sediment microbial communities from the Atlantic coast under amendment with organic carbon and nitrate - tdDd47.2 | ecosystem: Environmental > Aquatic > Marine > Coastal > Sediment | place... | reverse complement strand
GGAATCCGTCGTACAGTGCGTCCTATTTTTTCCATCTCTTTTTGGAGATCAACGGTTCTGATACTCAAATCACGATACGTTCTATAATACATGATACCGCTTGCCAGGTCTTTTACACACGACCATTGAGTATAGTCATAACTCTTTTTCCCTCTCTCTCTTACTAAGCCAAATGGGATATCAACAGTATTGATCAGGTGAAGCGCTCCATTGACAAGTGCGTTTGGATCCGCCCCAAACATCAAAAAGTGACTAAAAAAAGCTATCCGCACAAAGCGAGATGGAGGTGTCCAGTCTCCTGGAATTCCCATCATCCCAGTTCCTTGTCCTGTTGGACTAAGAACAACGTCTCCAAAATGCATTGGTTCTGCATTCACTGGGCTTAAATTGATATAGTTACGAAGGTTTTTTATTTGCCATTGGAAATCAGGAGCGTTAGTCAAAACACCCACTGAGTTCGGTGATATCTCCATTTTTCCATCGATAAATTCGACAACAATACTGTTTCCAGAACGGTCATGAATAGCAAAATGAAGTGGCGGCACCATTCCAATTTCTTTTGCAACCATTGGCTCGATCTCTATTTCCATTAGCCCCTGGCGAACTTCATCACATGTTGCAAATGAACTCAAAATCCAATTGCCCATATCGAGCAATGAAATCCTTTCTTTTCTACCTGATGGCCCAAGCGTTGGATATTTAGTACTTGGAAACCATAAAGCTCCAAACGAAAGACCGGCTTCATTCATCCCATCTACGAGTGATGCGGCACCTAATGCTCCCATTCCCATGAATGCATATTTAGCAACCCAACTCGTCCCTACTTGATTATCACCTAAGCGACTAATGAACCGGTTACCCTTGGGAAAGACCAGCATTTCGCTACTGACATTCGCTTCGAATTCCATAGTCCGACCAACGACGTAATGTCTATTTTCTCCAATGAGAAAATCACAACAACTAAATACAAATGAATGACAGCAAAGAAAAAAAAGTAGTAAACGCATATCCAAAACCTTGTTTTGGAATCACATTAGGGAGATACTATTTTTTTGACAATTGGAATTCAGAAGGATCGACAAACCGCCACTTTCCCGGAGGCAGATCGCCAAGATTGAGCGAGCCAACACGAACACGTTTTAATGAACTGACTTCGAGACCAACGAGTTCACACATTCTTCGGAGCTGTCTTTTTTTTCCTTCTTTCAAAACAAAGCGAAGCACACCTTCCCCTTTTTGATCGACAACCGCCCTTTTCAAAGGTTTGCCATCTAGAAATAACCCCTCTCTCAAAAGGGATAATTTTTCCCGAGTAAGATCACCGCTATATCGAACAATGTATTCCTTTTCAACGGTTGATAGTGGCCCAATTACATGCTTTGCGATCCGGCCATCTTGTGTCAGGATCAAAAGCCCTTTCGAATTTACATCAAGTCGACCGACAACGTTTAATTGTCCTAAAGGATGCTTATATGACTTTTTATCCCATTGATTTGATTGAGTAATGAGCTCAGATGCCTCGATATACCCTTTCTCTGGTAGATTAGAAACAATCCCGAGTGGCTTATTTAACATGATCGTCACTTGTTCTGAACGACTTCCTCGAATTTCAAGTCGATCTTCCCGAGTTGCTTTAACCCCTTGCTCCGTAACGGGCTTCCCATTGAGAAACACTTGCCCCTCTTCAATCAGCTTTTCAGCCTCACGACGAGAACACACACCCCGTTCTGAAAGTAGTTTAGTAATACGAATCAGTTCCATATCCAAAAAGTATACATCGTTTATGAGTTCGAATCTAGTTTATCCTGTAGCTCCGCCACCTGATGCCGCACCCTTTTTGGCTGCCGCTTCTTTCTTCACTCCGGGAACAACGCTCAGTATGCTCGGCGCATGTGGAAGCGTAGCAAGTTCTGCAATAGTCATACCAGAATTTATCCCCAAATCACCAGCTCCAGCAACAAGTCGATGTTGTCCAACAAGAGCCACTTTCCTATGAGTCCCTTCTGTCCCATGATCCATAATGATGACGGACCAAAACTCTGCGTCATCTCCTTCCATAGAAAACATCGCAGTTTTTGGAGAGTATGCCAAAGTATCGCCTCCAACATTATGAGAGTATACTTCTCTTTTCTCGAGTTTCCCGAAAGGCATAGGGCCATGATCACTTTCTTTCGGTCCAACTCCACCCGCATCAAAAATGCCCATAAATGGAAATTTCTTCTTATCGGTGTGTACTGGATCTGTAACTTCATTGTTCACAATGTGGTGGGAAAAGAAATTTACCTCATCTCCACCTGGTCTGTATTGTGGAAGGCCGATATCTGTCACATCAGCAAAAATCTTTACGGCTGAAACTCCATTCTCAAAAAGAACCCTTCGTACACTCAGAGGTAATTGACTACGCATGTCGCTCGGCAGACGAATACTAACCTTTGAATACGACGGATAGACCACATTACCATCATCTCGAACTTCGTAAAAACCGAACATATATGGACTGGTAGATCCATACCCAATACATTTTGGGATCGCATGGTCACCAGTGGCAATGGAGTCACCGTTTGCTTTAAAAGTAAACTTGCTATCAGGTGCACCTTTTCTTTCGCCAAATGTTGCATGAAGCATAGATTTACGAGCGCGATACGCATCACCCCAGTCTTCGTCACCAAACACCATCCGGAGTGTTGTTTTTAAATGTTCTCTATTTTCGTCGCTTGCACCAAGGTGGTTCCACGCCCAATTGGGATCACCCTCCGGTCTTCCACTCACCTCCCAAAAAAGACGTAAAATAGTCCCTTTTATACTCGGCATATGATCTTCTACGTGATCAATAATCATTCGCATATGTTCGGTATCAAAGTCGTTCTCAATCGCATGTTGAAGGAGTGCTGGAGGATTCAACACAAGTTGAGATGCTTTGACAAGGGCTACCCGCTCATCTTTCATATGGCTTTCTGACCAGCCCCATCCAGCATCAGCAGGCTTTGCAATAGTATAGAGGAGGTGCTTAACGAGACCAGGCATTGGAGCTGCATTAACAGCTGCTAAATAATCGGCATTGGTCTTCTCATCAGTATTACTATCCGTTACATAGGTGCTTAAGAGATGATAAAAAGGGTGTGTGTCGCCACCTTCTCTTCTGAATTCCTCAAGACGATCTAAATCAGTCTTCACCAGGTGGAATACCCCTTCCATGCGAATGCCGCTACCAGCTGCCGCTGCCATAATTCTCCTCAATAAAAATATTTATACACTATTATAGCATACCCCTACCATAGAGCCCAATCTTTAAAAAAGATTTATCCCCTAAATGAATGGGCTATGAACGCATATCGTAGACAGCGAAAATCCCCTGAAATGTCGCAGTTACTACACCATTACAGGTGATCTTGGAATCCACCACAATTTTTCCACTGCCCTTCTGTGAGTACACCTTCTCAAACCGATCCCACGCCTCGTTTGAAGGGGTGTATGCAACTGCTTGAAAATCGCCCGTCGTTGGTTTTAAGAATTTCATTTTGCTGTCCATTATCACAATCTCTGGTCGACTTTCTTGCTGATACGTATAGATAAGACTCCATGCAGAAAGCGTTGCAACAGACTGGAGACTCCCTCCAAAGACCGTTTTTTTATGGTTAATATTTTTTTGGAAATCAGCGGAAAGCACCAGTTTCCCTGATTCAATAGAAACCACACCAATCCCTAAATCTTGAGTGATAGGAATATGTGTATACAAATATTTTTTTAGCACATCTTTTTCCATACTGGTAACTAAAATTTATCTTGGTTAATTTTTCAAAACAAAAAACTTTAATACTGCTCAACCTCTACATGAATACTACCAGCATGATATAATGATTCAGGCTGGAGTGCAAACGGTAACTTTGGGAGAGTGTTGTGGGAGTAAATCCGCTACAAGCTGATGTCGTTATTACAGGTGGTGGTCCAGTTGGTCTCTGGACCGCAATTCAGACAAAGCTTCGTACAGGAAAAAACGTTGTTGTTCTTGAAAAATACATGCAGTATCAACGCTCAAACATCTATCTTAACGTCGACCCATCTTCTCTCACTGGAATTCCTGAAGACATAGAACTCAAAGAAATCACAGAAGGCTGGAGTAAAAAACGAGTCGCTATTTCAAAAATGGAGGATGCACTCGCCAAAAAAGCAACAAAGCTCGGTATTAAAATCTTACGAGGATTCAATGCAAACCCTAAAGAACTTCCTACAATTTTCCCTCACGCACACGTATTTATTGGTGCAGATGGAGCCAGGAGCGTGACACGAAAAGAACTTTTCAACGATGAAATGCAATTTCGCACCCCACATCAATACATTGCTCAAATCAAATATACCGTTCAAGATTCACCGGATGAAGCTGCTGGTAGCTCGTATCAGAAACTCGACTCATTTATCTCAAATTGGAAAGTAACAACTATCCTTAATCGATTTGTAAATCCGACGATCAAGCGAAAACCAGATGGTTCAGTTGAAGTGACTCTTCAAATATTTATCGGGAAAAACACCTATGATAGAATCAAAGGCCATACCTTCAAAGCCCCTGCTGATGTTTTAACACAATTTGATTCTTTTCCAGGAACCCTGCAGCGAGTTCTCAGAGATTGGTATGGTGCGCATAAAGAGCTCAATATCAGTCCACTACAAGAAGGCTCAAGACCAAAGCTTGTTTCCTTTGCGCTTAATTCATATGCAGCGAAATACATGCATACAACAGATGAAAAAGGCAGACACTGGGCACTTGTTGGTGATGCTGCAGCTGGTTTTCCATTCTTCCGTTCCTTAAATAATGGCCTCCTTTTGGGTACAAACCTCTCACAATCGATAGAGAAGAGCATCAAAGCACGTGAAAGTGGGCTCGACCATACAGCGCCACTCAAAGGATATGAAACCTATGCACAGTATCGAGTGTCATTGGAATATTTCACTGCATGCATAAAAAACTTTTTTATTAGAATCTACCAATCATGGATCGACTTGAACAGTACAACGTGCTTAAAAAGCCTGTATGTTAAACCACACGAGCTCAGAGACATTGAGAATAGAGGGAATCAATTACTTCAAATTCATCAATAACCTAATAATTGATCATGATTTAGGAGGGATAATGGCATCACCTATACAATCAGGATCACTACCCCAAGCTACGCCGGGGATTAACGAGCATGTGAAGAAATTACAAGAAATAATTTCAACTTTCTATCTATAGCACTTACACACAAAAAAAAGGGTTTGCCCAGTTTTTAAGAGGAAAAAGACCCTCTTTCATATTCCATTTTTCTTTAAGCAATGGTATAATATTACAAAGTTCAAGGAGAAATTATGGCTGCAGCAGCTAGTGGCGGTGGAAACATCCCCGCGACAACGAGTCAAGTATTGGGGACACCAAAAGTTGACCACAGATTCTCCATTCCTGAAGAAGCAGCACGTAGGATTGTTGAAGTTGCAAAAGACCACCTTTTAGATCGACTACTTGCCGGAAGTGGTGGTGGAGATGCTAGCGGCACAGAAATAGAAAGAGCGGAATACCCACTTGATGATAGTAATCATCTACACAGGCAATTATGCACGACTACGAGAGAAGCTCTCCTAACGCGTATGAAGCTTCTACGCGAAAATACCGAAAAGGCCACTTCAGAAGGGGATCTTGAACACATAATTAAAGAGTTAAAAAATCACTGCGGTAAAGAACACATTGATGCCCTTGTAGAATCCATTACCACGACAAAAAGGGATGGCGAACAGAAAGACTATCTTCTTGCGCTACTAGACGTACTAATCAACCCAAAAAAATATATTGCTCACCTTCATGAAGTTTCGCCAAAAAAAGCGCAAATGACACAAGCACTTATTTGGCTCGACTTTTTTGAACCTGGTATTAAAGACTCCTCTCTATCTGAATATGAGACTCGGATTTTTCCTGGAGGAACTCCAAAAGGTGTTGATTTTCATCAATACCTAGACCTCCCACTTCCCGAATTATTCGATATTCTCCAGTGCACCATCAAGAAAAGGGAACATCAAAAAAAATGGAAAGCCGCCCTAGAAACTATGCGAAGATCCAAGCAAGCTCCAGATTTTGAAGAGATGTGTAAAAAAGGCCTTCCTCCAAGGTCAGAATGGGATGCCATCAAAGTAGAAAAAAATGCTCAAAAGGCCAAAATTTTCTACCATGACCGGTATTTTCCAGGTAAATACACCCTTATGGAGAAGGGCTTTTCTCCTCATCGAACACCCCTTTTAGTTGAGTACGAATGGACACATGTGAAGGGGTATCCAGATCTTATTACTAACACGTATTTCCTACCCTTAGAAACGGCCACCGAAGCCGCACTACAATTGAATGCTGAACATCGTATTCACATAGATACAGCTGAATCTCAAGAGGAGTTTGCAGGAGTACTTAAGCATCATTGTATGAAAAAAGATACCTACCCTTTCGGAGTACTTGCCAAACTAGATCCCAGGGGTCATGTAACACCCTTCATCTTCTTACCGAAACCTACCGGCAAATTTCAAGTTGCGATTTTAGGTTCCGCCGAAGCGTATGAACAAGTTGAACTTGATGGGATTGCACCACATCTGAAATACATCGCTGCAGTCTACAAAATACGAGGTGTTTCAAGACAAGCTGATGCCAAATCATGTTACATAGACGGATTAGAAATCCTAAAGAACGTTTTACTCGAAATCAAAGAGAACAAATCGTTCTCCTTTGAAGATTTTAAAAAGGCCTCTTTTTCTCCAAGAATACCGGGGGCCTCAAAAATTCCATTTTCCAGCATTCGTCAACCTCTCCGATGGCAACCATTTGCGCAGGTTATTTCAGCGATGGACGATCGAGATGACCCTGACGCACTTGCCATGAGAAATGGATATTTAATACCAGCTACTGTGCAAAAAAAATATTCGCCTGGTGGATTCGAAGAAACCATACGAAAAATTATCTGTATTGGGCTAGCTGTTCGTTCGATTCAGGTTGGGTGCGCAACAACGGCTGGTAACGGCATAGTAATACTCTAGACTATCTTCTGCTTCATAAATGCTTGGATAATTTTCATCTCTTCGGAAGCCTTCTCCTTTTGATACGAAAGAGAAGCTCCCTCACAGAGTTTATACATATCTACAGAAATATCATAGAGCACCTTCGCGCGACCTGGGCATTCGACATTATGAATGAGAAAATTCAAAATACGTAAACTGTGTAAAAGAACAGGTGGATGTGGAGATGCTTTCTGAAGGATTGTATCAAAAACACCATGGACAAAACAGGCAAAATCATACTCTTTCGAATAGATCCGCATTTCTCCCTTATCATCAACGTGACGACCAGTTGGGAATACCAGGTTAATCAACTGGTTACAAACAGAACCAACATAATTCACACAATTGAGTGCAGTTGCCTGATCAAACCCTCCTTGAGAAAGGGTCTTTCGAAGGATTTCAAGTAAATCTTCAATGTGAAACTCAAGGTCTGAGATGCCGAGCCTCTTCGAATCAATACTAAAGCACCCTTGAACCTGTTCATACTCCTTCTCTGAAAGAGTATTTCCTGTAATAGAGCAAAGGATTGATCCCGAAAAAACATACTCTCCAGGTCGAAGAGGAACTACTCCCTGAATATCCAACTTTTTAAAGAGTTCAACAAGTGTACAAAAGTCAATGAGTTGGACGTATCCACTCTTCTTCGCAACAACAGTACTACCCTCTTCTAATTCAACGGTATCCTGCTGCACCATTTCCTCATCCTTAACACTGGTTGAATCGAGATGATCCATCCGATCCATAGCCCCCTCAATTTCACGAACAATCATCTTAATCACATAATCTGGTTCAAGAATGCTGATAAAATGATTAAAAAAAATCGGAGTTGAATACACCGTCAATAAGAACAATACAAAAGCAAAAGCAACAGAAATTCCAAGAAACAACCCGGAGGTAAAATGGCTATACCATACAAGGAGTACGACAAAATAAAGAACCGAGGATAGTACCAGACCAAAGTAAAACTTTGGGGGAAGCACATATCGATAAATCTGAATTACCTTCGCCGAGAATTGCGATGATGCCCGAATAAGCATCGAAAAAATCATTGGGAGCAGAATCCCAAAAATAACGACTAGCGCTCCGAGAAGAGAGCTAATCGTCGCAGCAAGACCTCTTGAATTGAGGTGTTCTAAAAGTGTGCTTGAAAAGATAGCCCCGTTCAGGTCCTCTCGAGAAAACAGCACTACAAAGACTGCCATGGATGACAATCCCATGAGCGCAGGAATTAACCAAAAACTTTTCCGAAAATACTCCCGAATTCGTCCAAACAGATGCACAATAACGACCCTCCCTTCTCTTCTCCTCAATACAAAAACCAAATAATAATAACCATAGTATTATAATAAATACTTTACTATCGGTTTAGTTTTAATGAATGTACTGGCATACTATTAACTAAAATAAGAGGAATGTCATGACAATTGCAGCTGCCGGAGCGGGAACCGATCGCCTCGCAAGCACTCAACCTATTGAAAACAAAGAATTTAACGATATCACATGGAGAGTCTCTGCTACAAAAGCTCAAGACAAGGCCTTGCCCATTCTTCAACCAGAAGCACCGGATGACAGCTGGGATACCGATTTTGATGCGCCCGAAGGTGTCGAATTGGAAAATGCGAATGGCGCAGTCGCAATGGAGTGGGAAAAATACGACAGAGAAACCTCCCTTGACCTCTCAACACCAGCAAAAATTCTAGCGTTCCTAAATACATATATAGAAGCAATTGAAAGCGGAAGTACTACCGATGAGTCATTAGACGAAATTGAAGAGACTTGCATACAAGAGATAGGAGAAAATTTCCTTTGGCTGTTAGACAAAGTTGAGGATTCTATTATATTACAACCCGTTTCAGGTAGCGAAAGATCTAGATTTGTACTGCACACACTAAAACTACTAAAAAACCCCAATGACCTTGTTGATTTTCTATGGAGAACCAAAGCGAAAACTCCTGTCTTGCACTTCTTTCTCGACTGGATGAATAAGGTATCTCCCGGGATTAAAGAGCTCGCAATAAAATTATATGGGGAAAGTGATATCCCTGAAGCTTCGCTAGTTCTTGTTCGATTTCTTAACGAAACTCGATTTCTTGACTGTATGAAAATCGCCATACGTTCAATTGAAAACGATACAAAAACGGCAAAACAGTTGGCAATAATGCGCTCAATAAAACGAGCTGATGACTTTGAAGCACTTTGTAGCGAAGGTATACCAGTATACACTGAAGATCATGCCCCATGGCTGGAAACAGACTCAAATAATCAGGGCGGCATCTTTAATTTTAAAGATAACAGATACTTTCCCGGCAAATTTCGAGCATTAAAAGAAGGATATCGTTCTACAGATCCTGTATCTATTGACGCACTTTGGAAATCTCCTCCGAGCGCACCTGACTTTCTTTCAAAATATTATCGACCAACACTCCTAACGCTTGCTATTGCGGCCGTACAACTCAAAGAAGAGCAAGGCGTCGATATCGTTACTGCCGAATCACCATCAGCCTTCCAAGATAGAGTTAAAGGGTATATCGAAGAAAAAAGAGATACTCCTTTAGCTATCCTTGCGGTACTTGATGAAAGAAGTCATGCTACTCCACTTATTTTTCTACCAAAGCCTGGTGATAAGTATGAAGTGGCAATTCTTGGTTCTGTAACAGGATATTGGAAAAAAGAAGTTCAGCATATTGCTCCTTTCCTCGATTCGATAGAAGCTGTTTACATCACAAACACAGTAAGACAAGCAGACGGTCAATCGTGTTACTCAGATGCATTTGAAATCCTCAAAAACATTTCACTCGAAATGAAGAATGCAAAACCATTTTCCTTTGAAGACTTCAAATGGACCAAATTTTCTCCTCAATTACCAACGCCTACTTCAGTTCCATTTTATACCATTAAGCAACCACTGAGATGGCAACCATTTGCGCAGGTTATTTCAGCAATGGACGAGCGTGATGACGCTACAGCCCTTACAATAAGAAATGGCTATTTAGTTTCAGCAGACCTTACAAAAAAATTTACAGTGTCCATAGCTGGAAAAGAACTAAGTTCCCATGAGACTCAAAAAAAGGTGGTTTGCGTAGGACTTGCTGTTCGAGCGATTCAGATGATTAATGCAGCTACAACAGCTCCACTGAGCAGTAGACAAATCGTGCCAGCCGTGGCCGCTACCGGTGGCGGCAACAAAGACTAACGACCCTCAATAGAACACTTGAAGTTGCTAATCCAGACCAGAGCACGGCAGCGGCATTTATGTGATTGAGGGCAATCGATGTCCATAATGATGCTCTCAAATAAAAATAATCCTACAGACATGCGATAGTGCAAGCCGCTGATGCTGAAGCACTTGCCTCAGTTTCACTAAAGTGAAATCGGAGTAACGATTCCCATTTCTCATTCAGCCTAGCTATTTCCATAGGAAAATGTTCATGGCAAAAAGCTGGAGAGTAGCCGCTCTTGTGAAGCTCTCTTGATGTTGGTCGCATAGAAAAATGACTTGGCCTGTGGACAACGGGTTTAGTTGGGAGTTCATCTACAACTGAAAACTTCATACCTCCATCAACGACGACAAACTCAAAACTATTTTTTACAATAGAACGGAAATCATTAAAGAGAGCTTCTGCTGTAGTCTCTAATGATCGTGGATATTTGCCCGTTGCAACAAGCCAATGAAACATCATCTGAGAATATGCAGTGAAAATCTGTTGCTCATACACCGTTTGCGGGGCAGTGATTGCTTGTCGGAGTTGATTTTCTATCATTATTTTTCTATGTGAGGCCATCATAGAGTCGTGTTTACCATTATAGATCAAAAAACCGTTTTCATATCTGGGAATACCCCCCTGGCACACAACAACACCCCGCTCATCCAGACTCTCAACGGTTCGTTTATCAAACAACTGAGCTCTTTTTATCGACCCAAGACTAAGATCCGCAAGGACAGCATATTGCGTTTTTCGATTCGTTGATAGCACAGAATCAATGATGATTTCTTTTGCTAGATCGATTTGAAAATACAAAGGCAATTCCGTACTAAACACTTTATGATTGTCTGAAATATCACTGAGAAGGCGCAAGTCTCTCCAAACAAATGGTGATGTTCCGTCTTCTATTCCCAACGCGGCATTAAGTTTTTCGGTGACGGCCCTAGTTGTTGCATCAGAAACAGCGATTCCATCATACCAGAGAAAAACTTGTGTTCCTGGATTTTTTTTCGCCCATTCCGAAATTGGATAAACAAACCTAGTCGAAAAGTCTGCTTCTTTCTCTGCCTCGGTATCCCCAATTCCAAAAAGGCGTGTGTGATCATCTGGAAGACAATCTTTATTCCACCAGAGAAAGTTAATCGTATAATCACGTGGAGAAATAGTCCGATCTGATGGGAGATAGATGTGAGGATTACCGTTTACTTTTGCAATATTTTCAATTTCTTTTTGAGTGTCTTTATCAACCGTTTCAAAAAGTGTTTGCTCTCTTTTTGTAAAAGCATATCCAAAACCTGCAGCAAAAAATAGCCTGAATTTAGAATCAAAATCAGTATCTAGACACGCTTCCTTGAGAAGCGTAGCATAGAATACCGCAGGCACCCCTGCAGATAAAAACTTCGTGAGATTTTCGTCTCGGTGTTCATAAAATGTTTTAAAGGCCTCTGGACACCACTCAAAAAATTTAGTATAGTGCGCATGTTTTTTTCTGCGAATCATTGGTTCAGCAAGAATTTCATGCAGGAGCTTTCGTTGCATTTCAGAAGAAGGAGGAGTGACTTTACGGGAAACACAGGATTGAAGAACTCCGAGGGCTGCAGTTGAAGGCCATTGTGAAAGTTCTGAAATTCCGGATGCCCCGGGCTTAACTGCATTTCTCACGAACTCATTTAAATGTTTACTTGGCCCAGAAAATATTTTTGACAAAGAATGTTGTGAATGTCGACAAAAAGCCAAAAGAACGTCTTGAGACGAAAGGGCTGTAGATACATAACATTCAGGTGGAGCATCCTTCTCTTTAACAAAAGGGATCAGCATGTCGATATGCGGGGCAAAAAACAGAGCTACCTCACCATAACCTTCCATAAAAACTGAAGGAAGAGGAAAGGTTGATGTTACGCTAACATCACCGTTGGAACGTATAAAAACCTCAGCATTCACATCAAAAAGCTCAGAATCAAATCTGCGAATGAGGATTGTCTCTTTAAAATAGACCGCATGCTCCTCCGGATAAACCGTTGATATAATTTTTTTGATGCCATCGGGATATGTGCGCGATTGAATTGTGGGAGAGATGTCTCTACAAGACTCTGGCTTTAAAGTGACCACCCATAAACTTGACAAGTAACAATTGTAAACGAGCTTCGAATTCAAACTTTTGATAACTTCGAGAGAGCGCTTCCATTTCAGTGGATTAGAAATGACAAGCTGGACGGGTCGCATCGTTTCCGAAATAACATTTGACACTCTTATAACTAAATCTTTGTATTCACTTTGGGTAGCCAAACATATAACTTTTGGTCCATCAACATATGATGGTAGGGACACTGTTAGATGATCTACCGATGAAAGCGCTTTAAATCCTACTGCCATATATTTATCTCAGCCTGAAAATAGCGGGTTATTCTACCATATCTATTATTTTAGCTGTAGATTCCCCTACAATTTTTGAATATTTTTTGAATAGAGCTTTTTCACTCTTCGTGCTATTCAATGAATTTTGCGGCCTCTCTTCATGAAGTATTATCTCTACAAGAGGCTTCTAACCTACAGTAATACCGCTAAAAACCGTATATACTATGTTGATCCCTACCTAAAGGATGGCTACGGGAAGAGATTATCGAGCGAATAAATACACCTCACATACTATTCATCCGCAGCAGTACAGCTTGCAGCAGCCGATGCACCTGCTTCAGCTCCGCTTTGTCGTAACCGGAGAAGCGGTTCCCATTTCTTATTCAATGAAACTAATGATTCAGAATAATATTGTTCACAAAAAGCCGGAGAATAGCCTGTTCTTGGAAGATCTTCACTAGAGAGCATTCTAGAAAAATGACTTGGTCTATGAACGACCGGTTTCATTGGAATCTCTTTTCTGGCTTGGTAACTACCACCATCGAGCTCAAACGAATAGACATTCTTGACGGCAGAGGCAAAAATTTTATAATAGCACGCGGCTGCTCTCTCATACCGACCTCGATATTTGCCAGCTTTAACAAGCCAATGAAAAAGCAACTGCGAATACGAAGAGAAAATTTGTTGCTCAAAAATCTCTTTGGGGAAAAAATATGCATACGAAATTTGGTTCTCTACCATCACTATTCTATGGGAATCCATCATAGGATGCATGCGATCATACATTAGAAAGCCATTCTCATACCCGTGCTCGCCGCCTTGAGTGATAACGACACCTAGCTTATCTAAATATCCGACTGTTTTTTTATCAAAAAGATGAACTCTTTCCATAGCACCGATACTCAAATCAGTAACGACAACGTACTTAGGTTCTTCATATTTTTTGTACACGGAGTTAATAATCATTTCTTTCGCAAGATCGATTCTAAAATAAAGCGGCAGCGTATGGCGAAATACCTTGTGCGCATTAGACCTATTCCCAGTCCCAACAACACGAGTAGTATTTATCAGGGTCACAAGATTTCTCCAAATAAATGGAGCGTCTTTGCAAGAACCTCCCCAGGCCTCAACGAGCTGTTGTTTGACTTTCTCAACAACCTCACATGGAACATTAGTTCCATAGTACCAGATATGTATTCGAGTTCCTGGATTTTTCTTTGCCCATTCTGTAATTGGATGAATGAATCGAATCGCAAAATCTGCTTTCTTTTCTTCTTCAGTAGCTCCTTTGCCAAAGAGTCGCGCTTCCTCTGAACCAACTTTGTATTCATTAAACCAGAGAAGATTGATTGTGTAGTCTTGTGGAGAGATGGTTCGATCAGCAGGCAGGTAGACGTGTGGGTTCCCATTGACTTTCGCAATTTCCCCGATTGTTTCACGAGTACCATCATCGAGCATTTTGAAAAACACTTGTTCTTCATCGGTAAAATCATATCCGAGAGCGGCAGCACAAAACAGACGGAATTGAGGATCACTGTCAGCATCTCTGTACGCATCTTCAATGAGGGTTGAATACAGCGTTGCAGGAACCCCTGAACAAAGCAGCGTTGTGAGTAGTTCCTCCCGATCTGCATCGTACGCCTTAACCGATTCTGGACACCATCTAAAAAAAGCAGTAAAAAATTGAGTGTCAAAAAAACGAACTGTATATTCGCTTAATACACTCTTTAGAAGCCTTCGTTGGACATCTGGAGGAGGTGATGCAATCTTATTTTCAATGAAAAATTGCATAACCATCCCAGCCCCTTTGGGCGTCCACTGAAGTAGCGGAAAGATGCTATCTGCATTAGGGGTTTTTGCCAATTCAATTAATGCAGGAAGATATTTTCTTTGCGTAGATAATATTTCATCAAAAGAGGAATGCCGATCAGCTTTTTCACAAAATACTAACAATGCTCTTACTGGGGATATTTCAGAAAGTGAGTAGGTATAAGAACCTTTCCCATCAGGAATTTTGTCTAGGACAACCAGCTCATCAATATGCTCAGCATGAAAAAGAGCAATTTCTCCATGTCCCTCAACCTTAACAGAGGGAAGGCATCCGCCCTTTACTATCACTTTGCCATTAGGCTCAACCACTAAGCGCCTTATACACCCATCAGCTCGATCTATTCGAATGCTCCTATCTGGACGGGAGACCATCTTCTCAAGAGGTTCGGTCTTCGAAACAATCGCGACAGCGCCATTATGATAGTTGTGGCGTTCAAGAGTAGCAGAAATTTCTGTGATTGTTTCAGGGCGCGGAGTGATACGCCATTTCGCCCTACTCGTAAAATCATAAGAAAGAAACGGGGTCATTTTCCGGAGGCTCTCGACAGTCCCTTTCCATTCAGAGGGTCGGTCAAGAACAGTAATCCAAACGGAATCCATTCTTGAAAAAACAGTCTTTGCTAAAACTGCAACAAGTGTATCACATCCACCAGAAGAATTGAGATCGATAACTTGAAAATTTTCAGGGAACCCCTGAAGAGGAGCCTCGATACGTACTGAAAAAATTGGTGGCACTGCTGCCATTTTTAGTCCTTTTGTTTTGACTAATCACTACCCTCAATAATCAGCCTGTGATTTTAATTTCCGTACTTTTATAACAGTTTTTTACTTTTTTAACCAACTTTTATAATAACTATTACTATAAAGAGTTTATCCAAGTGAATCCCCCTTTTTCATCATGTCTCATTCAGAAATGTGCCACCAGTGTGCCAAAACTATTGCCTCAAATAAGTCCTTGAATTTTTTATCTTGCGAAATAACCTCCCCCTTCTTAGCCTGCTCTTCAGTTCAGGAGGCATTATGCGCCGGATTTTAATTTGTTTTTTAATCTTCAAACTCTCTGCCCAGGAAACAACAACCCTTACAGATAATAAGAGTCTTCTCATTGCAAAAGAGAAAGAAGACAATATTCTACAAAAAGAAATACGAGATGGAGCTAATAATACCTATGCCAAACAATGCTTCGAATACAACAGCGATGGGAAATTAACATCAGTTCGATCCTCGCTCATTCGAAATGACACCCATATTCAAGAGATAACCAAAGATTTTACCTACTTTGAAAATCAAAGAACGCTCATTCGATCACAAGGCACGGCTGAAGAAGAAAAAACCCACTATTACTACGATTCAAAAAACAACGTACGTAAAAAAATACTCCCGAATGGAATAGAGCTCTATTATGAATACGATGGAGATTACCTTGTCAAATTTCATTCCTCGGATGGAACGCTCGAGCAATATTTTAACTACGATCAAGCCGGCAATCTGATTTACTGCAACGATATCTACAACCATGTAGAAATTAAGCGCACATATGAAGATAACAATCTCATTGAAGAGCAAATCAACAACTTTCCTCCGATCAGATACAGCTATCAAAAAGACCTGCTTTCCGATATTACTTTCCCGTCAATAGGAAGCATTCACTATGTATATGAAGAAGACAACCTAAAAGAAGTCCAACGAATAGCCCCCGACGGGAACATCTCTTATTCTCATTGCTATGCAGAATACGATGGAGATACGCCCTCTATAGAACACCTTCCTTTTGCAATAGGGACTATACAAAAGCGTATACTTAAAAAACGAAAAATCATCATATCCGGTAATCCCTGGTATCCGGAAAAAATCACCCATTCATCAAAACATCATGTCTACTCCTATCAAATTGGAAAACAAAAAATACGTTTTCCAACAGACAAACTCGGTCAACTTATTGACGGGTATAGGCTCGACTCACTCCATAACCCGATACATGCAAAAGTCAATTCCTTAAACCAAGTACTTGAATGTGGCAGCTGCAAATATAATTACTCAAAAAATGGCAATGTCATATCTAAAGAAAAAGACGGTCACCTTGCCACCTTTACGTATGATGCCCTAGATAGACTCATCACGGTCGATACAGGCTCTGTAAAGTACAATTACTTTTACGATGCACTCGGACGACGCATTTTCAAAACTTCATCTACCGGCGAAAAGTACATCTCCTTCTATTATGACAATGATGAGCTAGCCCTTTTTTCACAGCAAGGTCCCGAATACGTTTTTGTCCCTGGTCTTCAAAGGGCTATCCAAACAAAAGCCATAGCCTTCGAGATACAAAGCAAGCCATACATCCCCATTTACGACCTCTTCGGTAACATCAAAAAACTCATCGACCCAATAACTAGACACGTAGAGTCTATTCCCGTAACGCCCTTTGGAGAAAATGCCCAAGCACCTATCCCTTGGGCTTATGCATCAAGACATCTCGATACAGAAACCGGCCTCATCTATTTTGGAGCACGCTACTATGACCCGGATATGCGTCGATTTCTCACCAGAGACCCCCTTGAACTCTTCACCGAAGACAACCCATATGCCTATGTCCAAGGTAATCCAATCGCACTCTTTGATAAAAATGGAAGAGCCGCATTTGCGGTACCTCTTTTTTCCTTTGTCTATGGAGCCGGCACGGCAGCACTTTCCACTGCTGTTCTTCCAGCAGCAGCACTCCTAGGAACATTCTATTGCGGCTATCTCATTTATGAAAACCAACAAGCTATAGGAAGAGCTGCACAAAATACAGGCCAAGCCATCTCCAATTTTTGTCGAGGTAAGCCAAAAAGCTATACGGCTCATCCCGACAATACTACCTCCACCCTCTACCCCGATGGCTACTGGGAATATGCATACACTAATGACAAAACGGACAAAAATATTCCATCAACACTCCATCGCGGAAAAAAGAAAGGCGAAGTAGATGACTCACTCTCAACTGATCCACTTAATGACCCTAACTATGAAGATATGAGCCATCCAAACGCAAGGGAAAAAGGGCACTACCAATTCAGAGACAAAAACACAGGTGAAATAGTACATCACGATAGGGGGAAGTCGGGTGAAACGGGACATGAAGGTCACGACCACTACCATCGTCCTAACCCTAATTCCACCGGTAACCATGACAAGTATCTAGATGCAAAAGGCAATCCAGTTCCCAAAGGAAGCGAACCCTCTCATCTTTATCCGCAGGAATGGATATGGTGGAACTAATCGAATTAGGAAATGAAATTATGAATTTGCAGAAATACACTTCTTTTTTCCATGACGGATCAATTAATTCAATAAACCACATTGACAATGAAATAATTATTTCTATGGAAAGTGCAGAAATGGATGAAGATGACATAACTGATGATATCAAGCTCTCAAGAGATGATAGGATACGAGGGCAATTACATATAGAAGGAGCCAAGAGTATACGAGAAAACAATCAACCTTATACCGATATTCTCAAAATGAAATATGAAGACGCAGAAATCTTTCACTTTGAAGTTGATCAAAATAAAGTCGAATTGCAGATCAAATGGTGTTCCTTTCCGCCAAAACCATGTATAGAAGACTTTTCTACGATAGAAATTGAAGCCAAAAATATTTGGTGGGAAAATATTCCCAATTTCGAAGGGCTGCACCCTTAATTCAATATCCGGCAGATCGATTATGAGATACTTTTGATAACTAGGAATTATAGCGAATGTTTAAGAAGGTTTATGAGTTTTCGTTTGAATGTAATGCTTTACCAAAAACAGTATGGGAATTTTATATGAATCCGGAGAATTGGCCTTCCTGGAACGAACGATTTGATTCTTTTTCCATTACAGATGAATTAAAGTCTGGAACAAAAATTTTCGGCAAGGTACGTGGTCGAAAAAAATCAGTACTGATTCTTGCAACAGATGTAAAACCATTTTCAGAGTTTAGATACTGTATCAGAGGTTTGGGCACAACTGTTGAATCTTTAACTCAATTTTGTGAAATCAATTCAGGGACAACAACTGTAACTTGTACGGTCTATATCCATAGCATTTTTTTTCCGTTTATAAGGAGAAAATTTGAAGAGTCTTTAATTCAGGCAAATGCTCATTGTAAAAGTGCCGTCACATCTGCAGTTTCGGATTCTCTTTCTCGACGTAACACATAGTTACTTTTTAGTAAGTAGATTTGCCCGATAATTACATAAGCCACAGTGGAAATTTGTAGACTATACTGACCGATGGAAAATGCGCTAAAGTTATAAAAAAATAATATTATTTGAGCTCCAATAAGAGAGAGCGATATAACTCGCAACAATGCGATATTTTTTATACGTCTATGAGTGATAACTCTTTGGCATAAAAGACTCACAAGCATCACAACACTTGCTGTCGCCGTCATAAGCATGATCTTCTCTATTTGAAGTGGGAATAATTGGAAAGTATAGAGAAGTATACCAGGATAAAAAAATCTTCTGAAATTTCGAAGAAGAAAACTGAGTTCATCAAGTGTTTTTCGTCTTTTTCTCGAAAAAAAATAGATAGCAGGAAGCACAAATATCCCAATTATGGAAAATATAAATAAGACAATTGATTCATCACTCATAATTAATTCCTTTATCTATCCCTATGAAGGACCCTCTGAATTCATTCCATTGCCCGAACCCAATTTCTCTTTTTCAATGGGAAGCTCTTCAGCCTTTATTGAAGTTTGCAATATCATTTGAATAAATTCATTTAGAATTTTAAGGGGCGGCCACCGACCCCATGAAGCAATTCTGTTCGATTTTTCGGAATTTTTATCTGAAGATTGGCGAGAGCGCGACGAAGGACAACTTTGTAAAGTTATTCAAGGAGTGGTATCGTCAAGATTTGAAAAAAAACGGGAAGGGTAACGAATTGATGAAATGGGGGCGGTGTGACTCGAACACACGAAGACCGAAGTCGAGGGATTTACAGTCCCTTGCAATTGCCACTATGCGACACCCCCGAAAAGGGATTTGCTGGAGAAAGGACTTGAACCCTCAACCGTCCGATTACAAGTCGGGCGCTCTACCAATTGAGCTACTCCAGCAAATTCGGGCATAGTTATAGCAAACGCAAAGTTTTGCGACAACTATTTTTAATCGGTTTTTTCCTCATTACTTATTGGCTTACCTACGGAGACTTTCCCTTTGAGCGATTTTGCAGTGTGAGGTGTGTCTACGTTCGGCATAACCGTCTTCTGAAAGAGGTTTGCAACGCCTTTGTTCTGAGACAAAGCGGAAATTTTTGCTATTGTTGAATTCGCTTTTGGGTCCTGTTTGAAAACAGTCGCCTGCTTTCTTTGCAGGAAGCTTTTATTCATGCAGCATTTTTTGTATTTCTTACCTGACCCGCATGGGCATGGGTCATTTCGTCCAGTATTTTCCATAGGGATTGAAGTATAGGAGATTTTAGGGTATATTAAAACCCAAAAAAAATGAATACACTCCCAATTGCGACCCCACCATGGACTGCTCTCGGCCGAAAGTTAGAGAGCATGTGCAGAAAAGGGCTTTACGATTTTTCTCTGCTCGATGGTGTCGAGCACCTCGGAATCGCCCTCAGCGGAGGGAAGGATAGTCTTGCCCTGCTGTTTTTGTTAAAGGCAATTATGGGGAGAGGGTTCCCAAATATCCCGATTACCGCATTCCACGTGACTGGAGCCTTTTCTTGCGGAGCTTCCGTTCACCTCCCCTTTATTAAAGGAATTTGCAAAGAGATGGGAGTGGAGCTGATTATACGAGAGGTAGAGCAAAACAGAGATACACTTGAGTGCTATAGTTGCTCTCGAGCGAGGCGGAAAGCGATTTTCGATGCAGCCAAAGAAGTGGGGTGTACAACTGTGGCTTTTGGGCACCATAAAGATGACGCCGTACAAACTTTTTTAATGAATATGCTTCATAAAGGTGAGTTCGCTGGAAATTTACCGAAGGTTGCTATGAAAGATTATGGTGTAACGATAATCCGTCCTCTGATATATCTTTCAGAGAAAGAAATCGTCGAGTTCGCCAAGATGTACGGGTTCACACGAGTAACATGCCAATGCCCGGTTGGTCAGAATTCTCTTCGAAAACAAACTAAAGAGATGCTTGCAGAAATGACAAAGCTCTATCCCAATGCGCTCAATAATCTAGCTTCTATTGCACAAACTCATGGGCTTAAGAAAGCGCTTGTTCCGACGAAAAAAGCGTGAGGTACTATGCCATTTGATGAAATTCTATCTATAAGTTTTTATTGTGCTATTCTCTTTGGAATCGGTTTCATTTCTTTGAAGAAAGAGATGTCTTCGAATGACTACCTGATTGGTGGTCGCTCGATGAACTACTGGCTCACAGCCTTAGCTGCACACGCGAGTGACATGAGCAGCTGGTTATTCATGGCTTTTCCGATGCAAATTTATTTGTATGGAATGTTTGATGCCTGGAGTGCGATTGGCCTTACGGTCTTTATGTATTTGAACTGGCAATTTGTTGCACCAAAAGTACGAACGCTCACGGAGAAATATAACAGCCTTACCTTTTCTTCCTTTTTTGAGAGCAGGTTTAATGATAAGAGCGGGGTTATCCGTATCTTTACCGCGATAATGTCGCTGTGTTTCTTTACTGTGTATATTTCGGCAGGTCTTGTTGGGCTTGGACTGGTTGTGAACTCTCTCTTTAATGTCGATTATTACATAGCGATCACCGTTGGGGTTTTTGTGGTCATCCCCTACCTGTTTATTGGCGGGTATAGAACCCTTGCTTATATCGACCTTTTTCAAGGAATGTTCCTCCTTGTTGTGATTGTAGGTGTTCCGCTATACGCCCTTCATGAGATTGGTGGTTTCAATGTGATGATTGAGGGTATTAAACAAAAAGACTTGAGCCTTTCTTTATTCCCTGCATTTGATGGGAAGACCTTTTTAGGTATTTTGAATTTGTTTGCTGGATGGGGTATCGGATATTTTGGACAGCCACACATTGTGACAAAGTTTATGGGTATTTCAGATGTAAAGAATATCCCAAAAGCGAAGTATGTCGGAATTACCTGGCAGATTATTGCACTCACAGCTGCAACCCTCGTCGGTCTTGTTGGAATTGCTTTCTTTCCAAAAGGGCTTGCAGACCCACAGCTCATTTTTGTGCGAATGGTTCGAGAGCTTTTTAACCCAATGCTTTCTGCTTTCGTTCTCTGCGCTGGACTTGCTGCGACTATTTCTACAATGGACTCTCAGATTTTAGTTCTTGCATCGAGCTTAACGGAAGACTTTTATAAGCGAGTGTTCCGGAAAGGCGCCTCTTCAAAAGAGCTCCTGTGGACCTCCCGAACGTTTGTTATGATTGTTTCTGCAATTGCGTATGTGATTGCATTTTTAAACCAAAGCACTATTTATGACCTGGTACTTTATGCTTGGTCTGGCCTTGGTGCATCTTTCGGACCACTTCTCTTATTCAGTCTTTATTCTAAGCGTGTTAATAAGTTTGGAGCATGGGCAGGTATTTTGGTTGGCGGAACGACAGCAGCAACCTGGAATTTTTTATCAACGCCTTTTGACCCACTGCTGCCTGGGTTTGTTTTTAGTTGTATTGCAATTTGGCTCTTTTCTTTTATCAAACCAAAAGGGCATGTTCTTCAAGATATCGAAAGAGAGGTTACGGCATGAAAAAGCCAGTTCTATTGATTGTTAATGACGATGGATATAATGCACCAGGAATCAAAGAGCTCTACGATGCCGTAAAGGACATCGGAGAGGTGTATGTTGTTGCCCCAGCCACTGAACAATCTGGGAAAGCGTTAGGATTCACTTTTACACACCCTCTCGAGGTTTTACCTGCTGAAGGTTTTGAAACACCTGCATGGAAGGTGTCAGGCACTCCTGCAGACTGCGTTAAAATTGCTTTGAGCGTACTGAATATTACCCCAGACCTTATTCTTTCAGGAATTAATCATGGTTCAAATGCCGGACGAAACGCATATTACAGCGGGACGGTTGGTGGAGTGATCGAAGGTGCACTACGCGGAATTCCCGGTATCGCTTTTTCTTTTGAGCATATGTGCAATCAAAGCTTTCACGACATGAAGATGTTTATCCCCCCAATTATTGAGCACACGCTCCAACATACGCTCCCAACACATACGTTTTTTAACGTAACGTTCCCTCACCATCCACATTCGGAGATTAAAGGGGTTCGGATTGCTACCCAAGGGATGAGTTATGTTCTTGAAAATCCATCGAAAGATGAAACCGGAAAGTATATGCTCGGAGGCAAATGGAGTCATTTTGACGAACATGAAGAGAGTGACATTTCTCTTCTAAGGCAAGGGTTCATCACGATGGCACCAATTTCAATGAAGACATGGACTGACCATGAAACTTTTTCTCGCCATAAAGAACTTATTACAGGATTGGACTTGGGTGTAGCCCAGACAGAAGCCCCGTAGTTATTTAGCGATTTCATCGAGTAGGAAAAGTGCCTCTCTCTGGTACTTTTCCACCGTAGATCTTCCCCCTTCTATTTCGTAGATACGCTTCATTTCTTCTTTGAGTGCTTTTGAAACAGGGAGTTCTCTTTGGATAATTTCTTCGTTGGTCGTTTTGTAGTATTCGTTGGCCCGTTTTATGAGCGCAACGAGGTCATACGATAGGGAGCGGATTTTCGGCCCCTTTTCAACTAGATCTTCTTGCGTTTCCACCGTTCTAAAAAGTTTTAGTAGCTCTTTTTGGATGTACACCGATTCATTGGCAAATTCTTCTGGGGATGCTGGGGCGCATGAAAAGAGAAAAAGAGAGAGAAGAAGTAGGTAAAGTGCTCGCATACAAACCTCGTTTATGGTGTCAAAATCCATTCTGAAGGGGTTTTGAAAAAATTTCACGTTAAATGAGCAAAATTCTTGAGATTAATTTTTGCTTCAAGTATCTTAGTGCCATCTTTTGCGGGCGTATAGCTCAGTTGGTAGAGCACCTGTCTTACACACAGGCGGTCATAGGTTCGAATCCTGTTGCGCCCATTGGTACACACACCGCAGTTCCGTGTATTTCATGGATTTGAGAAGAGTGTGTTGTGCGGGAGTAGTTCAATTGGTTAGAGCACCAGCCTGTCACGCTGGAAGTTGCGGGTTCGAGTCCCGTCTCCCGCGTTTACTTTTCCTCTTCGGTTAAGTAAAAACGCGACCCTTCTTGACTTATTTTCAAATAATACACATTGTTATTCCGAACCGAAGCATGAGGTAGTATGTCAGCAGCGCCTACAGGAAAGAGAACAGCCTCGCAACTTATTATATCGTTTCTTTTTACAGCGATTGGAGCTTTTCTCGCAGCAGCTTCTATCCAGATTTTCTTACTTCCGAATATGTTGATTGACGGAGGCATCATTGGTGTTTCCATGATTTTGACGCGCCTTTTTGGTGAAGCATACTTCTCCCTCTTTTATATCGTGCTTACGCTTCCATTTCTTTATCTTTCCTACCGATTTATTCGGAGAACGTTTGTACTTCAAATGGCAGTCGCCGTTGTTATTTTCTCAGTCTTTTTGACCGTTCTAGAAAGTGCACCGAGTTTTACGGGTGATCCCCTAGAGATTATCGTGATTGGTGGTGCTATTTTAGGTATTGGAGCAGGACTGATTATTCGCTTTGGCGGATGTCTCGACGGAACAGAGATCTTAGCTATTATCATCAATAAGAAATATGGCTTCACTGTTGGACAGGTCATTTTGTTCATCAATATCTTTATCTTTGCAGCATACGGAATGCTTTTTTATGATTGGCATATCGCGCTGCAGTCACTCATGACGTACGTTGTTGCGTTCAAAATGATGGATATTGTGATTGTTGGTCTCGACGAGCTAAAGTCTGTGATGATTATCTCGAATAAAACAGAAGACCTCGCTCAAGTTATTATGAACAAACTCGGACTCGGGCTGACTGTTATGTATGGCCGCGGCGGATATAGTGGCGATCCTCGAGAGATTTTATTTGTCATTGTTGAGCGTCTTGACCTCGCTGATTTGAAAGAAATCGTTTTGCGAACAGACCCAAGTGCGTTTATATCTGTTCAGAACCTTCATGAAGTTGTATACGGAAAGCCTGAGCAAATAGCGAAGAAGTCGACTCGCAGAAAACGTCGCGCTACATGAGAAAACTCCTCCTCATTCCCCTGCTTTTTTTGTGCATTGCCCTGAAAGCTGAAACGTATATTACGCATATGCAGTATTTCCTTGGCAAAGATGGAAAGCCATGTTCGTTAGGTCGAATGGGAGACCAAGTGATTGCGTATGCAAAAGCGAAATGGTTTGCTCATAAGTACCACCTTCCCTACCTCTATAAGCCGTTTCCATATTCAGAGTTTTTTGCTTTACACACCGATGAACTCTCCTATGATGATATTCCAAATTACAAGAGGTTAAAGGTTCGGCTGTTCCAGGATTCGACACTGCAGAGTAAGAAAGAGGATAACGTCTGCTATGCAGTCGATTATTTGTACGCTTCCCCAGAATGGGAATGGAGCTCGGATGTAGGCCTTTGGACCGATGCAATGAATGAAAAGGAGTATTTACGCGAGCTGCGCGCGATGCTTACTCCAAACATCGATATCCCTGAGCTTGTTAAGCCGGAAGGAAAGAGGACGGTTGCAGTACATATCCGCAAAGGGTCTTATTTTGATAACGATGGGTTTTTCTCTGAGCAGGAGTTTATTATCCTGCCTGATGAAGAACCTGAGACTCTTCGACTCGTTTCAAGTTTTATGGATGTGGGTGAACCGTATAAATTTCCACCAAATCAGTATTATATCGACCAGATCAAAAGGCTCTCTGCACGGTTTTCGCACGCTCCCCTCCATGTTGTCCTCTTTACTGATTATCACACACCTGAAGAATTGCTTTCAGTGCTTCGAAAGAATGTGAATCTTGAAAACATTACCTACGGCATTGCATCAGAGGTTACTTTTGAAAAGTTAGGAACTGCCCGAGCTCCTGGTATTGAGTGTACTTTGAAAGACTTGATGCTTATGACTCAATGTGATTGCCTGATTCGCTCAGGCTCAAATTATGCACAGGTAGCCCATCTTCTAGGCGAGTATGAAGTTGTCTATTTTCCAAGAGATGCCGCATGGTACGGTAACCGCCTTACGTACGCTCGAATCGGATGTGTTGAATAAGGTCTAAAGTAGGCCGAAAACATGTGTAGCACTCCTTCCCTTCTTTTGCTAAAATTGGCTTGCGAAATAACCCCCCATTCTCTACATTTGTCCTAAAAATTATCACAATTTGAGGGTAGCCATGACATCGCAAGCCAAAGAACTTATTTTTGAAGAACAGGCTCGGCAAAAACTCGCTGAGGGCATCGATAAACTCGCAGACACCGTGGGTGTAACTTTAGGACCTTTGGGTCGAAATGTTGGATTGGAGTCTAGCTACGGAGCTCCCCAGATTACGACTGATGGAAATAGCATCGTTCGCGATATTTCTTTCAAAGACCAGTATACCAATATGGGTGCTTCTATGGGACAAGAGGTCGCGAGCAAAATTAAAGAGAATAGCGGAGATGGTACAACAACAGGTATCATCCTGCTCCGCGCACTTGTGAAGAATGGTGTTAAGAATATCGCTTCCGGAACATCTCCGATCCTACTTAAACGAGGGATTGATAAAGCGACAGAAATGCTGCTTAAAAATATCGATATACTCTCACAGCCTATTTCTGATGACGCACAAACAGAGAATATTGCAACGGTTTCTGCATCTGGTAATGCTGTTATCGGGAAAACAATTGCTGAAGCGTTTAAAAGAGTTGGAACAGCTGGTGTCATCACCATTGAAGAAGGAAAGTCAACTGAGACTGAAGTAGAAGTTGTTGAAGGGATGCAATTCGACAGAGGCTATACCTCTCCTTATTTCTGTACGAACACAGAGAATATGAGTGTTGAGCTCAACACTCCAAAGATTTTGATTACCGATAAGAAAATTGCTTCGGTTCAGGAAATTCTGCCAATTCTTCAGACAGCTGCCTCTTCAGGACAAGAACTTCTAATCATTGCTGAAGATATCGATGGAGATCCTCTTTCAACACTCGTTGTCAATAAACTTCGTGGATCGCTTAAGGTGTGTGCGGTAAAAGCTCCAGGTTTTGGAGACCGCAGAAAGGCAATGCTCCAAGATATCGCTGTTTTAACTGGCGCAACAGTTGTTTCAGAAGAGACTGGCATGTTGCTAAAAGATGCTACTCCTGAGGTTCTTGGTTCTGCAGAAAAAGTTGAGATCACGAAGGATTCAACGGTTGTTATCGGCGGAGAAGGCTCAAGTGAGGCTGTACGTGCCCGAATTAATCAACTCCAAGCTGAAATTGAAAGCGCTGGAAGCGAGTACGACAAAGAGAAGCTTGTTGAGCGTAAAGCAAAGCTTGCAGGCGGTGTTGCCGTTATCCGTGTTGGAGCTCCAACAGAAGCTGAAATGAAGCGCAATAAGCAAATTTACGAAGATGCATTGAATTCAACAAGAGCTGCACTAGAGAGTGGTTATGTTCCTGGAGGTGGTGTTGCACTTCTCAGAGCACGTGATGGATTGTCATTTGAACACCTCTCTAAAGAGGAAGCAGTGGGCGCATCAATTCTTTTGAAAGCGTGTGAGGCTCCATTCAGACAAATCGTTGAGAACTCTGGATGTGACAGCTCTGTGTTCCTGGAGGAAGTGTTAACAGGTGGTGCAAACACCGGATTTAACGCACTCACAGGGAAAACAGAAGACCTCCTCAAAGCAAATGTAATTGATCCTGCGAAGGTTGTGAAGAACAGCTTGATTTATTCTACATCTGTCGCTGGTGTTGTGCTTATTTCTGAAGCACTGATTGGTGATGCACCAGATGACGAAGAATAGGATCGCAATAATTCCGGCAAAAGGGGTGGGCGATGCCCTCCTCTTTTCCATTTTGGCTAATAATGCAAAAAAAAGTGGCGCAAGAGTGACGATCTTTCACCGCTTTGCTGATGAGCTGCGCCCAATTCTCAATGAAGAGTTCTCTGTTTTACCAGAGCTACCTGAAAGAGAACTCGAAGGAACGTTGTCAGAATTCACAGTGACATATTTTCAAAATGATCATTCTGCCCTCGCGTATAAATTACACAGCTTGCGGAAGAATGAACTTGGAGATATCCGTTTTATCCTCCCAAAACCCTCTCCACTCTACAAAAACCAGGACATCGAATTAAACCCACTGAAGACTATGGTTGAAAATTTGTGCGATGCGAGTTTTCAACTTTTTGGAAGAACTGGAATTTCTAACGGGTCTCCCCTCTTCCAGACTTGGAATGGTCAATCAAGTCGGCTTGTCTATCTCCATCCTTTTAGCGGAAGTCCATTGAAAAACTGGACTCTCGCTCGATATATTGAACTCGCAAAGAGACTGGAGAAAAAAGGGTTTTCTCCCGTTTTTTTATGCAAAGAAGAGGATGCTGAAAAGCTACAGACTCCGTTTTCTCATGTGATTTGTGGTTCGCTACAAGAGCTAGCCTCTCTTTTGAGAAATGCTCATGCATTCGTCGGAAATGATTCTGGCCCCGGTCACCTCGCTTCTTTGATTGGCGTCCCAACGATCACAGTCGGGGGAAATAGCCACCAATTGAAGCTGTGGAAACCCGGTTGGGCAAAAAATATTCTCTGCACACCTCATTTACCACTTCCAAATTTTAAGGGAATTGGTTTGACAGTTCGAGACCATTACTGGCAATATTTCGTTTCTGTTCAGAGGATTGTGCAAGCGGTTGGATCACTATGAGAAAAGCAGCAGTTGTATGTGCTAAGGGTATTGGCGATGGGCTTATGATGATGGTCGCATCACATAGGCTAAAGCATGCCAACTATTCAGTTACAACCTACCATAATAAGCTTTCGGAACTCAGCGGATGGTTTCCGGATCACGGATTTGCCTCTTTACCGCCCCTTGAAGAGCTTAAAGCGACTTTTCTGCCATATTCTCTGATTATTCTTGAGAATGACAATACAGAGAAAGCAAAGTGCCTTATCGACCTGTATAAAAAGGGAATCCTGCGGAATCTGTCAGTATTCTATCCAACATATGAACCAGGTAAACATGTTGCATTAACCTCTTGGGACCGAGTGTTTAATAGCACAAAGAGTATGGTGACCAATATCTCCGTTGCCATCTCTTCACTTTTGCAGTCTCGTGAAATCTCAACGAATAACGGCATTATCCCTCCCGACACGCTCACACACCGGAAACACCTCCACCGAATCGTCATTCATCCCACAAGTAGTAAGAAAGAAGATATGTGGAAAAAGGAAAGCTTTCTACAGATTGCAAATTCTCTTAAAGCTAGAGGGTTTGAAGTTGTATTTTCAGTAAGCCCCATAGAACGCCCTGAGTGGCTCGAGGTTGAAGAGATGGGCTTTGAGCTCCCCTACTTCACCAAACTGGATTCGATGGCAGGATATATCTATGAATCAGGTTACGTTATTGGGAATGACTCGGTTGTGGGTCATTTAGCATCCAACCTACAAATCCCAACGATTGTGATATCTGATTGCTATAAAAGAATGCGCCTCTGGCGTCCAGGATGGCTTCGTGGAGCAGTCATTACACCGTCACGTTTAATTCCTAATTTCAAGGGCGCCCGCCTGAGAGAGAAGTACTGGAAAGACTTCATATCTACAAGACGAATTTTTTCCGCACTGCGGAAGAATTTTCGTCGAGATAACCTCATGCTCTAGAGAAAATACCCTGTAGCGTTACATTTTGTTTATTTACAAGGCTGTTCATTTCTTGCTATAGAAAGGGAATGGAATATTTGTTGTTGTTCGCACTCGCAATCGTTATCTCTGCTGTTTTTTCAACGAATCTTACGCGTCATGCTGCAAGCGCTGTCCATTTTTTCATAAAATATGGCTTTAAACAAGGCATATTGTCATTTGCCATACTTTCACTCACTGAAGCTGTGATAGCAACCGTATCTGCTCTCGTTCTTTTTCTTTGTATCCTTGCTCACCTCCATCCAAAAAGCGCAGGATTATTCGGTGCTGGCATCCTTTTTTTACTCATCATTGTGCAGTATAAAAAACCCAAAGTTGTGGAGGATCCAGAAACATTACCATCCACGTTTTCCTCTATGGGAAAACACTATTTCGATGAGCTGAAAAACGCACCAGCTCGATACCTTGGATATTTTGCATTATTTGCAACAATTGCTCCATTTTCTAGTGTAAGTTCACCATTTCTTCTTTTTATGATTCCTCCCGGAATTTTTGTGGGAAGTTTTCTTTTTTGGTGTGGATTTCAAACATATATCTATTTTCATCCTGAATTGCTTCTCAGAAGAAAATTAAATACGATGCAAAACACATCACTTTATTTATTAATTTCCTTCATTTTATTTGGTATTTTTAACGTTTTTTAAAAAAATAATTTGAACAATTAATACAAACGTTTTAAATTAATAATAAGGGTTGGCATGCCCACACCCTAAAAGTAGACACTTCTACCCCTAAGGGGAGGAAAGACTACTCTAATAAAAAACCCCCGTAAGGGGGAGTGCGAGGAAGAGATGAAACGGTCACCACATAGTATTAAACACGGCAGGAAAAAGGCTGTAAGACGAGCTCAGTCTAAAGAGCCTGTTCTTCAAGAAGAGAAAAAGGTCACACCTAAGCAACGTAAAGACTTAGAAAAAAAGAAATTTCTCACTACAGAAAAGAAGCTTAGGGAAAAAAAGTCCCACCTAAAAGGCCATAAATCAAAACGAACATCTCCAAAGGAAGTTACTTTCGAAACAGAACCCGAGCACATTCATAAGGAAGGGGAGTACTGGATTAGAAGAACCCAGCGTCAAGTCTTAGACAAGGTCGCTCGGTTAACTAAAAGGCTTCTTCGTGGGACCAAAAGGTTCATGAAGAAATTTAAAAAGAAGTAATTTTCGATGACTCAATGGGGGTGTCATGAAAATCCTAGATAAACATCTCAATGAGATAAAAAAATGCGTGGCGAAGCTTAACAAACACGTTAAGAGTATTCATTCTCACGCGAAGAAAGCTTTACAAAAAGCAAAAACAGCTAAAAAACGTCCTGTTCGACGAAAAAAGGCTGCTAAGAAAGCGGTTAGAAGAAAAACTGCTAGAAAAACCGTTAGACGTAAAACTGCTAGAAAAACAACTCGTAGAAAAGTTGCGAAACGAGCAGCGCCACGTCGTAAGTTGTCGAGACCTCGAAAAAAAACTGTTCGAGCTCGAAGAACTACTCGAAGACGAGCTCGCGCATAAATGCAGTAATGCTTTTATTGCAGAGAATAGTCTGAGAAAAGTACACTTGGGGAAATAACGTTCCCCTGGTGTACTTTTTATTATGAAACGACGGATCGCCCATATTTCCGATCTTCATTTTGGAAAACTTTCCTTTGGCCTAACCCAGCTTTTTAGCAAACGCTGGATAGGAATGATGAACCTTCTTCTTTCTCGACGAAAACACTACCTTAATTCACGCCCTACTACCCTCTTTGATGCCTTTGAGGCTCACGGGATAACAGACGTTATTCTTGCCGGTGATTTGACAACCACTTCCTTCGTGAAAGAATACGATATGGCAAAACGTTTCGTCGATACACTCAGTGAAATGAATATCAAAACGTATGTGATTCCCGGTAACCACGACCATTATACGAGAAGAAGTTTCCGCCAAAAACTGTTCTACAACTATTTTCCAGACAAATATGACGAAAACTGCCCTTTTTCACTCCGAAAAGATGGCATCACCTTCTTTCATTTTGAACAAGATTGGTACATTGTTCTCATGGATACTGCTATCGCAACGTCCTTTTATCATTCAATAGGCTATTACTCAAAATTAGTAGAAGACAATTTAAAAAAAGCACTTACATCTCTACCAGATTCTGCTCGGGTAATCCTTGTGAATCACTTCCCCTTCTTTCAGCACGAAAGCCCTCGAAGACGGCTAAAGCGAGGAGGAGAGCTACAATCACTTATTCGAAGAGAGCCAAAAATCCATATGTATCTCCATGGACACACACACCGCCACACCCTTGCCGATCTTAGAGAAAATGGTCTTCCTCTCGTCATGGATAGCGGTAGCGCGTCCCACAAGTCACATGGGACCTGGAATCTCCTTGAATTGTCTGCACATCAATGTATGGTTCAGGTATACTCATACGACAAAAACGCAAACCACGAGTGGAAAGCGACGCATCAGAAACTCTACACCTGGTAGTTCATGACCGAGACGAAATGGTATAAAGATGGCCTTCTTTTTAAGTGCACGGGCTGCGGTAAATGCTGCACCGGCGCTCCCGGCTATGTTTGGCTGACTGATGAGGACATCACTCGCCTAGCCTCTCATCTCAAACTCCCTGAAAAAGAATTTTTAGAACGGTTTTGCGTCTTTACCAAAGGCAAATACTCTCTCCGTGATCTCCCACCTCACTATGATTGTATTTTTTTAAGAGGTGGAAAAGCGTGTTCCGTCTATGAAGCTCGACCAAAACAGTGTCGAAAGTTCCCTTGGTGGAAAGACAATATTCGAAGTCAACAAGACTGGGATAATGCTAGCAAATACTGCGAAGGTATTAATCACCCAGAAGGTGACGTATTCTCTCAAGAAGAAATTGAACAATTTTTACCGAATGAGTATCCTCCCTAAAAGCAGTTTTCAAAAAGGGAGACAGTCATGCAGGATGAAATTGAGCGTTGGAAAAAACCGCCTTTTGACGAACAAACAAAAGCAGAAATTGAACGCTTAGAAAAGGAAAATCCCGATGAGCTCCGCGATTGTTTTTCTCATAAACTCGCCTTCGGAACCGGAGGTATCAGAGGCCTGATGGGTGTCGGAATCGCCCGATTGAATGCCTACACGATTCAAGTAGCAACACAAGGTCTTGCCAATTACATTCAAAAAAACGGCACCAAAAAAAATCCATCCGTGTTCATTAGTCACGATAGTAGAAACCGTTCTCGTGAATTTGCTGTAGCTGCAGCACAGGTCCTCGCTGGAAACGGCATCAAAGCAATTCTCACCAAGGAATTACGCCCAACTCCTTTTGTCTCTTTTGGCTGTCGAGCGAACGATTGCCAAGCTGGAATCATGATTACTGCATCGCATAACCCTCCTGAATATAATGGGTATAAGGTGTACTGGGAGGATGGCGCTCAAGTCACAGCCCCTCATGATGCAGGAATTGTTGAAGAAGTAGGAAAGCTTACTATCGATGATGTGAAGGTAGCTGAGGAAACCGATCCCCTTATAACACTTGCTCCCGACTCTCTTGATCAGGAGTACCTTAAAGCTATACGACCTCAGGCGCTCCACGAGAAAGAGAACCAAACGCACGGAAAGGACTTAACGATCGTCTACACTCCCCTTCATGGTTGTGGCGGCACATTAACGCCTCGAGCGCTTGCAGATTGGGGATTCACTACGGTTGTCCCGGTGAAAGAGCAGATTGCCCCAGATGGAAGTTTCCCTACGACTAAAACGCCAAATCCCGAAGACCACGCAGCGCTTACTCTTGGTGTGGAAACATTAAAACGGGAGAACGGTGATATTTTACTTGCAACAGATCCCGATGCAGATCGCTTAGCATGTGTTGTGAACCACAACGGTGAAATACGGTACCTGACCGGTAACCAAACCGCTGCAATCATCCTCGAACATCGGCTTCGAACACTGAAGGATCAGAAAAAACTCCCACAGAATGGAGCTGTTGTTTCTACGATTGTTTCTACGAGATTGCTTGAATTCATCAGTAATTCCTACCACATGGACTACTTCGATGTATTGACCGGTTTTAAATACATCGGCGGAAAGATTCGAGAGTGGGAAACGAGCTCGAACCACTACGACTTCCTTTTCGGCGCTGAAGAATCGATCGGATACCTCATTGGAACACATTCTCGTGACAAAGATGCTATTGTTTCTGCATGCGTACTCTCAGAGATCGCCCTTGATGCAAAGAGACAAAATAGGACGCTTATTGATTGTTTAACTGCTATTTATGAAAAGTATGGTGTTTTTTACGAAATGCAGAAAGTGATCGCTTTCCCACCATCAGCCAACACGATGGACGCGATGAATGAACAAGTCGATACACTACGTAAGGAGGGATTGCAAAAACTTGGCTCATATTCTGTAATGGAAACAACGGACTATGCCGGTGAGAATACTGGCCTTCCTAAGTCTAATGTACTCAGGCACAAATTTAACAATAATGCGACGCTGTTGATTCGCCCCTCTGGAACAGAACCGAAAATTAAAATTTATGGTCAGATTCAAGGTGCAAAAAACAGTTCTATAGAACATACATCGCAGGTACTAGAAGCAACTATTTCTGAAATGGCAGAACTGATTGCTAAGCGACTTTCTTAGGATATGATTATTTTCTATCGGGATATTTAACGCGCAAATGGCGTGTCACTGAAAGCGTTTTAATGATGGTTCGCTTAACCATTTGTAGTTCTTCGAAGGTAAGCTGACATTCGTCAAACTGCCCTTCCTCAGCTTTATCTGCAACCAGCCTTTCAACCAGCTCTTCAATAGTCTCTTCATTGACCTCTTCGAGCGAACGAGATGCTGCTTCAATCGTATCCGCAATCATAATTATCGCAGATTCTTTTGTCTTTGGCTTGGGTCCTGGATATCTAAACTGCAGTTCATCAACAGCATCGACGTCACCACCCATTTGTTCAACCTGTTTACAGTAGAAATAGTAAACAAGTGTTGTTCCGTGGTGTTGAAGAATGATGTCGATAAAGTTTTGTGGAAGGCCGTGCTTTCTCGCAAGCGCCTCCCCTTCCGTTACGTGTGCAATGATTACTTGCGTCGATTCTACTGGAGTCAGCAGCTGATGTATGTTGAAACCACCCATCTGGTTTTCTGTGAAATAATGAGGGTTAAAAAGCTTTCCTATATCGTGATAGAGCGTAGCCACTCGGCAGAAAAGCCCATTCGCATTAATTGATAGTGCTGCAGCTTCAGCAATACTTCCAACGACGAGGCTGTGTTGGTAGGTTCCCGGCGCTTCGATTGAAAGCCTACGAAGGAGCTCATTATTCGGGTCCATGTACTCCATAAGCGTAATATCTGTCATTACGCCGAAGAGAGACTCAAGTATTGGTAGGAGACCAACGACTAATATTGCGGTAAGCAGTAAAAATAAAAAGCTACTGGCAATATCGTCAGTAATTCCGCTAGCCCATACAAGGTTCTGTCCAAATAGGAATACAAAAAAGACGGGGAGGATTGAGATCCAAACCTTTCCGCAAACAGCAAATACCTCTTTCCTTTTGCGGAGTGTTCTTGCAACTAATATGGTTATTATTGCAGCGAATAGATTAACGATAAGCACTTTATTATGGTCTACGGCAAGAGCCAATACCATAACAACGGTGAGCACAGTTGATGAAAAGAGGGCGATCTCCGATCCAAGAAGAACACAGAGGAGGATTGCAGCAAAAGGAATAATTATTGGATACCTGATCGATTCGACTATGATATTTGTATTCACAATGAGGAAATACTCTATCAACTTACCCAAAACAAGGGTCAAAATAATGATGGTAGCAAAGAGGGCAAGTTTTTGGGCTGAATAGAAAAATTCTCGATGGTACACCCTGAAATAAAGTCCACCTACACACATGATAATCCCTGCATACAAGAGACTACCAAGGATGGTGAGTGGAGAAAGCAGGTTTCTATTTTCTGCGATCGCTTTTTTCATTGCTTGGAGTTTTGCGACATGAGACTCGCTCACATCTTCTCCTTTATTGACGATCTGGGTCCCTGCCTGCACTCGAGAATATTTTTGGGGTATTACTTCTTCGATAGCTGTGCGAATATGTTTCTGTGCCGTGGTGTCATTGATAAAATCCCATTTCTTTTCATGGAAGTAGGTTGTAATAAAGTCTGATGCACCCGGTGTAATCTTCTTTTTTACCATTAGCCGGTCTTTGGCTTCAGTCCAAAAACGATCTGGCAAATAGATTGACCCATTACTCCCTGTCTGAACGATAAAGTAGTGCTCTGTCGACAATTTCAGTGATTCGATTTTTTTGAGTGTTCTTCTATCAGTAAACCGAGCTGACATGAGAAAATGCTGTAGTTCATCGGCACCTAAATACATTTCTTCAAAGGTAACAGAGGGAAGCTCTCTTCTCCATGAATCGTTATGGATAAGCATATCCTCAAAGTCATAGCGAGCTTGTTTAATTTTTCGGGGGGCAAACATGTAGATGGGGCCGACATCTTTGAGCGCTTGTTGTAAAAGGACTACCGTCCCATCGCGATCAGGAAATTCGAAGTCGACTTCGGCAACAACGTAATTTTTTGCTTGTGTATTGAGTTGCAGGAATTCGATCCGCACTTCTCGCAAATGAATGAAAAGTGTGAACGAAATAAGTAACACGAGCGCAATGAGCATCCTAATCCCGAGTTGTTCCTCGCGCAGATACTGCCGCCAACGAGAAATTTCTCTTGGATTCTCCTTTTCCTCAGACAACTGAGAGCTCCTTTTTCGGGCAAATTCCCAAAACAATACCTCGAAAGAATATCATACCACTGGTATTTATTTACATACCCATTTTTGAAAATTCTTCACAGGAAAAATTCAAATGGTGTACCCTATTCCTTATGACGTCATATCAAGTACTTTCCAGAAAATACCGCCCTCAGACCTTTGACGAGGTGGTTGAACAGGCCGCGGTGGTCACTACACTTCGCAATGCAATTCTTCAAAATCGCGTCTCGAATGCCTACTTATTTTGCGGATGCCGAGGAACTGGAAAGACCACGCTGGCTCGACTTTTTGCCAAAGCGATCAACTGTGAAGACAGAAAAGCGAACGGAGAGCCGTGCAATGCCTGCTCCTCCTGCAAAGAGATTGCCAGTGGACACAGCCTTGACGTTCTTGAAATAGATGGTGCATCAAACCGAGGGATTGATGATATCCGGGAATTGAACGAAAATGCGTTCTATGCTCCCACTAAAGGTCGATGCAAAATCTATATTATTGACGAAGTACATATGCTTACGAAGGAGGCCTTCAATGCGCTCCTTAAAACGCTCGAAGAACCCCCAGCTAATGTAAAATTTTTCTTTGCGACCACTGAGCCGCATAAGGTTTTAGCAACCATTGTGTCTCGGTGTCAGCGATTCGATTTACGCAGACTCTCAATTCCTTCGATCGTATCCAAGCTCCAACGAATTATTACAGACCAGGTCGGTGAGGTCGAAGAGGAAGCTTTAGCACTCATTGCAAAACAAGCCGATGGAAGTATGCGAGACGCAGAGTCCCTTTTGGACCAAGCTATCTGCTCTCTCTCCTACCCTATCACCTACCAGGCAACTTCTGAGATGCTCGGCATCGCCTCAAGAGAATTTCTCTTCCAGATCGATCAAGCCTTTCAGCAGGGAAATATTGCGGCTGCCTTTACAGTTTCTCATGAGGTATATGAGGGAGGTAAAGACATTCCCCACTTTATCGAAGGTCTTGCAGAGCACTACCGAACTATTTTGATGCTGAAGCTCGGCGTTCCTCATACACTCACCGCCGCACAAAAAACGGCGTACGAGCATGCAGCCACACTCTATTCTAAGCAGCAGTGCTTGGCAATACTTGAACACCTTTCTGGACCGATCCAAGAGGTAACGAAATTCCCATGGAAACAGATCCATCTGGAAATGATCCTTCTCAATATCCTCCGTTCGAAGAATAGTATCGCAATCGATACGCTCATCGACCGATTGGAAAAAATGAAGAGTGGCATTGAACCACAACCGGTTCAGGAAGCTCCAAAAATGGAGCCGCCTGTAGTTACCCCGCCTTCACCGGCGATTGCCTCACCTGTACCAGTTGTCTCAGTTCGAGAATCTGAAGTTATTGAGCTTCCAAAAGCCTCACCAGCACCAGAGCCGAAAACTGCGCCTGCTGAGAAACTTTCTCTCTCTGAGCATCAGAAACATGAGCGACTTCTCCGCTTTACTTCTGTCGAGCTCAATGGAATTGTAAAAAAATAATTTTTATCTTTCTCCTTCTTCCTGTAGTTGATTCCAATTCAAGGTTCTATTATAATTTTAGGCAATAATCTATGAGGTAATGACATGGGAAGCGGCTTCTCTAAAATGAAAAAACAAGCAAAACTTTTAGAAAAACAGTTCGCGGAAGCTCAAGAGCAGCTGAAAAGCACCCAAGTTGAAGGCGAAGCTGGTGGTGGTCTCGTTAAACTTACCCTTAATGGAGAAAAAAAACTTCTTAACATTTCTATCAATCCTGAGTGTGTCGATAAAGATGACGTAGAAGGACTTCAAGATCTTATTGTGGCAGCCTATGAGAATGCTGCTGAGAAGCTCGACGAGAACCAGCCTGATATGGCAGGTGGACTTCCAGCGGGCCTACCGTTCGGCTTCTAACAATAGCTCTACTTTATTTCCTTAATGATTCGTGCGTATAAAATAAATTATTCGCACTTTTTTTTGCCTGAAAGACTCGATTTATTGTGAGAGGAGCTCTTCAAGCTGAGGAGCGCTTGAGAGACGAATCGCTTTGGAAGCAAGTTCCCGCGCCTCTGCGTAGTTACATTTTTCTACTTCTTGCTTGATTGTACAGACGAGACGAGGAGAGCAAGAGAAGTAGGTTATTCCAAGACCGATAAGCAACTGTGTATACCTTGGCTCAGACGCCAATTCACCACAGAGGCTTACTGGAATTCCTTTCTTAGCCCCAGCTTTGACAATCATATCGAGAGAGCGAAGAAGCGCTGGATGAACCGCACCATATAAAGAATTAACATTCTTATTTCCCCTATCTATACCAAGGGTATACTGTATAAGGTCGTTGGAACCAATGGATAGAAAGTCAACCTCATCAGCAATTTCCTCGCACAGGAAAACAGCAGAGGGAAGTTCAATCATCGCTCCATAGAGGATTGATTGAGGACGCATCTCTCCAGGAATTTTTTCTAGTTCTTCCATTGTGATTTCTTTTACCGTGACCATTTCTGAAGGATCAGCGATCAAAGGAAACAAAAGACGAAGCGTCTTATGTGCACTTGCCTTCAACATTGCGCTAAGTTGAGTACGGAAAAACACCTCTTCCGAAAGGAGGTATCGAATGGCCCGAAGACCGAGCGCTGGGTTTTGTTCATCAACCTGTTTGTGAAGGTGCGGTGCTTTTTTGTCAGAGCCAAAATCGAATACACGGAAAACAATTGGACGTGGGTCGAAGAGATCATAGATTTTTTCATATTCTCGTTGTTGCATTTCACCAGAAAGAGACGAAATCTCTTTTCCGAATGCCATGAACTCAGTCCTGAACAAGCCGACACCATCTGCTGACTGACAAGCTAAAGGTTCATGAAACTCACATGAACTGATATTTGCGAGTACTGAAATCGGAGTACCATCTTTCGTATGGACCGAGCGAGCAACACTATCGGCGCAGGCTTCATATGCACACTGCATACTCTTGTATTTTTGCAACGTCGTTTCTGTTGGATTGAGGATAACTACCCCCTCATATCCATCAACGATCAATGTGACATTATCGGCAAGGAGCTCTTCACATTCTTCAATATCAGAAACAAATGGAACACCAAACGCTCGTGCAATCAATGCTGCATGAGAGGTTCCACCACCCTGGTGTGAAACAAAAGCAATTGCCTGCCTGCTAATCCCTGCTGCAGTTTCAGACGGCACAAGTTCTTTCGAGTACAAAACAGCGCCAGAAGGCAATAGTTCTTCATCGTCTGTTTCGTGGAGGTGTTTCAAAACTCTTTTTGACACATCTCGGATGTCAAAAATTCTTTGCTGGAAATAGGCCTCTTCAAAGGCCGAAAACTGGGTTTCAAATTCTCCGACAACTGTCTGAAAGACCGACTCAGTATTCTGCAGAAGCGAGCGGATTTTTTTTTCAACAGTCGTTCGAAGCATCGGGTCATCAAGCATCTGAATATGTGAGTCAATAACGCTTACCGCATCGTTGACACCAGTTTCTTGAAGGGAAAGTTGGAGGGAGTGAAGATCTTGCTTGGATGATGAAAGGGCATTCTGGAAACGATCGATCTCAGTATCAACCTGATTTGCGTCAATCGCAAATTCAACAACTTCAGGATCTTTTGAGTGACAAACGTGCAAGGTGCCAATGGCGATTCCGCCACTTTCTGGGATACCTTTGAGCACGTGTTCTTCTCGTTTCATAAAAACACCAGAAACTAAAAAAATCGATGGTACATCATACACTCATTAAGAATTCTTTGCCCCTTTTTTTTGCCGATTGGCAATTGCTTCAAGGAGTTTTACATTAAATTCTTTAGCAGAGTTGTAACCCATTTGCTTGAGCCTATGGTTCAATACCGTTGTTTCGATTAACAAAACGACGTCCCTTCCAGGCTTCACAGGAAGAAGATATGACGGCACCTTAATACCCAACATATCTACATACTTTTCCTCGAGCCCAACTCTGTCGTAAAAATGTTCATCATTCCATTCTTCTAATCGCACGATCATATCAATCTGCGATCGCTCACTAATACACACAGCACCGTATAGATGTGCGACATTGATGATACCAATTCCTCGTATCTCTATAAGGTGTCGAGTAAGATCAGGTCCGGTCCCTTCAAGGTACCCGCCCTCTTTTCTTTTCACCTTAACAATGTCATCCGAAATCAAACGATGTCCTCGTTCAATAAGCCCCAAGGCTGCTTCACTTTTTCCAACAGATGAATCCCCTTGGATAAGCACACCAATACCAAATGCTTCTACAAGGGTACCGTGTATCGAAAGTTTTTCAGAAAACTCCTCAGCTAAAACGACGGTGAGTTTATTGAAAAGGTCCATCGTTTTCAAAGGCGTTCGAAAAAGAGCAATGTTGTTATCGTTGCAGAGCGATATAACTTCTTTAGGCGGTTGAAAGTTTCTTCCGATAATCACAGCGGGAACACTCTTCTTTAAGATTGCCTGCAAGCGCTTGAGTCGAACAGAATCGGCAAGTTCTTTGAGATAACGCATCTCAACTTGACCCATAATAATGAGTCGTTTTTCTGCATGCCCCTTCGTATACCCAGAAAGAGAAAGACCAGGCCTTTGCACCTCTGGAACGATGATTTCTTTTTCAAGACCGCGCTCAGGTGTGATCAGCTCTAACTGAAGCTGCTTTCCAAATCGCTCATATATATTCTGCAACGTAATCATAACCCGGCATCATTTCACGTGATTCGTTAAATAACAAGTGAGAAAAACTCAAAAAGTGGTTATATAAAAATGAAAACCTCGGAGCGAAAACTATGACCTATCCTCGAGTGATTATCATTGGCGGTGGATTTGCAGGAATCAACGTTGCAAAAAAGTTAGCTGGCGCTCGATGTGATGTCCTTCTTATCGACAAAAAGAACCACCACCTCTTTCAGCCCCTTTTATACCAAGTTGCATCCGCTGCACTTTCCCCGGCCGATATAGCAACCCCTCTGAGAGAAATTTTCCGAGGAGCAAAAAATATCTCCGTCATTATGGGTAATGTCGATCAAATCGATAAAGAGAAGAAAAAGGTCCACCTGAAAAATGGTGATATCGTTGAATACGATTTCCTCGTTGTTGCCGTTGGAGCGCGTCATTCATATTTTGGACATGATGAATGGGAGAAAGATGCGCCGGGACTTAAAACAATCTCTGATGCACTGACAATCCGAGAACGAATTCTTACCTCCTTTGAAATGGCTGAGCGAGTCGACAGTTTTGCAGAAGCGCAAAAGTTTTTGAATTTTGTGATTATTGGAGGAGGTCCAACAGGAGTCGAAATGGCGGGTTCTATTGCTGAAATTGCACACAAAACGATGTTCAAGAATTTCAGAAAAATTAACCCAAGCAAATCGAAAATCTACCTGATTGAAGGAATGGATCGCCTTCTTCCTCCCTATCCTCCAAAGCTTTCCGAGCGCGCACGAAAAGACCTTGAGAAAATGGGCGTCAAAGTGATGACGAGCTCTATTGTTACTGAAGTGACAAGCTCGGGCGTGAAGGTTGGTGATCAAACTATCGAAGCCAAAAACATCATTTGGGCCGCTGGAAACCAAGCCTCCCCTCTTCTTAAAACACTTGGTGCAGAACTTGATAAAGCTGGTCGCGCAATTGTTGATCCAGATCTTTCACTTCCATCACACCCTGAAGTTTTTGTTATTGGCGATGCATCGAATTGTAAAGGGAAGGACGGCAAACCTTTGCCTGGGGTTGCCCCTGTTGCGATTCAAATGGCTCGGTACGTGGGAAAAGTCATTCGAGCTGAAACCCCGAAAGAAAAAAGAAAACCATTTAAGTATTTTGACAAGGGAAGCCTTGCCACTATTGGAACGAATAAAGCTGTCGGGTTCTTCGGTCGCATTCGATTCACCGGGTTTATCGCATGGCTTGCATGGGGTGTTATCCACGTGGCCTACCTTGTTGGATTCCGTAGCCGTTTTACCATCCTGCTCGACTGGGTTTTCCACTACATGACGGGTATGCGTGGAGCTCGTCTTATTCATAAATCGATAGATGAGACCTAATTTAAGCGAACCTTTTTTTTCTTTTTTCTCATACTCTCCAGCACTCTTTTTTGGACTTCTCGTTGCACTTGGATCAGCTACTGCGTTGTATCCCCCTTCAGCAGTTTTCTTTTTGCTAGTCCTTCCACTCGGAACTCGCATTATCCTTCAATCACTCCTGATTGTCAGCGTAAGCTTTGTATACACTGTATTTAACCTTCCTGAATCTGACGCTCACTATGAAGATGCCACGTTTACAATTAAAGATTTCCGCCCCCTTTCGACCCCTTTTTCAAAATTACTTATCGCCCACGGAGTAATCAAAGATAAAACACAAAAGACAGCTCGTTGCTCATTTCGGGTAAAATCGCTCCCAAAAAAAGGAGCAAAACTCCATTTCGATTCAGTAGAAAGAAAGCATTCCCGCCTCATCGGAACTCCAGATCGAGAAATAGCCTCGGTCGGCATTCCATTTGCACACTACAGATATCATGTTAAAAAATCTGTGCTTGCATACATTGCAAAAAGGTATGAAGACCCTCTAGCCCGTGGGTTTTTACAAGCAGTAACAACCGGTTTTTCAACATCGACACTAGTCGACGAACATTTTGCTCGATGTGGACTCAGCCACATTCTTGCCGTTTCCGGATTCCACTTCTCTCTTTTCCTTGCCGGGATCTATTTTCTTTTCTTCACTTTTTTCGGAAAGAAAAGCGTAGCATTCTCATGTGCACTTTTTGCCTCGTTGCTCAATTTCTATTTTGGAGAAACTGCATCGGTTCTTCGAGCGTATGAAATGTCTCTTTTACTCTTTTTTGGTATGCTAATCGGAGCTACACCAAAACCACTGAACCTCCTTGGAATTGCACTCATCTGCTCACTTACCCTCAATCCTCTCTCGATTGCAAGCCTTGGCTTCCAGCTGAGTTTTTCAGCAACACTCGGCCTCCTTTTGGTCTACCCACTCTTTAGGTCATTTTCCGAAACACTCCTCCCCAAAAAGCCGTATCTCCTTTTAAAAAATAGACCTGTGATCGAGAAAGTGCGTTATTATTTCGCGAGAATATTTCTTTTTTCATTTCTCCTGACGCTTTCTGCAACCCTTGCCACAATGCCGATTCTTTTAGCATGGTTCCATTTCTTTCCCCTTGCCTCTCTTTTATATAACCTCTTTATCCCGCCTCTACTCGCTCTCTCAATACTCTTATTCCTCATTTCGATTTTCCTACCATTCCTTCATGTTGTGAATGGCTGGTACCTAACCTTCGTCCTGACGCCGCTCTCCTACCAGCCTGAATGGACTATGAAGTATCTGGTTGTTACCATGCACCCTCTAGCATCACTTCTTTCGCTGACCCTCCTTTTTGGAATATCAATTTTTTATTCTAAAAAAACTACTACTCCTCTCCTCGTCTGAAATCAGCATCATAGTGGCGAAGTCTCTCTAAAACAGCGCTAAACGCTTGACCAAAATCTGTTTTAAATGGTTTACTATTGTCCATCTTTTCCTATGAAAGATGGCGATCGTAGCTCAGTTGGTTAGAGCACTGGATTGTGGTTCCAGGGGTCGCGAGTTCAAATCTCGTCGATCGCCCCATTTTTCTCTCCTCTCAAATCCATAGACAAACACCTTCTTGATCTGATATAGAAAAATTCTGAGGGAATCTCACATTTTCAATGAGCAATATTGCAAGTAAATATTGGAGATAGGTAACCTCTAGAGAATTGCCTAACGTCGCTTTTGCGTACGCGAAAGAGTACGTTAGGGAAGATTAGTATGTGAACATATGCGGATGAAGATAAAAAAAGAAGAACTTGCACAAGAGGAAGGGATAGCATATCCAGAAGCAAAAGGGTTGGCAGTCATAGGTCTCGTCCTTGCGCTGTTTATCTGCCTTCTCACCTTCCAGCATGGTAATCCAAGCGCTAATTGGCTTGGCATAGTCGGCTACTATGTTGCGCTTGCCATTCAGTTCATGTTTGGCCTTGGCTCTTATCTTATCGCTTTGTTTTTCGGTTGGTACGGGTGGCAGCTGTTGATCGCCGAACGCCCAAAACGGATTGGCCTCTCTCTTCTTTTTTTCTCGCTATTCCTTGTATCGATTTGTCTGCTTCTCTCCGTGTATGCCGACCTATTTCCTCCAGAAAACCCCCTCATTCGATCGAGGGTATTTTCTCAATCAATGATACTCAAATTTCCCTATCCACATCGATTTATCAGGTACAATCTCGGCGGAGTCCCTTTTTACTACTTATTTAAAGATGTCCCCATTCTCAACCTACAACACCTACTGAGCAATATCGGGATAACACTCACCTTTTCAATGACAGCACTTGTCTCACTTGTGCTTCTTACTGAAACAAGTATTTTCTCAATCGGTTCATTCTGCGTCCGATTTGGAAAAGCATGCATGAAAATGTTTCGCCGCTTTTTCAAATCACTCAAGCCAAAGACTGTGGTTTCAACCTACGATTCGAATACCTTCTCAAGTATCGAGCGCTCACTTTCGCCTGCGCGAAAAGCAACCCCGCTCCCCCATGTTGAAAAACAATACATTTCCTACGAAGAAGACGAAGCGCTTGAACCGGAAATAAACGCTCACGAGGAACAAGAGATCGAGATCCTTTCTCCTCAAGCACCTGAACCACGCTACGTTGAAGAGCTCGAGCAGACCGAAGTCGAAACCTTCCCAATGCACACAGACACACCAAAGAAAAAGAAGAAGTACGATGGAGACTTTAGAAGGTATAGACTCCCTCCCGCATCCCTTTTGACCCCCGCAAAAGCAGTTGACCAACCAACGTTAAAAAGAGACCTTGAAAAGCGAGCGAACATACTTGAAGAGACGCTGCAAAGCTTTGGTATTGAAGCAAAAGTTGGGAATATTAACTGCGGGCCTACCATCACTTCATTTGAGGTACACCCCCCAATCGGTGTAAAAGTTCAAAAGATTAAAGTGCTCGAAAATGATATTGCCCTCAATATGCAGGCAAAATCGATCCGTATTATCGCTCCGATTCCTGGAAAAGCAGCTGTCGGTGTTGAGGTACCATCTCTCCAGCCTCAAGAAGTTGGATTTAAAGAGATGCTTACTGCGTACCAACGAAAGCACAAGTTCCACATCCCGATTCTACTTGGAAAAACTGTGAGTGGGGACGATGTTTTTTGTGATCTCACAAAAATGCCACACTGTCTTATTGCCGGTGCAACAGGATCTGGTAAATCGGTATGTATCAATACTATGGTTCTCTCCATCCTCATGAACGCTCGACCTGATGAAGTTCGACTCTTGATGGTGGATCCGAAAAAAGTAGAGCTGAGCGGATATACTCGTCTTCCTCACATGATCGCTCCCGTGATCACTGAGGCACGTGGCGCATATGCTGCACTGCAGTGGCTTGTAAAAGAGATGCAAGACCGCTATGAGATCTTGAAACAGATGGGGCTGAGAAATATCACCGCGTTCAACGAACGAAAGCGGAATGAAGAGCTCGAAGAAGCACTCGGTATCGAGATCCCGAAAAAAATGTCGTACATCGTCGCGATTATTGATGAGTTCGCTGACCTCATGATGGCATCAAGTTCCGACTTGGAAACACCAATTGCGCGGATTGCTCAGATGGCACGTGCGGTTGGAATCCACCTTGTTCTTGCAACGCAGCGACCATCACGAGAAGTGATTACAGGACTTATCAAAGCAAACTTCCCTACGAGGATTTCCTTCAAAGTTGCTAACCGTGTTAACAGCCAAATTATCCTTGATGAAAACGGTGCAGAAGCACTCCTCGGAAATGGTGACATGCTGTTCCTTCCTCCTGGCACTTCAACCCTTATTCGTTCACAGGGTGTTTATGTTAGGGATGAAGATATAAACAAGGTCGTTGACCATATTTGCGCACAGTCTGGACCTCAATACCTTATCAAGTCATTCGATGCGATGTCAGCAGAAGACACCTTTGGAATTGGAGGAGAAGACCCAAAAGATGAGCTCTATGAAAAAGCATTGAACATTGTCCTCGATACACGCACCGCATCAACCACATTTCTCCAAAGAAAACTCAAGATTGGGTATGCCCGTGCTGCATCCTTAATCGATGAGCTTGAGGATCGAGGTGTCGTTGGTCCTCCAGATGGAAGTAAAGGACGGGCTGTTTTAAAAAACCGTCAATACATGGATGGTGAATAGAATGAAGATAATACTTGCTGAGCCATCCGACCACGTTGCAAATACACTTCTTCGATCAAAGCGGGCCAGCAAGCATGAAATCCTTCATGTACATTCCGGTCCTGAGTGCTTATCTCTCATCGAAAAATGGACGCCAGACCTAGTCGTGATCGACATCATGACACCTATTATGCATGGGATTGAAGTCTTAAAAAAGATTCGAGAAAAACACCCCAACTTGGGTGTGATTATCACATCGTTCCAAACGATGGTGCAGAACTATCGAGCGGCTATCGAAGCTGGTGCAAATTTCTTTCTTCCAAAACCCTTTGAAACAGACCACTTCTACGACCTTATCGACAAGCATGAAAAAAAACCTCTTACCCCAACCAATATGCCAATCGAGCAGGGAAAACTCTACTCTAAAGACTCTTGCTACACCCCGAAACCTTCAGTACTTACCTCATACATTAAGTTTTGGGGAACGCGTGGCTCAAACCCGGTCTCAGGAAACGAATATGCTCGGTATGGAGGTAATACGTGCTGTATCGAAGTTCGCCACGATGACACCTTAGCAATCATTGATGCAGGGACCGGCATTCGACCTCTAGGAGAGCAGCTCGTAAAAGAAGAACATGAGGACTTTCATCTATTTATTGGGCACACCCACTGGGACCACATCACTGGATTCCCATTTTTCACACCGATCTATCAGAAGAATGGAAATATCATTGTTTGGTCTCCTGTCGGCTTTGAAAAAACAACCAAAGAACTCTTTACCGACATGCTTGCCTATGCATACTTCCCTGTGAGGCTCGAAGAAATGCATTCAAAAATCATGTTCAAAGAGCTACGAGATACCAAGCCAATCCCAGTTGGAGACCTGCTCATCGACACCTTCCACACGAATCACCCTGGTCCAACCCTCGGATTCAAGATTATTAGCCCGAATAGAACAATCGGCTATATCACAGACAATGAAATGCTGATGGGATACTTAGGACACCCCAACGATATCACACCTGACCATCCCCTCCTAGAACCTCACTTGGGTCTTATCGACTTCCTCAAAGGGTGCGATGTTGTGATACATGAAGCACAATACCTCTCTGAAGAATATGCTCACAAAGTGGGCTGGGGACACTCCTCTGTCGCAAATGCAACCGTACTTATTCGTGAGGTTGGTTGTAAAGAGTGGATCGTTACCCACCACGAACCAACGCACACCGATGAAATGCTGCAGCTGAAAGCGCAGCTTCATAGGGATGTGCTCAGTGAATGTAACATCGATTGTAGCGTGGAATTAGCCTACGACAATTTCATGATCCCCCTTGACACTATTTAAGAATAAAAGATGAATGTGCTCGTCGCTTGGAGTGTTTTAAAACACACCATCGCTTCTGCGCTATCCATTTTTTATTCTTAAATAGCGTCAAGTTCACTTACTATGTGCTCGTCGCCCTAAAGGGTTTTAAAACACACCATCGCTTCTGCGCTATCCATTTTTTATTCGAAAAAGCATAATCCATAAGGATTAGCTTTTTGTTTTTAGGGGTTCTGGATGAAGGGTGACAGCTTCACTGATAGTGTGCTGGTGTGCAAGGTAGAGGTTGACGTTTTCTCCAAGCACTGCCTTCCCTTTTTTGAGCGCAAGTTCAGGATTGTTACACTCTTCAGAAAGGTGCGCGAGGAACACATGCTGAAGGGTTTCGCCAGCAACAGCTGTTAAGAGTTCACAACACATATCATTTGAAAGGTGTCCTTGCCGCCCTAATACCCTCGTTTTGTATACCTGGGGTCTATTACACGCATGTATCATTGAGGGTTCATGATTCGACTCGATAACCAATGCATGGCACCCCTCTAAATGAGCTTTAACAAGTGAAGTGACGTATCCAAGGTCTGTACATATCCCCACCTTGATTCCTTGATAAACAAACGTGAATGCGACTGGATCCATAGTGTCGTGCTGAATACTAAATGGATAGATATCCACTCCCTTAAAATGGAACGATTCATCTGTTGTGAATATGGTGAACTGAACATCTTGTATCCCCGCATCAAGTATCGCTTTTGCTGTTTCAGCATTTGCAAAAACTGGAAGATTATATCGACGAGCAATCGTTTCTAATCCTTTAATATGGTCAGAATGTTCATGCGTAATCAGTATCGCATCAACATCAGAGAATGAAACACCAACTTCTTGAAGTTTTTGTTCCGCAATTTTTGCACTTATTCCGACATCGATTATTAGTTTTATTGTTTCAGTTTCCAGGAGAAGTATATTTCCCTTAGAACCGCTTGAGAGAGGGGTAATTGTAATCATGCTTGACAAATTATAATAATTTTTATTATTTCTAGAACTATTGTACAATTTATATAAGTTATTGGATACACATATCCATTTTTGAGGGAAGGTTGGTTATGTTGGAGTCAAGTGAAGATATCATACAGGATCTAGATCAAACACTAGATCGTCTTATGGAAAATGCAAATGCGCTCGATGAAATTGGAGAAAATCCAATCTTTTCAACTGAACGTGATGCACTTTCTAAAACGCAGGAAAGCCTCTTAGCACACCTCTTTAACATGGAAACGCTTTTGGAAAATGATACACCAAAGCGAGTCAAGAAGAAGAGAGCTGTGGAAACAAAATTACACCAATTCAAAAAGCGATCAACGCTTCGTAAACAAAAAGCGTACGCAACAAAATAGGTTTAATAGAGAGCGAGCTGTTTTAACGCAGAAAGGATGTCTTCTTTCTGTGGTAAGACAGCATCCTCAAGCATTTTAGCATACGGGATTGGGCAATTCTTACTCGCAAGCCGCTCAGGAGCTGCATCCAAGTATTCAAAAAGACGCTCATTTATGAGAGCGATCAGTTCAGCACCGAATCCACATGATGAAACCGCTTCATGAACGATAAGTACTTTTCCCGTTTTTTTGATCGATGCTTCAATTGGAGCAAAGTCAAGAGGATTGAGCGTAAGTAAATCAAGGTGTTCGACTGAGATCCCTTCATCTTTTAACGATTGAATAATCTCATGAGAAATAGACGACAGGTAACTCCATGTGATCAGGGTTACATCTTCTCCTTCTGTACGAACCTGCGTTTTAGAGAGCGGCAATCTTGATACAGCAGAAGGCTCTTTTTGCGCGCTGAAAACTCGCTGCCGATAGAGCGCTTTGTGTTCTAAGATAACAACTGGATTTGGATCATCAATCGCAGCTTTTAAGAGCATTTTAGCATCACCGCTCCTACTAGGAATGACAACCTTAAGACCTGGAACATGACACAGGTGCGTCTCGATACTTTGCGAGTGGTATGGCCCTCCCTGAATATATCCGCCGTACGGCATTCGGATAACAACAGGACAGCTCCATTCACCACCTGATCGATAGTGAAGAGAAGCAAGCTCATTAAATATCTGATTTACCGCTGTCCACATATAGTCACAGAACTGAATCTCTACAACAGGTCTATACCCATACTGCGCAAGCCCAATTGCTACTCCGATAATTGTCGATTCTGCAAGTGGCGAGTTGAAACAACGATCTTTTCCGAACGAATTAGTAAGTCCTCTAGTAATCCCAAATACCCCACCTTTTCCGTCTGCAACATCTTGACCGAAGACAAGCACCCGTTCATCTTCTGCCATTGCTTCGTGAAGTCCGTGGTTGATTGCATCCATAAGAACCACTTCGTCCCCTGCAATTTCAACCTTTTCTTTCGTTGTGTGTGGAGCAAAAACGTTGGCTTCAGCATCTTCCTTCTTTGGATGCGGGTACTGTTCTCCAGCTTTTGCAGCTTCTTCAACACGGGCAAAAATTTCATCTCGCAATGCCTTTAGAGAGCCTGGAGTAAACCATTCTTTCTCTAAAAGGTATGCCTCTGCTTTTACAATTGGATCTCGTGCTAAATCAGCTTTCGTGTCTTTTTCAGTTTTGTACTTTTTCGGATCATCACTACTGCTATGTGGACCGAGTCGTGGGATTTTCGCAACAACAAGAACCGGGCCAGTTTTTCTCGCATGCTCATGCGC
>Ga0070729_10000954_pt1 | contig 50360 bp, 45 predicted proteins | sample tdDd472_FD_66725 | JGI IMG/M metagenome (GOLD analysis project Ga0070729, IMG submission 66725) | Marine sediment microbial communities from the Atlantic coast under amendment with organic carbon and nitrate - tdDd47.2 | ecosystem: Environmental > Aquatic > Marine > Coastal > Sediment | place... | reverse complement strand
ACCACCGCTCTCGACGTCACGGTCCAGGCTCAGGTGCTGTCCCTGCTCGACACGCTGCGCAAGGAGCACGACGCCGGCATCCTGTTCATCACCCATGATTTCGGCGTCGTCTCGGCGATCTGCGACCGTGTTGCGGTCATGTATGCCGGCCAGTTCGTCGAGACGGGAACGACGGAGGAAATCCTGTCCGCGCCGGCGCATCCCTACACGGCGAAGCTGATCGACTGCGTGCCGGTCCTGGGCCAGCCGGATCGCCGTCTCGATGCCATCGAGGGCCGCCCTCCGGTCGTCAACAACCTGCCGGTCGGCTGCGCCTTCGCGGCGCGCTGCCCGCGTGCCCGGGACGACTGCCGCGCCGCGCCCATCCCGCTCACAGAATTCGGCGAGGGCCGCACGGTGCGCTGCATCCATCCGCTGACCGGGGAGACGACCGATGTCTGACGCACCGCTCCTCTCCATCGAAAAGGCCGAGCGCGTCTTCGGCGGCGGCCGCACCCTGTTCGGCCAGCCGAAGCCGGCGGTCCATGCCGTCCAGGATGTCACGCTGGAAGTGCACAAGGGCGAGACGCTCGGCGTTGTCGGCGAATCCGGCTGCGGCAAGTCCACGCTGGCCCGCATGATCGTCGGCCTCGATGCGCCGACAGGCGGCCGCATCGTCTTCGACGGGCGCGACCTCGTCGCCGAGGCCGGTCACGACCTGCGCCGCCTGTCGCGCGAAGTCCAGTACGTGTTCCAGGATCCCGTCGCCTCGCTCAATCCGAGGAAGACGATCCGCACCATCCTTGAGGCGCCGCTCATCTATCTCCTGAAGCTCGGCAAGGCGGACCGCGAGCGGCGTCTGATCGAACTGATGAACGCGGTCAATCTCGCGCCGGAATTCCTCGAGCGCTACCCGCACGAGTTTTCCGGCGGTCAGGCGCAGCGCATCGGCATCGCCCGCGCGCTCGCCGCCGATCCCAAGCTCATCGTCCTCGACGAGCCGGTCTCCGCGCTCGATGTCTCGGTGCAGGCGCAGGTTCTCAATATCCTCGACGACCTGAAGGCGCGCTTCGGCCTGACCTATGTCTTCATCAGCCACGACCTTTCGGTCGTCGAAAGCGTCAGCGACCGGGTCGCGGTGATGTATTTCGGCCGTGTTGTCGAAGTGGGTGCCGGCCGGACGGTGTTCCGCGAACCGCGCCATCCCTACACGCATCTCCTGTTGAATTCGGCGCCCGCGCCGGGCCGGCGTTCGCTGATCGCCGAGGATGCCAACACCGAATTGCCCGACCCCTACAATCCGCCGCCCGGCTGCGCTTTCTATGCCCGTTGCCCGCGTCACACCGACAAGTGTAACGAGCGGATACCGCCGCTGGAGGACATCGGCGGCGAGGAGGGGCACAGGGCGGCTTGTTTCCACCCGCATGAGGGGCACTGACGAAGGATGGGGGACACTGCCGACAAGGCCGTTGCGCTGACGGTGCCGTCGCTGCCGCGGCGGCGCAAGCGACCGGACATTGCCGCCGACACGATCCGCGACAGGATCATGGAGGCCGGTCTGGTGCCGGGCGATCGCGTGCCCGCCGACTGGCTCGATCCCGATACGCTGAAGATCTCGCGCGGCACCCTGCGCGAAGCGCTGAAAGTGCTCGAATTCCAGGGGCTGATCGCCTCCAAGACCGGTCCGGGCGGCGGCATATTCGTCACCGCGATCGCGCCGGACAACGCCTTGCGCATGCTCGACAATTTATTCCTGTTTGAGCCGCCCTCGATTGCCGACATCTATGCCATCCGCAAGCTGATCGAGCCGGAACTGGCGGCGTCCGCCGCCCGCGAGACCCTGTCCAGCGAGGCCTTCGCAGCGCTGCAGTCGACGATCAGGCTATATGAGGTCGAGCCGAAGACCACCGAGGAAGAATATCGCCAGCGCCTGGCCGAACTCGATTTCCACGCCGAACTCGCCCGCGCCACGCCGAACCGGCTGCTCGGTTTCGTCGCGGTCTTTCTCCTGAGCCTGCTGCGCGACATGACTGTCTGCCGCGAGATCTACCGCGAATCCAACCCGCAACTGCGCGAGACCGGGCTGCATTATCAGGTGCGGCTGCTCCGCGCGATCAAGTCGGGGGATGCGGAGCAGGCGCGTGCCATCATGCACGATCACATGATCGAGGCCGAGAAATACATGCTGGAACGCGCCGCGATGCGCGAGCGTGGGCAAGCAAGGATCTGACACCGCGCAGCATTGCCACTGCATGGAGGATCGTTGACAATGTCGCTCGCCGGCGCTGGCCGGATCGACCGTTTGAAGGATTGCGGCCAATGATCCTGTGTTCGTGTTGCGTCATTCGCCAGAACGATCTGCGCGACGCGGTCAGGGCTTTGGTCACGGAGAATCCGAGGGCGCCGATCACGCTCAATCGCGTCTATCGCTTTCTCGGCAAGACGCCGGATTGCACCGATTGCTCGCCGCTTCTGACCCGCCGCATCAGCATTCTGGCGGCGGAGATCATCGTGAAGGAGGATATTCTGCGCGGTCAGGATATCCCGAGGAGACTGAAATGAAGGGAAGCGAGAAGGTCGTCGACTATCTCAACAAGGCGCTGAAGCACGAGCTCACCGCCTCCAGCCAGTTCTGGCTCCACTATCGCCTGCTGGATGATTGGGGATACGGCAAGATGGCCGGGAAATGGCGAGAGGAGTCCATCGAGGAGATGGAACATGCCGACCAGCTGATCGTGCGGATCATCTTCCTGGAAGGCCATCCGAACCTCCAGCATCTCAATCCGCTGATGATCGGCGAGAATATCCGCGAGGTTCTGGATGCCGATCTGCGCGCCGAATACGAGGCCCGTGGCCTCTATCGCGAGGCGCGAAAAGTCTGCCACGCCGAGGGCGATTACGTTTCGAAGGTGTTGTTCGAGAAGCTCATCGCGGACGAGGAAGGCCATATCGATTTCCTCGAAACGCAGATCGATCTCTGCGACAGTCTTGGCGTGGAGAAATACGCCCTCTTGAACGCGAGCTCCGCCGATAAGGCGGACTGACCGGCGACATGGCTGAAACGCATTCGACGCCCTGGCGCACGATCCATTCCGCTCATCACCACTGCGGCTGGGACAATGCACTCGAACCGGTGACGACCGTCGCGCCCGGCGAGACGCTGACGATGCAATGCCTCGATGCCGCCGGCGGTCATTACAAGCCGGGCAGCACCGCCGCCGATATCGCGCGGATGGACCCGTCGAAGGTCAATCCGGTCACCGGCCCGGTCTTCATCGACGGCGCGGAGCCGGGCGATGCGCTGAAGGTGACGATCCGCGACTTCGCACCTTCCGGCTTCGGCTGGAGCGCCATCATTCCGGGCTTCGGCCTGCTCGCCGACCAGTTCACCGCGCCGCGCCTGCAACTGTGGGATTATGACCGGACCGCGAAGACGCCTGCCGTTTTCAACACGCATGCCAGTGTGCCGCTGAAACCCTTCGCCGGCACGATCGGCGTCGCGCTCGCCGAGCCGGGCGTCCATGACATCATTCCGCCGCGCCGCACCGGCGGCAACATGGACATTCGCGACATGGCGGCGGGCACCGAACTCTATCTGCCTGTCGAGGTCTGCGGCACGGCGATCGAAAGCGCCATGGACATCACTGTAACTCTCGATCTGGTGAAGGGCGCCGCGCCGGCCTTCCCGCGCTTCTCGACGCCGGGACCCGTCACGCGCCATCTCGACGCGAAGGGTTATGAAGCGACAACCGGCATCGGGCCAGACCTGATGACGGCCGCCCGCGACGCCGTTTCCGGCATGATCGATCATTTAAGCCGCTGGCGGGGTCTTTCCCCGGAAGACGCCTATCTGCTTTGCTCGGTCTGCGGCGACCTGCGCATCAGCGAGGTCGTCGACGCGCCCAACTGGGTCGTGTCGTTCTACTTCCCGCGCATCGTTTTCGAGTGAGCGTCAGGCGCTCTGGCGTTCGTCCTGGCTGAGCGACGGGTCGAGCACTTTCGGACGGAAGACGATGTTCTCCGGCTTCTCGCGCGCGATCTGTCGGGCCAGCGCGCTTGCCGCGTCTTCACCGAAGGACTGTTCCCATTCGCGCAGCACCGGCTTGTAGGTGCCGAGCGCGCCCATCGCCGCCGTCTTCTGTTCGCGCGAGGCATGCGCCTGCAGCTTCACCGCGAAACAGACCAGCGAATCGACCTCCGAATAGGAGGCGTTGTTGACCGGCACCGCCAGCACCGCCGCCTCGCCAAGGAAGCCGGCATGCACGCCGTGGTCGTCCAGCGCCGAGCCGATCACGCCGAGCGGGCTCGACGGCTTGCCATAAGCTTCAAGCGCCGCCGACGGCGCCTTGCCGGCAAGCTGAACCCGCGTGCCTTCCCGCGTCTGGTCGACATTCAGCAGTGCCGCCCATTCGATCTCGTCGATCAGCCGCGATACGGTCGCCAGCACCTTGCGGTTGTCGAAGGTCAGCCGCGATTCCGACACGCCGAGCGTGGCCAGCGCCTCGCGGATCGAGGCCGACAGCGCATCCTCCGGACGGCTGGTGCCGACCGTGACGGTCTTCGCCTGGTGGCGGATCGTGTCGATCGGCCGCGAGGTTTCCTCGAATGTATGGCGCACCGCGCCGAGGGCTTCGGCCGCCACCGCGCGCGCCGTGGCCGCATCCTTTGCGCGGCCGAGATTACGCCCGAGCTTCGCCAGCATGGCGAGATCGCTCGCGCCCAGGCCCGAATTGAACGCGCCCGCCGCGCCCTCGTCGATGAAGGCGTCGAGCTTGTCGAGAAGCGCCACACGGTCTGCCTGCGGATCGTCCATCGCCACATGGCCGAGATCGGCGAGCACCACCTTCAGAAGTTGCGCCGCCCGGTCGATCGCCCGCGCCGCATGGAAGCCGAACATGTGGCCCGCCACCGTCGCCAGCACGAAGGCGAGGTCGCCGCCGACCTTCGGCAGCGGGATCACCCGCTCGGCATATTCCTCGAAGGCATGCGCGTCCGCGCCCTCGGTCGCGAAGACGATCGGCCGGCCGTTATGCGCCTTGAAGATCGCCACTTCCTTGACCACGTCGCCGACGAGATCGCCCGGCAAATCGTTGGCGATAACCAGCGTCAGCGGCTCGGTCGACAGATCGATATGTTTCTTGTCTTCGGTGTAGTCGACAGGGATCGACTTGTAGCAGAGCTCCGACAGCTTGATGCGGATTTCCAGTGCCGCGATGTGGTTCACGCCCGAGCCGGTCACCGCCCAGTAGCGGGCCTGCGGCGCGAAGGACCGCGCGCATTCGGCGATGAGGTCTTCCATGCCGAGCACCTGGGCGATCAGCTTCGGCAGCCGCTCGAGCTCCGCCATTTCATAGGCGATCTCGACATCGGTCATCGTGTTCAGCACATCGGCGAGAAACAGCGCCGTCAGCTTTCCGGCGGTGAGCTGCGAATAGAAGGCCTTGGTCGAGGCGACCGACATTTCCACGTCGCGCCCGTCCGAGGTGAAAAGCACCGAATCCGCCTTGCGCACCAGGTCGGAATTGCGCCGGTTGACGATGGCGTGGATCAGCGCGCCGCGCTCGCGGGCGAGGTCGACGGCGCGGTTCGTGTCCGTCGTCGTGCCCGATTGCGACACGGCGATCACCAGCGAATTGCGGAAATCATAGGCCTCGATCTCGGCCGACATTTCAGAGGATCGGATCGAGATCACCGGGATGTCGAGATCGGTATCGTGGCCGAGGGCCTTCTCGATCAGATGTGCGATCCCGACCGCCGCGACGCCGGCCGTTCCCTGGCCGATCACATAGACGCGGGAAATCCCGCGCGCGACGGCTTTGCGCATCGAGGCCCAGATATCGGTCGGCAACTCGTCGAAGGCGATCAGCCCGCCATCGCGGCGATAACGGCCACGCAGCGTCTTGGCGACGCTTTCCGGTCCGTCATTGATTTCCTTTTCGAGATAGAAATCATACTGGCCGCGATAGATGTCGCGCGCGAATATCTGGATCGGGTCCGGCTTGATCGCCGCCGGCGCGCCGTCGGACACGCCGCGCATTTCCGGCTCGTCGCGGTCGCCCGCCAGCAGGATCACCGAGCCGCCCGCCACCGAGCGGGCGAGGTTGTAGGAGGACCGCGCCACATTGCAGAGGCCGTAGACTTCCGAGGCGAACATCCAGCCATCCGCCAGCCGCGCCGCATGCAGCCCCTGTCCGGAGCCTTTCTGCGCCAGGAAGGCTTCGCCCGGCCGCGACGGATCGATGCAGCCGACCGCGATGGAGCCGTCCAGGCGCCGGATCGCGGTGCGGTAGCGGTCGAGCAGGTCGCCGGCTTCCGCACCGGCCGAACGATGCGCGATCGGGATGATCTTGGCGTCGGTCGTGATTGCCGGGTCGATCGCCATCTGCCGGTTGGTCACCAGTTCGGCGACGAGTTCGACATGGTTGTCGACGTCACCGTTCAGCGCATACATCGCGCCGAGCGAAATGCCCGCCAGCCCGCCTTCGTCCTGCGACAGGGACGGATTGTGCGGATGGCAATTGGCGACCGAGATGACGCCATGCGACGCCCAGCGCGTATGCGACAGCACGCTTGCGCGCATCGCGTCCTTCGCCAGCGTCCACAACAGCCGGTCCTCGCGGATCGACGCGCGCAGCGCCGCGCCGTTGTCGCCAAGCTTTCCGACGAGGTTCGCCGTCTTGTAGACGAAGGTCAGCGTCGCCGTGCCGCCGCCATTCTCGTGAACATAGACCGACAGGTGTCCCGCATGCACCGAGGCACGCCGGTCCTCGAACGCCGCCGCCATGTCGCCATCCAGCGCATCGAAAGCTTCGCCCGGCACCTGGATCTGCACGGCGATGCCGGCGCTGTCGCGCCCGCGCACTTCCAGCCGGTCGATCGAGCGCAGCACATGTTCTGTCGCCAGCGCCACCTTGGCGGCATGGCCTTCGCGCGAGGCGAGATCGGCCGGGATCAGCGCAATCGCCTCGCCGGTCTGGGCAACCAGTTCCTCGCGCAGCTGCCATTCATAGTCGCGCAGGCTCTCGATCAGCGGGTCGAGATCGGTGCGGCCATTTTTCGACAGATCGGTCAGCGCCGCGGTCTGCGCCTTGAAGGCGTCCGCCAGCGCCGTCACGCGGGCGCGGAAACCGGCATCGAAGGTGATCTTTTCGGATGTCGCAAAGGACATCAGTTCGGAGAAGCGATCCTGAAGCGTGGTCACCGCGGACTGCAGCAATTGGGTCGCGTCGAGACCGCTCGGTGCGGCCGTAACCGCGTCGCACAGCTGCCCGAGCCAGTCCGAGTTCCTTTGGTCCGTGTCGAAGCTGTTCGTTACGAATCCCGCGATGCCGCACATGTCGAAAGTCCCCGATTGATCCCGGCGAGGGCGCTTGCGCGCCCGAATCCTGTGAACCCTTGAAGCGTCGCCAGCCCCTGTTCCTCAAGGAGAATCGTCGGCCGGGCGCTCACTTGTTCTTGCATGCTGTAACGCCGCATACACGGCGGAACCGGACCTGTATAATCGAAAAACCCGGATCCTGAGGGACTTATGTATCCGATGGGTTAACCGATCACCCAATGTTTCCGGCTTTTGCACAGGCGTTGTCACTGCCGTTTTTGTGCCACACTCATATGGAAAGTTTGGGCAATCGGTGCATTTCGCCGATGTCCGGCTAAGGCCCGTCCCCCGCCGATCCGGACAGGTGGCAGCCTAATCCCCCTCTCCAGGCTGCCACTTTTTGAACCTTTTCGCATCGCCGCCGTGTGTGACCTCCACACGGCGGCTTTTCTTTTTGCGCGGCGAAAGGGCTGTCTTTACATCGCCGCGGCTTGCGCGCAGGAACGGGTGAAAAGAGCGATTCCCTTCCTGGAGACACTTCATGAGCAGCGCGACCGCCGGCCTGGCACTCGATCCCGTCCTCAAGCGTATCGACGAGAACCTCACCGACAGCCTGATGCGGGTTTTCGAGCTTGTCCGCATCCCCTCCATTTCCACCGATCCGGACTACGCCGCCGATTGCCGCAAGGCGGCCGAATGGCTCGTCGCGCAGCTCACCGGCATCGGCTTCGACGCCTCGGTGCGCGACACGCCCGGCCATCCGATGGTCGTCGCCCATCACGACGGCGCCGCGGCGGACGCCCCGCATGTGCTCTTCTACGGCCATTACGACGTGCAACCGGTCGATCCGATCGAATTGTGGGACACCGATCCCTTCAAGCCGGCCGTCAAGAACGGGCCGGACGGCGCCAAGATCATCACCGGCCGCGGCACCGCCGATGACAAGGGCCAGCTGATGACCTTCGTTGAGGCCTGCCGCGCCTACAAGGAAATCCATGGCGACCTTCCCTGCAAGGTAACGATCCTGTTCGAGGGAGAGGAGGAATCCGGTTCCGCCTCGCTGAAGCCCTTCCTCGATGCGAATTCGGAGGAGCTGAAGGCCGATTTCGCGCTGGTCTGCGACACCTCCATGTGGGACGCCAACACGCCGGCGATCTCGACGGGCCTGCGCGGCCTCGTCGGCGAGGAGATCACCATCCAGGCCGCCGACCGGGATCTCCACTCCGGCTATTTCGGCGGCGCGGCGGCGAACCCGATCCATATCCTGTCGAAGATCCTCGCCGACATGCACGACGCGGACGGCAAGGTGACGATCCCGAATTTCTACGACGGCGTCGACGAGACCCCGAAGGAGATCCTCGAGCAGTGGGAAAGCCTCGGCCAGACGGCGGAGAAGTTCCTCGGCGAGATCGGTCTGGCGATCCCCTCCGGCGAAAAGGGCCGCTCCGTTCTCGAACTCACCTGGGCGCGGCCGACGGCCGAGGTCAACGGTATCATCGGCGGCTATACGGGCGAGGGGTTCAAGACCGTCATCGCGGCCAAGGCTTCGGCGAAGGTCTCCTTCCGCCTCGTCGGCAAGCAGGATCCGGCGGCAATCCGCGAAAATTTCCGCGAATTCGTCCGCACCCGCATCCCCGCCGACTGCACCGTCTCCTTCCGCGAACATGGCGGCTCGCCGGGCATCCAGCTTCCCTATGATTCCCCGGTCCTGCAAAAGGCGAAGGACGCCCTGTCGGATGAATGGCCGAACCCGGCCGTGATGATCGGCATGGGCGGATCGATCCCCGTCGTCGGCGATTTCCAGACCATGCTCGGCATGGAGTCAGTCCTGGTCGGTTTCGGCCTCGCCGACGACCGTATCCATTCGCCCAACGAGAAATACGCTCTCAAGAGCTACCACAAGGGCCAACGGTCATGGGCGCGAATCTTGGACGCACTGGCCGCGAAGTAGCGGGTTCAGGTCCCGGCCGGTAACTGCAGCATCCGCGCCACCGATCGTTCGAAGGAAGCGGAAAGGTCGATCACCCAGTCGCGAAACCGCGTCTGCAGCGGGCTTAACGGCCGCCCGCTGACGGAAAGCAGGCGATAGCGATAACCGGTGGCGATGTGCCGCGCGGGCCCGAACGGCGTCACGAGAAGCCCGCTCGCGATCGAATCGTAGGCCTCGGTGATTCCGCACAGCACCAGCCCGTGGCCGGCAAGCGCGGCTTGCAGGCCGGAACTGATTTTCGAGTAACGGACGCCGCCCGGATTGGCGCCGGCCTCGATATCGAACATCGCACACCAATCCCGCCAGCCGGCCCATTGCGGGTCGGGCGTTCTGTTTTCCAGATGGACGAGAGGTATACCCTCCAGTGATTTCATCGTTTCTGAAAGCCCCTGCCTGTACGAGAAGTCCGGGGTGCAGACCGGAAGAACGAAGTCGCCGAATAGATCGGTCGCATCCATGCCCGCCTCCGGCGGCGGGCTGTATCGGATTGCGAAATCGAACCCGTCGGTCGCAAGGTCGATGCGCCGGTTCGAGGCGTTGAGGCGAAGGTCGACGGCGGAGTTCTGCCGATAGAAATCGGAGATGCGCCTCGTGAACCAGTTCTCGGCGAAGGATTCGGGAAGCGTCACGGCGACGCGGTTGGCGGCCCGATCGTCTTTCAATTCGGAGAGAACCTCGCCAATAATCGAGAAGCCCGAGGTCAGCCTTGCCTTGTAGCGAACGGCGTCCTGCGTGGGTTCTGCACCGGAGGGCGTCCGCGTGAACAGGCTCTTTCCGAGGAAGGCTTCCAACCCCCTGATCTGCTGCCCGACCGCGGCCGTCGTGACGCCGAGTTCCTCGGCCGCTGCGCGGAAGGTCCCCGTCCGCATGACCGCTTCGAAGGCCCGAAGTGCATTCAGATGCGAGAGCTTCATGTGGATAGCCTAAAGATTTTCTTTCGGCGACGCGAGATAAAATGACCTGAAACTGGCTCCAAACGCTGCAATCATGGTTTTCGCAGCAGACGGGGTGGAACTGGCGAAAGATTTCATTGTCGCCGGGCCTCGCAATCGAAGGAGGCGGATCCATGAAGAAATACGTTATCGAACGCGACATTCCCGGTGTCGGAGGCATGAGTCCTGCGGAACTGGGCGATGCCTGCACAAAATCGAACAGGGCGCTGGCAGACCTCGGCCCCTCGATCCAGTGGCAGCATTCCTATGTCGCCGGTGACAAGACATTCTGTGTCTATCTCGCCGAAAACGAGGAGGCGATCCGGCGGCATGCGGAAAAGAGCGGGTTTCCTGCTACCCGCATTACCGAGGTGGCGACCATAATCGATCCGACCAGCGGCAATGCCGTTCCGGCGTGATGACCAGCGCAGAGCCCATCTACACGCTCTACTGGGAGCGGCTTTCCGGCGCCATCGGGCCGCAGGTCCTGCTCGAGGAAATCGGCGCGGCTTACCGCAAGGTCTGCGTCGACATGGCGGCGGGCGAGCATCGTGGAAACGCCTATCGCATGATCAATCCTGTCATGCGCGTTCCCGCCCTCGGCCTACCCGGAGGCGTGGTCATCGGGGAGACGGCGGCCATCGCGCTGGTCCTTGGCGAACGGCATCCGGGCGCTGGCCTGGTGCCCGCAATCGATGACCCCGACAGGCCTCAATTTCTGTTCTGGCTCGTGGCGATGGCGACGTGCGGATATCCTGTGTTTTCGCGAGCATGCCACCCGGAGCAATTCACGCTCGACGAAACCGCCAATGAAACCGTCCGGTTGAAAGGCGAGCGCGACCTGGAGGAGTTTTTCTCGATTATCGAGAAGGCCATCGGGGGAGAACCGTATTTTCTTCCGCGCGGGTTCACGGCGCTTGACGTCTATCTGACCATGCTCACCGAGTGGGTCATCGACAAACAGGCGCTCTTCGACAAGCACCCGAAACTGAAAAGGCTATCCGCTGCGGTTGCCGGGCGCCGGTCCTATGAAGCGGTCATGGCGGACCACTGCGTGCCCGCGTAGAGTCGGTCTCTGCGGCTCAAATGGATTGTTCGCGGCAATGCTGCCCGGCGGTGTTGGCCGCCGGGCATGACAGTCATCGCATCGCGAACAACTCCTGATGGAAGCGTTTTCTGACATCGAAGCCTTGGGCCGCGAAGTCCCTGCGCAACGCTTCGCCGAAGCCGGTCGGGCCGCAGAACCAGATGCTGGCTTCACGCCAGTCCGGCACCGCGGCGCGGATGCGTTCGCCCGAGAGATAGCCGTCGCGCGAATCGACAAGCACATGCATGCGCACATCGGCGGCCTGCGCGTCCACGGTCAGTTTGCGGATCGCATCCTCGTCATAGTCCGCAGTCGTGTGGAACAGGTCGACTGACCGTTCCTGCAGTCCCGAGCTCGCTGCGGCGCGCTGTATGGCGATGTGTTTCATGTGCGCCACAAAAGGCGTTATGCCGATCCCGCCGCCGATCCAGATCTGGCGCGGACACTTGTCGTCGAAAGTGAAGCAGCCATAGGGCCCTTCGATCTTTACGTCCTGACCGATCTGCAGCTTTTCGCGGAGATGGCTGGTGTGGTCGCCGAGTTCCTTGGTGATGAAGTTGATCCGCGGTTCCGCCTCGTTCCAGCCGGATGCGATCGTGTAGGGATGCGCGCCTTCCGACACGCTGGAGGTGGCGAACGCGAACTGGCCGGGCTTGTGGCCGGGCCAGCCCTTCGGCACGTCGATGGCGGTTTCCAGCGTCCGGACGCCCGGAAAATAACGGATCGCCGCGATCTTCCCGCGTACCTGCCGGGAAACGCCCACGCGCCGGACGAGGACAACGATCGCCGCCCATGTCCCGTATGCGAGCAGCAGCGCGATCACGACGCCCAGCGGGGATATCCAGTAGCCGAAATCCGTCAGGATGACGGTGTGATACGCCAGCACCAGATACACGACGGCCAGCAGGCGATGTGTCTTGTAGAAATAATGATAGGGAAAATACTTGATCAGCGCGAGGACGATCAGCACGATCGCCGCGTAGAACGCCCATTCGCCAAGGCCCTCCGCCGTTCCGCGCTGTGTTGCGAAGAATTCCTGGACGGGATTGTCGATTGCGGGACGTGCGCCCCGGTTTGGCCGCGCGATCCAGCCGTAACCGACCGCCCATTTCGGCCCCTGGCTCCACAGCCAGTGCGCCACGGAAACGATCAGCGCGGTAATTCCGAGCCATTTGTGCAGCCGGTACATCTTGTCGAGGCCGCCGAACCAGCGCTCCGGCCATTGAGGGCGCAAGGCCAGAATCATCGCGACGCTCATGGCGCCGATGGCGAGAATGCCGCTATATTGAACCATCAGCGCGCGCAGCGCGAAAAGGTTCGCCGCCTGGAACACGGCTGGCTCTTCGATAAGCCAGAGTGCGGTGAGAATCAGGATCAGGCCGATCAGGGCGCGTCGGATATTCTGCATGTGAATTCCTTCGAAAACGATCTGTCACCCTCGCTTTCCGGTTAGCCGGTCGCTTGTCGGAGATCGTTGATATCGATCAATAAACCGACCGGCATAGCGCCTGCGCGACCATCATTTCGGATGCCGTCAGGGCACTTGGACGCGCGGATTTTACGAAAAACCGGCCTTTCCCGTTCACCCCCTCTTAACGGCGCCTTAAATCGCCGCATTTAAAGTCCAGTTCGCCGCCTTGTATCGCGTAACGGACCGAAACCCGCTTATGGCCAGCCCGAAGAAACCGAAAAAGCGCGTCGAACCGCGTTTCGACGACGCTCCGAAGCGCAAGCGCTCGGGCGGTCTTTCGGTGACAGATGACGACCGGGCGGCCCCGCCGCGCAAGAAGCCGGCGGCCAAGCGCAAGACGTCCTCGGCGCGCAAGCCGAAGAAGAAGTCGTCCCGTTCGCGCCGCGCCCGCCTCGGCCTCACCGGCCTGATCGGCGGCACGATCTACTGGAGCTTCATCCTGTGCATCTGGGGCGGCATCGCCGTGGCCGGCGTTGTGGCCTGGTACGGCGCGCAGATGCCCTCCGCCACCACCTGGGAAATCCCGGACCGTCCGCCCAATGTGAAGATTGTCGCCGTCGACGGCTCGCTGATCGCCAATCGCGGCGCCACCGGCGGCGAGGCGCTCGGCATCCACGAGATGTCGCCCTATATCCCGCAGGCGGTCATCGCCATCGAGGACAGGCGCTATTATTCGCATTTCGGCGTGGACCCGATCGGTCTCGCTCGCGCCATGTTGACCAACATCACCTCCGGTCGCCTTGTCCAGGGCGGCTCGACGCTCACCCAGCAGCTCGCCAAGAACATGTTCCTGTCGCCCGACCGCACCATCGGCCGCAAGGTTCAGGAGGTGCTACTGGCGCTGTGGCTGGAGCACAAATACTCCAAGGACCAGATCCTGGAGATGTATCTGAACCGGGTCTATTTCGGCTCCGGCTCCTATGGCGTCGAGGCGGCGGCCCGGCGTTACTTCAACAAGTCCGCGCGCGACGTGACACTGCCCGAGGCCGCGCTTCTCGCCGGCCTCCTCAAGGCCCCGTCGCGCCTGTCGCCCGCCCGCAATCCGCATCTCGCCGAGGAACGCTCGCAGCTCGTGCTCGCCGCCATGCGCGAGCAGGGCATGGTCTCCGATTCCGAGGTGACCGCCGCGATGACCCGGCCCGCCACCCGCGCCGCAGCCTATTGGACCGGCTCCCAGCATTACGTTGCCGACGCCGTCATGGAGGAACTTCCCGATCTGGTCGGCGAGGTTCGCAAGGATGTGATCGTCGACACCACCGTCGATCTCGTCCTGCAGAAATTCGGCGAGAACGCCATCCGCGACCTGATCGCCGAGGAAGGCAAGAAGAAGGATGTCGGGCAGGGCGCGCTGGTCTCGATCGACAATACCGGCGCGGTGCGCGCCATGGTCGGCGGTTACGACTACGCCAATTCCCAGTTCGACCGCTCCACCGAGGCGAAGCGTCAGCCGGGCTCGGCCTTCAAGCCCTTCGTCTATGTCACCGCGCTGGAACAGGGCCGCACGCCGGAATCCGTGCGCAACGACGCCCCGATCAAGATCGGCAAATGGTCGCCCGAGAACTATGGCGGCAAATATTACGGCAAGGTCACGCTGGAAACGGCGCTGGCCAAGTCCCTGAATTCGGTCGCGGCCCAGCTGATCATGGAAGTCGGCGCCGGCAATGTCGTCAAGACGGCGCACCGGATGGGCATCGTTTCGGATCTGGAACCCAACGCCTCGTTGGCGCTCGGAACCTCCGAGGTCACCCTGATGGAACTCACTTCGGCCTATGTCCCCTTTGCCAATGGCGGCTACCGCGCCAGGCCCTATCTGATCCGCCGCGTCACCACGCTCGACGGCGACGTGCTCTACGAACATTCGACCGACAACATGGCCCGCGCTATCTCGCCCGGGGTCGCCGGCATGATGAACCAGATGATGGCGAAGACGCTGACCGAGGGCACGGCGCGCGCCGCCAGCTTCGATCATCCCGCCGCGGGCAAGACCGGCACCAGCCAGAATTCCCGCGACGCCTGGTTTGTCGGCTATACGGCCAATCTGACGACGGGCGTCTGGTTCGGCAATGACGACGGCTCGCCGACCAACAAGGTCACCGGCGGCTCGCTGCCGGCGCAAGCCTGGAAGGCCTTCATGGTCAAGGCGCATCAGGGCGTGCCCGCCGCGCCGCTGCCTGGAACGCTTGGCCGCGTGGTCACCCCGGTCGCCCGCCCCGCCGATGCCCCGCGCCCGCCCGCCGGTGTCGGCGGCGAGCAGGTCCGCCGCGATGCCTGGCCGCCGAAACCCGACGGCACCACGACCTCCTCCACGGGCGGCCCGAGGCCGAAGGTCGGCATTGGCGAGAGCAGCGATTCCAAGACGCTGATCGATATCATCATGGGGCGGTAGGGGCCTGACCCGGCTTTGCCTTCCAGGTGTGAAGCTTTACCTCTTGTGAAGGCTGTTTCGATCTATGTCCGTCTCTTGCTTTTTATTTGTATGGTGACGCTTCATAGTTCCTCAGCCAGATAGGGTGGGGCGAAATGAAGTATTTTACTCGGATTGGCGCGTTATTGTTGCTTGCCGCACTCTGTGGCGGGTCGGACCTTGCTGCGTCGGCCGACGAGGCCGGAAACGCCCTGAGCCGGGAATTGTCACCGCAGGACCTCGCGCTGATCGCGCGTAACCGCGAAGCCTTTCTTCAGCAGCGCCTGCAATTGCTCTATGCGATCGACCCGACGGGAGAGGTCGACCGTTTCGATGTCGAGACCTACGACCGCGTCCGCAGAGCCCGGCAAAGGGCACAGGGCCTGATCCAGACATTGGCCTGGGATCTCGACGGCGACGGTGCGATCACGCCCGGCGAGCGCCGCGAGGTCGCCGGGCAGATGGATGTGCGCAGTCGCGTCCAGTTCGAGATGCAGATGCTCGAGGCCGACGCGAATGACGACGGCATTCTGGCCTTCGACGAGATCGTCGCCGCCATCGATGAAAAAATCCCGGCCCTGAAGGACAGCGGTGACAACGCCTCCACATTGTTCGCCTTCGATATTAATGGCGATGGCCTTGTCACCCAGAAGGAGATTGTCGATCGCGTCAACGAGATCGCCGACAATCCGCCGGACCAGCGCACGGCGGCTCCCGCGGCGGCGGGTAGCCGATCCGCCGCGAGCCGGTGCGCGTTGCCGACCGTGCCGCCCGGGGCCGAACTGGTCTTTCTGAGCGGCCGCGGCGGGGCCATGGTCTCCAATATCGCTGTTGGTGGCCTTGCGAGCAGTTCCACGCTGGTGCGTGTCGTCGTCGAGAAAGGCGACAAGCCGCTGTTCGTGATAGCGTCCAGCTTCGATCCGGTCGTCTGGACCTTCGAGGGTGCGATCGAACGCATCGCACGCTTCGTCGCGACGCCGGGTCAGAACAGCAATCCGCCGGGCGTCGGCGTGGTCGGTCTGGACCGCGAAAAGGTACAGTTTCTCCCCGACCCCCGTTGTATGGGCTACATCATGAATTCGACCGACGGCAAGGCGCGCATCGCTGTCGCGGAGCTTGCGACCGAGACGCGCCACAATGTCGATCATGTCATCGCGGGCCCAAGGGTCGGCAATGTCTCCATCCCGTCCGGTGAAAGGGTCGAGACCGCGAAGGACAGGGTGGCCGATCTGCGAAATCAACTCGACCAGGTCTATCCGCCGCAGTCGACGGAGCTTCCCGGTAAGAAGGCGCGGGCGATCTACAAAGAAGTCAAGCGCGCCTTGGAAGAGATGGAAAACGAAAAATGGCCGAAGCTCGATATCGGCTCGGTCATCGCGCCGGGCCCGGTCGCCGAATACGCCGTTCTTCCGGGCAAGGCTGGGCTGGAGCAGCTGGTCAAATCCGGAGCGGTCACGCTCACGGCGGATGATTACTATGTCGTCGAAAAGGACATTCCGGGTTTTCCGGCAGGCCTGCACGGCGCCGATGCGGTCAGGTTCATCATCGCCAGAGGGGTGAAGATGCCGCCCGGCGATCCCGGTCATTCAAAGGTCTTCGTCGAGGATATGGCCTCCTGTCCGCAGGGGCAGTCCTGCACCATGCGATAGCCGAACAGGACCTGTGCCATGATCCGAAACGCAATTCCCGCAACCTTCGGCCTGACGCTGACACTCTCCGTTTTGGCGGCGTCAGCCGCCGTCGCGCAGGATGCCGCCGATCCGTCGCCACAGGTCAGCTACGATCTCCGGCTCGAGATTCGCTCCAATCCGGACCGTTTCCTGGAACGCCAACTCGGCATCCTCTTTAAGATTACCCCCGATGGCGAACTGACGCCGGATGTCGTGGATCGCTATCGCAGGATCCGCATGGCGGAATTCCGCGCGGAGGAGCTGGGGTCCTACCTTTGGATGGATCTCGACGGCGACGGCGCGGTTTCGACCACCGAAGCGGCCATCGCCATCGACACGGTGCCGGAAGCCAGCCGTCCCGATCTCGACAGGGTCATGTCCGATGTCGATGCAGACGGCGACGGAACGATATCCCTGGACGAAATGGCCGCCGCGTCAAAAGGGCGGGTCGACCGGAAGATGCAGCGCAGCGACCTCACCCGCCGCCTCCTCGAATTGGACATGAACGGCGACGGTGGCGTGAATGCGAGAGAACTCGACGAAGCCATCAAGAGGATCGCGGCCGAACCGCTTCCGCCGCGCGGGCAGAAAAGATCGCGAGACACCGCGGCGGAAAAGAACCGGCCGGACTGCACCTATCCGCGGGTACCGACGGATGCCGAACTTGTGCTGATCGGTTCTTACGAAGCAGGGGGCTTGTCGCCGATTTCCGTCTCCGGCCCGGACAGGGAAACCAATATTGCCCGGATTTTCGTCGAACCCGGTGACAAGCCGCTCTTCCTCGTGGCTGTCAGCTACGATCCTGTCATCTGGAAGATCGAAGGCTCGGTCGACCGCGTCGCCGGAATGTTGGCGCAGCGCAGCGGCAGTGGCGAGCAACCGGGCGTCGGCGTCGTCGGACTTGATCGTGGCAAGGTGGCTTTCCTTCGCGATTTCCGCTGCCTCGACTATGTCTACAAGAGCGAAGACGTCGGCAAGATAAGGCTGATCTCCGCGCGGATTGCGGCGGGCACAGGCCATGAGGTCGATCACGTGGTCGGACAGTACAAGATCGGGGCACTCGCGGTGCCATCCGGCAGTGAAGTCGCGACAGTGGGAGGCAGGCTGCTTCCGCAGCCGCCCGGGTCGCCCTATATCGGCGTGAATCGTTGGACGATTCTGAACTTTGCTCCGAACATCGTTCATCTCGTCGAACGCTGGCTTTGGCAGGCGGCGCATGTAACGCCCGGGGAACCGGCCTTCGCGGTCGCCGACGTGGTCGCGCCCGGTCCGGTTATCGAATATGAGGTCCTGCCCGGCAAGGCCGGTCTGGTTCAACTCGTTGCCTCGGGGGCGGTCACGAGAACGTTGAGCGGCCACTACCGTGTCATAAGGGATATTCCGCGGTTTCCACCGGGCCTCTATGGCGCCCAATCCGTGACGTTCGAGATCGCCAGAGGCGTGAAGCTCCCGCCCGGCAATCCCGGACATTCCCGCGTTTATGTAGAGGATCCCGATTCCTCGGCCGGGAATTAGGCCGGGCGGTCGCTCAGCCGAGCCCCTCGATCAGCGGGCCGAGATGCTTCTCGTATCTCCGCCACGCCTCCGAACTGCCGCTATAGATCTTCTCGCGCACCTGCGCGGCACTTGCCGTGCGCACCGGCCGTTTTGTCTCGTGGGGGGAAAGACAGGCCTCGTCCCAGGGGAGCCCGCACACCTCCAGCAGCCTGCGGGTTTCTTCCTCCTGGTTCTCGGTCAGCACCTCGTAGTCGAGATCATGAATACGGCCCGGCAGGCGCTCGGCCCAGAACGCCATCAGATCCTCGTAGCGCCGGTAATAGTCCGCGATGTCGCCGAGATCGAAGCTGAATTCCAGACCCCTTGCCGGAAAGAAGGTCCGGTAGATCGACCATCCGACGGCGACCGGGTCGCGCCGCGTGTGGATGATCGTCGCCTCGGGTAGCGCCGCCGCGATATAGCCGATCCAGCGGAAATTCTGCGGCATCTTGTCGACGATCACCGGCTCTTCGACACCCAGCGCGTCGATGGCGGAAAGATAGCGTTGCCGCACGCCTTCGAGCGCCTGCTTGTCGGCCCGTTTCTCCGCTGCGGCGGGGGCCATGGCGACGCGCATCGCCTGCATTTCGCCGGCGCCATGGACATCGCGGTGGCTGGCCAGGATCTGCTCGACCAGCGACGTGCCCGAGCGTGGCATGCCGACGACGAAGATCGGACGTTTCGCTGCGGCGGGCGTCGTTACCGGCTCCGCTACGCCGTCCTGGAAAATCGAGCGAAGCGTCGCGAATATCTCGCGATGTTCCCGCATCGGATCGGCGAAACGCTGCCGCGCCAGCATGTTGCCGCGCGCGAACTGGTCGAACGCCTTGTCGGTCTCGCCGACATCGTCATAGGCCTTGGCGAGCGCCAGGCTGAGCGGCATCCTGTCCTCGGCGCTGGTCGCAGCCGCCAGCACCCGTTCCAGCTTGGCGATCGCAGGATCGTCCGCCGTGAAACGCTTCAGCGCGGCATAATTTCGCCAGCAATCGGCATAATGCGGCCGCGCCGCCAGCGCTCTTTCGTAACAGGCAAGCGCCTCGTCATTCTGCCCGAGATCGTAACGGGCGATGGCGAGATTGTTCAGCGCTTCCGGATGATCGGGTTTGGCCGCGACGGCGCGCTCGAGATAGGTGACCGCCTCGTCGCTCCGGTTCGACTGGGTTAGCGCGTAGCCCAGATTGCTCAGCGCATTGGCGAAATCCGGTTTCAGCGCCACGGCCCTCTTCAGGCTCGCCGCCGCCTCGTCGACGCGCCCGAGTGCGTTCAGGGCCTGGCCGAGATTGTCCCAGTGCTCCGCCGACTCTGGATCCAGCCGCGCGGCCTCCCGGAAGCTCTCGACCGCTGCCGCGAACTGCTCCAGCGCGGTCAGGCTTGCGCCAACGAAATTGTGCAGGACCGCGTTCCTTGGATATTGCGCGACGAGAGCGCGCCCCTGCTCGACGACATCCTTGTGGCGTCCCTGCTTGTAGAGAATCGCCAGCGCCTGCGTGTCGGCCTTCATCTGCTCGGGCGTGCGGCGTTTGGAAACCTGCGGCGCGGCGATCGACTGCAGCGTCTCGATCGCCCGCTTGTTGTCCGGGAAACGCTCCAGCAGCGAGCGCAACAGCGTCTCCGCTTCCCCGCTTGCGCCTTTTTTGGCGAGCGACTTCGCCTTGCGCAGCGCCTGGTCGACGGAGGTGAACTGGATTGTCATGTGGTCCCCGCTCGGCCGCCGGTTTCCCCGCCGGCTATTCCGCGTCGCGCGCACCTGCCTTGCGCGCGATCGCGTCGACAAGACACGATCGGGCTTTAGCGAGCCTTGCGGCCTTGTCCTCTTCGGAAAGTTTCCCCAGGAACCGCTCGGCCGTCGCCGCGTCGCCGTCGCGATAGGCCTGCTGGGCGATGCGAAACTGGATGCGCGGATCGGTCTCGCCGCATTGCCGCCGCGCCCGTGACAGCGCCTTGCGCAGATCGTCGGTGCGGCCGCGCTTTTCCAGGATCGTGCACAGCACCTCATGCGCCTCGACATTCGCCGGCTGGCGCTTGATCACATGGTCGATGCAGGCCGTCGCGGCATAGGTCTCATCGAGCCAGTCGAGCGCCGCGGCGAGATTGAGGAAGCCGGGCATGTGGTCGGAGTCGAGCGCCAGCGCGCGATGGCAGGCCTCCGCGCCTTCCCGCGCCCGCCCAAGCGCGGTCAGCACCCGGCCCAGATTGGCATGCGCCGCCACGAAGTCCGGCTTGGCCGCGATCGCGGCCTGAAATCTCTCCTCCGCTTCTTCGGGCTCCCCGCAGCGGATCAATGCTTCGCCGAGCCCGTTCAGCGCCGCCGCATGGCGCGGCCTCAGCTCTATGGCGCGCCGGAAACTGCCGATCGCCTCCCGATGGCGGCCGAGCGCCGCCAGCGCGACGCCGAGATTGTGATGCGCCTCGGCGAAATCGGGTTTGATCGTCAATGCCTGCACCAGGCAGGTGACCGCATCCTCCTGGCGGCCGATCCGGGTCAGTGCTTCGCCCAGATTGTTGTGGGCCTCCGCCCGCTCCGGCTGCAGCGCGATCGCCCGGCGGAAACTGCCGATCGCCTGGTGGCTCTGGCCGAGAGCATTGTGGATCGCGCCGGCGAGATTGTGGAGAAGCGGGAGATTGTGATGCAGCGCGATCAGCGCCCGTGTCTTGTCGAGCGCTTCTTCGTAGCGGCGTTCCGAATACAGCGCGAAAACGTCGTTCGCCTGTTGCTGGGTCAGCGTCGGTCCGGCCTGTGTCGCGGCTTTTGTTTCCGCGGCCGGGCCGTGAGAGGCGGCAGCGTCTGTTCGGCGCCGTGGTGGGCTGGCGGTATGGAAATGGGCTGTCATGCTTGTAGTTGAGCCCCTCCAGTTCATCTCTTTGACAAGAAGATGACTGTTTATCCTTGCGCGAAACTGCCTTTGCAGCGGCCTCTACTTCTGTACCGGACGGTTCCTCTCCGTCAGCCGGTTCTCCGGCTCGCCAAGAAGACCCCGGCCTTCCGGCGCTGCGGCCTGCGCGAGGCGCGGCAGATCCGGGGTTCCGGCCGCTCCGCCATCTGAAAATGTGGAGAATTTTCCGGTGGGTCGGCCGGCTTTCACCGCACGGGCAGTCTTGCAGCCTCAAAAACAGCTTCTTATATACGCCGCAACGCCGCCGCAGCGCTTGTGGCGGCAAATGATAATCCGGAAACAGGGACCGCCGTAAGGAATGCCGGAACGGGTCCGGGCGGTCTGCTTAGGAGAGGTTTTGAAATGGCAAAAGTTATCGGTATCGACCTTGGAACGACCAACTCCTGCGTCGCCGTCATGGACGGCAAGGACGCCAAGGTCATCGAAAACTCCGAGGGCGCGCGCACGACGCCGTCCATGGTCGCGTTCACCGACGACGGCGAACGTCTTGTGGGTCAGCCGGCGAAGCGCCAGGCTGTCACCAACCCCGAAAATACCCTTTTTGCGATCAAGCGCCTGATTGGCCGCCGCTATGACGATCCGGTCACGGCGAAGGACAAGAATCTTGTGCCCTATAAGATTGTCAAAGGCGACAATGGCGACGCCTGGATCGACGCCGGCGGCAAGAAGCAGTCTCCCAGCCAGATCTCGGCCATGATTCTTCAGAAGATGAAGGAAACGGCCGAAGCCTATCTCGGCGAGACCGTCTCTCAGGCCGTCATCACTGTCCCGGCCTACTTCAACGACGCCCAGCGCCAGGCGACCAAGGACGCCGGCAAGATCGCCGGCCTTGAGGTTCTGCGCATCATCAACGAGCCGACCGCGGCGGCGCTCGCCTACGGTCTCGACAAGACCGACGGCAAGACCATTGCTGTCTACGACCTCGGCGGCGGCACCTTCGACGTCTCGGTTCTTGAGATCGGCGACGGCGTCTTCGAAGTGAAGTCGACCAATGGCGACACCTTCCTCGGCGGCGAAGACTTCGACATGCGTCTGGTCGAATATCTGGCCAACGAATTCAAGAAGGATCAGGGCATCGACCTGAAGAACGACAAGCTCGCCTTGCAGCGCCTCAAGGAAGCCTCCGAGAAGGCCAAGATCGAGCTCTCCTCGTCCTCGCAGACCGAAATCAACCTGCCCTTCATCACCGCCGACGCATCGGGTCCGAAGCACCTCACGCTGAAGCTGACGCGCGCTAAGTTCGAGAGCCTTGTCGACGATCTCGTCAAGCGCACCATCGAACCGATGAAGGCGGCCCTCAAGGATGCCGGCATGAAGCCGGGCGAGATCGACGAAGTCGTGCTCGTCGGCGGCATGACCCGCATGCCCAAGGTCCAGGAGACGGTGAAGTCCTTCTTCGGCAAGGAGCCCCACAAGGGCGTCAACCCGGATGAGGTCGTCGCGCTCGGCGCCGCCATCCAGGCCGGCGTGCTGCAGGGCGACGTCAAGGACGTTCTGCTGCTCGACGTGACCCCGCTGTCGCTCGGCATCGAGACGCTCGGCGGCGTGTTCACCCGCCTGATCGACCGCAACACGACGATCCCGACCAAGAAGGGCCAGACCTTCTCCACGGCCGAGGACAATCAGAACGCCGTGACGATCCGAGTCTTCCAGGGCGAGCGCGAGATGGCTGCCGACAACAAGCTGCTCGGCCAGTTCGATCTCGTCGGCATTCCGCCGGCGCCGCGCGGCGTGCCGCAGATCGAGGTCACCTTCGACATCGACGCCAACGGCATCGTCAACGTCTCGGCCAAGGACAAGGGCACCGGCAAGGAGCACCAGATCCGCATCCAGGCTTCCGGCGGCCTCTCCGACGAGGAAGTCGAGAAGATGGTCAAGGACGCCGAGTCCCATGCCGAGGAAGACAAGAAGCGCCGCGAGAGCGTCGAGGCGAAGAACCACGCCGAAAGTCTGCTCGACCAGACCGAGAAGTCCATGAAGGACTACGGCGACAAGGTTTCCGACGAGGACCGCAAGGCCATCGAGGACGCCATCGCCGAGCTGAAGGAAGCGGTCGCTGCCGAAACGCCGGACGGCGAGGTCATCAAGGCCAAGACGCAGACCCTCGCCGAAGCCTCGATGAAGCTCGGCCAGGCCATGTATGAGGCCCAGCAGGCCGAGGAAGAGGCCGCCGCATCGGCTGATGCCGCCCGCGACGCGGCTTCCGATGATGTCGTCGATGCCGATTTCGAAGAAATCGACGACGACGACGACCAGAAGAAATCGGCCTGATCCGGTCGACAGCAGGTTCCTCCCGCGCCCGGCGCGGGAGGACAAACTGTTGAGGGGATAACGGCAGATGGCGAAAGCCGATTTTTACGAAACGCTCGGAGTATCGCGCGAGGCAGACGAGAAGGCGCTGAAAAGCGCCTATCGCAAGCTCGCCATGCAGTTCCATCCGGATCGCAATCCGGATAACGCCGAGGCGGAAGCGAAATTCAAGGAAGTCAACGAAGCCTACGAGACGCTCAAGGACCCGCAGAAGCGGGCCGCCTATGACCGTTTCGGCCACGCCGCCTTCGAGAATGGCGGCATGGGCGGTGGTGGCGGTTTCGGCGCAGCCGGCGGCTTTTCCGACATTTTCGAGGACATCTTCGGCGAGATGATGGGCGGCGGGCGTGCCCGCCGTGGCGGCCGCGAACGCGGCGCCGATCTTCGCTACAATATGGAGATCACCCTCGAGGAAGCCTATGAGGGCAAGACGGCGCAGATCCATGTGCCGTCCTCGATGACCTGCGAGGTCTGTAACGGCTCCGGTTCCAAGCCCGGCTCCGATCCGGTCACCTGCTCGACCTGCGGCGGGGCAGGGCGTGTGCGCGCCGCATCCGGCTTCTTTTCCATCGAACGCACCTGCCCGACCTGTAACGGTCGCGGCCAGACGATCGAGGATCCCTGCACCAACTGCCACGGCCAGGGCCGCGTTACCCAGGAGCGGTCGCTCTCGGTCAACATCCCGGCCGGCATCGAGGACGGCACCCGCATCCGTCTCGCCGGCGAGGGCGAGGCCGGTTTCCGCGGCAGCCCTTCGGGCGATCTCTACATCTTCATTTCGGTGAAGCCGCACGAGTTCTTCCAGCGCGACGGCGCGGACCTCTATTGCAAGGTGCCGATCTCGATGACCAAGGCCGCGCTTGGCGGTCATTTCGAGGTCGCCACGATGGACGGCGCCTATACGCGGGTGAAGGTGCCCGACGGCACCCAGTCCGGCCGCCAGTTCCGCCTCAAGGGCAAGGGCATGCCGGTGCTGCGCCAGGCGGCCTTGGGCGATCTCTATATCCAGATCGTGGTTGAAACCCCGCAGAACCTGTCGAAGCGCCAGCGCGAATTGCTGGAGGAGTTCGACGAGATTTCGGCGCATGAGAACAGCCCGCAATCGACAGGCTTCTTCTCCCGGATGAAGGAATTCTTCGGCGGTGGTGACTGAGGGCGAACCGCTCCCCCTGCAAACGCCTGCGGTGAAGAAATCCCGCAAGGCGGTGGTCAAGGCGCGTTTTGCCGACGAGGTCCGGTTCCTCGGTTCACTGCTCCGCGCTCCGCGCTCCGTCGGCGCCATTGCGCCCACCTCGTCGGAGACGGCGACGCTGATGGCGTCCAATATCGATCTCGATTCCGGCCTGCCCGTCCTCGAACTCGGGCCGGGCACGGGTGCGATCACGACTGCCATTCTCGGCACGAGCCTCGCACCGGGCCGGCTCTACGCGGTCGAATATTCCGCTGCCTTCTGCCGGCTCCTCAGGGACCGCTTTCCGGGCGCGAATTTCCTTCAGGGCGATGCCTTCGATCTGCCGGGGACTTTGGCCGAGCGGCTGGGCGACACCGCCCCGGCCGCCTTCGACTGCGTCATCTCCGGCCTGCCGCTCCTGAATTTCCCCAAGGAGAAGCGCGCCCACCTGCTGCAGACCGCGCTTGCCCTGCTGGAGCCGGGACGGCCCTTCGTCCAGTTCTCCTACGGCATCATCCCGCCGATCCCGCTTTCCGATCCCTCCGTCGTGGTGACGAAATCGCGCTGGATCATCCGCAACGTGCCGCCGGCGCGCGTCTGGGTCTATCGCCGCAAGGCGTGACGGCGCGCGGTCTCGATGATGACGCCGAAAATCCTCGTCCTTTCCGGCTCCGACCGCTCCGGATCCTTCAACAAAAAGCTCGCCCAGGCCGCCGCCAGGACGCTCGCTTTGATCGAGCCGGACGTCACCATGATCGCGCTCGCCGACTATCCCCTGCCGCTGCTCGGCCAGGACGGCGGACGCGACAAGGGCCTGCCGGAAAACGCGGTCAAGCTCGCCGGCATGATCGCCGCCCACGACGCACTTTTCCTCGCCAGCCAGGAATACAACGCCTCGATCCCGCCGGTTCTCAAGAACGCACTCGACTGGGTCAGCCTCGTCTCCTCCGACGGCCGGGCCGGTATCCGGCCTTACGAAGGCCTGACGGTCGCGCTCGCCTCGGCCTCCGATGAGAAACAGGGTGGCCATCATGTCCTCGATCATCTGCGCACGGTCTTTGTTCGCCTCGGCGCGCTGGTCGTCTCCGAAACCTGCTGCGTGCCCGACGCGGCGAATGGCTTCGGCGAAGACGATATGCCGTCCAGCGAAAGCCAGGCCGCCGCGCTGAACGCGGCCTGCCGGGCGTTGGTCGAGCACTGCACGCCGGGCCGGGCGCGATGACGGTCGCGGTCTACCTCACCCATCCGCAGGTCGCGATCGATCCCGAAATCCCCGTCCCCGATTGGAGCCTCAGCGAAACCGGCCGCGCCCGTATCCAGGCGCTTGCCGGCAAGACATGGATCGCCGGGATCGGTCGCATTGTTTCCAGCGCCGAGCGCAAGGCCGTCGAGACGGCCGAAATCCTCGCGGCGACGGCAGGGTGCAAGGTCGAGATCGTCGAGGCAATGGGCGAGAATGACCGCAGCGCCACCGGCTTCCTCGCCCCGCCGGATTTCGAGGCTGCCGCGGACCGTTTCTTCGCCGAACCGGAGACGAGCTATCGCGGCTGGGAACGCGCTGTCGACGCGCAGGCGCGCATCGTCGCGGCAATCGACCATGCGCTCGAAACCCACGATCCGTCGCTCCCGGTTCTCTTCGTCGGCCATGGCGGCGTCGGCACGCTGCTGAAATGTCATCTGGGCGCGAGGCCCATTTCCCGGTCCGAGGATCAGGGGCCGGGCGGCGGCGGCATGGTCTTCGGCTTCTCCCTTGTCGACCGGCAATTGCTGTGCGATTGGACGCCCATCGAAGCGTTCGGGGGATTCTCGTGACAAATCGCAAGGCAAGTGATCAGCTCATCGTCGCGCTCGACGTGCCGACGGTGCTGGAAGCTGCGGGCATCGTGGAAAATCTCGGCGACGCTGTCTCCTTCTACAAGATCGGCTACCAGCTCGCCTTTTCCGGCGGCATGCAGCTTGCCGACGAGCTTGTCCGCGCGGGAAAACGCGTCTTTCTCGATCTGAAACTGCTCGACATCGACAACACGGTCGCCAAGGGCGTCGAGGCGATTGCGAAGACCGGTGTGTCCATGCTGACACTGCACGCCTATCCGAAGGCCATGGCCGCGGCCGTCGAGGCCGCTTCCGGCTCCGGCCTCTGCCTCCTCGGCGTCACCGTGCTGACATCCATGGACGACGCGGACCTCGTCGATGCGGGCTATCACGACACCGCCGAAACGCTGGTCGCCCGCCGTGCCCGTCAGGCCTTCGAGGCCGGCATGGGTGGCATCGTCTGTTCCGCCGCCGAGGCGAAGGCTGTGCGCGAGATCGTCGGGCCTGACATGGCGGTCGTGACGCCTGGCATTCGTCCCGCGGGCGCCGCTGCCGGCGATCAGAAGCGCGTCGTCACGCCCGCCGATGCCATCGCCGCGGGCGCCAGCCATCTCGTCGTCGGCCGTCCGGTCGTCGCCGCGCCGGACCGCACGGCCTCGGCGCTCGCCATTCTGGAAGAAATCGAATCCGCCGCCTGAGCCGGCGTCATATCAGGAGAAATATCATGGCCAAGGGATACTGGATCGGCCGCATCACCACGCATGATCCCGAGCGTTACAAGGATTATGTCACGGCCGCGACGCCTGCTTACAATGAATATGGCGCGAAGTTCCTGGTGCGCGGCGGCAAGTACGACCCGGTCGAGGGCGATGCCCGTCCGCGCAACGTCGTCATCGAGTTCGAGAGCTACGAGAAGGCGCTGGCCTGCTACAACTCGCCGACCTATGCCGCCGCCCGCAAGATCCGCCAGGAAATCGCCGACGGCGAACTGATTGTCGTCGAAGGCTTTGACGGCTGACGGGATCGCGCCTGCCCGCCGGGTTCCATATCCGCCTCTTCGCACGAGCGGATATCCCGGCCCTGCATAAGATCGAGGCGCGCGCCGGCGCGCTATTCGCCGAACACGGTTTCCCGCAAGTCGGCGCCAAGCCCGCACCCATGGACGAATTCGTCTCCCTCGTCACCGGCAATGACACGCTCGTCGCAGCCGGCGAGGGGGATCGCCCCCTCGGCTTCGCCGCATCAGGCGAAGTGGACGGCATGTGCTGGCTGAAGGAACTCTCCGTCGATCCGGAGGTCATGGGTGCCGGCATCGGAACGGCGCTTCTCGATGCGACCGCCGAACGGGCACGCGCCGCCGGTTTTCGCTGGATCGGCCTGTCGACATTTCGGGACGTTCCGTTCAACGCGCCCTTCTACGCGCGCCGAGGATTTCGCATCGTCGATTCGCAATCCGCCCCGCCCGCGATTCGCGAGCAGGTGGCGAAAGAAGTGCCCGAAGGGGTGAGAATCGCCGACCGGGTTCTGATGATCTGTGAGTTGTGAACGCAAAAGGCCGTATTTCTACGACTTATGTGTAATGTACACATCCTTTATGTTGCCATGCAGCATTGACATGCTAACTTCCTGGACCCTGACCCGAAAGGCCCGGGAAACATGTGCCCCTCGCCGGCTGTCCGCCGGAACAGGAAAGGCAGGCGATGTTCTACCAGCTCTATGAAATGAACCACGCGCTGATGCAGCCCATGCGGGCCGCCGTGGACGCGACACGGCTGTTCTACCGCAATCCGCTCAATCCCGTGTCCATGACCAAGGCCGGCCGCACCGCCGCCGCATGGTGTGAAGTTTTCGAGCGGGCCACGCGGCGCTACGGCAAGCCCGCCTTCGACCTGCCGCAGACCGAGATCGACGGCGAGACTGTCGACGTCCATGAGAAGACCGTCTGGTCGAAGCCGTTCTGCAACCTGATCCACTTCAAGCGCGATCTGCCCGCCGCACGCCGCGACGACCCGAAGGTCCTTCTGGTCGCGCCGATGTCCGGCCACTACGCGACCTTGCTGCGCGGAACGGTGGAGCGCTTCCTGCCCGAGGCGGAAGTATACATCACCGACTGGATCGACGCCCGGATGGTGCCGCTTTCCGAGGGCTCCTTCGATCTCGACGATTACATCGACTATGTCATCGAGATGCTCCATCTGCTCGGCCCGGAGACGCATATTGTCGGCGTCTGCCAGCCCTCCGTGCCGGTGCTCGCCGCCGTCGCCCTGATGGAAGGCCGCAACGATCCGAACGTGCCGCTCTCCATGACGCTGATGGGCGGCCCGATCGACACGCGCTGCAATCCGACCGCGGTCAACGATCTGGCCAGCGAAAAGGATATCGACTGGTTCAAGAGCAACGCCATCATGCAGGTGCCGTTCCCGAACCCCGGCTTCATGCGCCAGGTCTATCCGGGCTTCCTGCAGCTGACCGGCTTCATGTCGATGAATCTCGACCGGCACCTGATCGCCCAGAAGGATTTCTTCATGCATCTGGTGCGCAATGACGGTGATTCCGCCGAGAAGCACCGAGATTTCTACGACGAGTATCTCGCCGTCATGGACCTGACGGCGGAGTTCTATCTGCAGACGGTCGATGTCGTCTTCATCAAGCACGCGCTTGCCAACGGCACCTTCACCCATCGCGACGAATTGGTCGCTCCGGCGGCCATCCGGCGCGTCGCGCTGCTGACCATCGAGGGCGAGAATGACGACATCACGGGCCGGGGCCAGACCAAGGCCGCCCATGCGCTCTGCTCGTCGATCCCCGAGCCCATGAAGATGCATTACGAACAGCCGCGCGTCGGCCATTACGGCGTCTTCAACGGCTCGAGATTCCGCAAGGAGATCGCACCGCGCATGCTCGACTTCATGCGCGCCCGGTCGCGCTTCGCCGGCGAGAAGGGCCGTCGCACGGACGCGGCCTGATCCAGAAACCTCATAAATATCAAATCCTTGAAGGGCGCCGGAAACGGCGCCCTTTCTGCTGGTAACCATGTTGTGAGCTTGTCGCCCGCACCCGTTGTGCAAATGCGGATTGCTGTTTAACCTTTCGTTAACCTTACGGGTAAGCGTCTGAGGGGAGCGTCTGGTGCTGAGGAAAGTCATCCTGTTTGCCGTCATGGCTGCGATGGGAATATGCGCTCCGGCGGTTTCGCAGGCGTCCGGCTCGATGAAGACGGGCGGCCTGACCTCCCAGCCGATCGGACACTACGAGTTCTGCCGCATCTATCGCGACCAGTGCGACCGCGACACCGGCGACACCGGCCCGCTGCGCCTCGACAGCAAGATCTGGAGCGCCATCCTCAACGTCAATTCCACCGTCAACATGGTGATCGAGCCGAAGAGCGACATCGACATCTACGGCAAGGAAGAGGTCTGGACCTTCCCGGACAAGGCCGGCGACTGCGAGGACTATGTCCTGCTCAAGCGCCAGCTGCTCATCAATGAGGGGATTTCGCCCTCCGATCTGCTGATCACCGTTGTGCGCAAGCCGGATGGCGAGGGCCATGCCGTGCTCACCGTGCGCACCACCCGTGGCGATTTCGTCCTCGACAATCTGACCACCCGGGTCATGCTGTGGAAGGACACGCCCTACACCTATCTGAAGCGCCAGTCGGCCCGCCATGCCGGCCACTGGGTGTCGATCGAGATGCCCGACCAGACGGTCGTCGGTTCGGTGAAGTGATCGTCTGAGCCCGGTCAGGACCGGGCCAGATCCTCGAAGCGGCGCAGCCCTTCGCCCGAAAACACCAGCACACGCGTTTTCTCCTGGCGATGGGCCCAGCCCTCGTCGAGGAACCGGCTCAGCACCGCCGCGCCGAGACTTCCCGCCAGATGCGGCCGTCGCTCCGACCAGTCGAGGCAGGCCCGGCAAAGCGGCCGCTTCGCTCTGTTGAGCGGCGCGAGATCGATGCCGAAGGCGACGAACACCCGCTCGCCCTTCTCGGTCAGGCCGATATTGTCGTCGTCGCCCGTAAGCGCGCCGGAGGCCCGCAACCCGTCCAGCAGCCGCACGCCCATCCCGCCGGCGAGATGGTCGTAGCAGACCCGCGCCTTGCGCAAGGCCGGATCGCGCGGCCCGGTCGCGATCTCCCGCCCTTCCGGTGCGGCGGCGAGAACGCTCAGCGTTTCCATGAGATGCGCCGCGTCGGGTCCGGATATGCGGTAATAGCGGTGCCGGCCCTGCTTTTCGACCGACAGCAGCTTGCCGTCGATCAGCCTCGCAAGATGTGAACTCGCGGTCTGGGCGCTGACGCCCCCGGCACGCGCCAGTTCGCCCGCGGTGAGCGCCCGCCCGTCCATCAGCCGCCACATGATCTGCGCGCGCACCGGATCGGCCAGCAGCGTGGCCAGCCTGGCGATATTCGGTCCGGAACTGTCGGAAATCACGCTCATATCCCGAAGCCTAGCGCGGAATGGCGCCGAATGCTTCCATCGGCATCGAAACATCGCGGCATGCAGGGTGGATAGGGTCGGTCCCGATCAGACCAACGGGAAACCCGCCATGACCGAGATCCTTCACGCCGCGCAAACGCATGCCGCCCCGCGCAAGAGCGCCCTCCCACGCAAACGCCGATGGGCCGCCATCCTTGCCCGTCTCCGCGTCTGGCGGATAAAACGCCGCACCCGCCGTCATCTAGCCGAGCTCGAACCGTGGATGCTGCGTGATATCGGAATTACCCCTGCGGAAGCGCAAAAGGAGTTGGAAAAGTCCTTCTTCCGGACTGGAACCGTTCATGACGGCTGGCGCTAGCGCGTCACCTTCCGCTTGATCTTCACGAGACAACCGGCGTGCAGCGGCTTTTCGGCCGGCACGTCCCGCTCCATGGCGTCCGGCAGTTCGACATGGGCCAGAACGCCGGCGGGTTTGCCGTTGTGCAGTCGCCGGTGAAAGCCGCTCGCCACGCAGTCCACGGTGCCGCCGCGATCGGGGTCGCTGAAACGGGGAATGGCGTGGGCTTGCTGGCGGCCCGGCTGCCGCGTGACGTGCTTGTGCGCGTCGCCTGGCTTGTCCTTGGTCTTGCTGTGCACGACCGTGACCGTATTCGTCGTCTGTCCCCCGGAGGGCCGCTGAATGGGTATCGGTATGAGCGAAGGAATCTGTCCTGCTACCGCGGTCGGAATCGGTGTCGGGCGCGGATAGGGCACGGGATAGGGCGTCGGCGTCGGGACTGCGCCGCGTCCGCCGATGATTTCGCCACGCGTGCCGGTGATGACCGGCGGGCGTCCGTAGCCCGTGAAACTCTCGGGCGGGTTCGGCACGATCACGATCGTCTGCCGCTGCGGAACCAATTGCGGTTGGTTTACGGGAACAGGATAGGGCGTCGCTGTGGGCACCGGGTAGGGAACCGGCGTTGGCACAGGGGTGGGGATTGCGCCTTGCCCGCCGATGATCTCTCCACGCGTCCCGATGATTACGGGCGCGCGTCCGTAGCCGGTGATCGTCTCGGGGGCGTTCGGCACCACGATCACCGCCTGCGGCTGCGGCGGCACGAGATAGGGCTGTGGCGTCGGAACCGGTTGCGGCACGGGGCTTTGCCCTCCGATGAAGCCGCCGGTCTGGCCGATGATCGGCTGGGCGGGGCTGTAGCCGCCAATGACGGTCGGCGGATTCGGCAAGACGAGGATGACAGGGTCGGGCATATTTCCGCCGCCCGTCGGCGGCAGCGTATTGCCGGGATCCACCAGTTGCGGCCCGGTATTGCCTCCCGATCCGCTGTTGGTGCTCGGGGTGGTAGTTGGCATCTCCGGTAGCGTTACCGTGACGGTGCCGGGGCAACCGGAGTCGTGATGCGGATTGCCGACGCCATTGCAGTAGCCGAGATGCAATCCGCTGGCCGCCGCCGGCTCGTGGCCGCCCGTTGCGAGGATGCCAGCCAGGAAGACGACCGAGAGATTTCGCTTCATCGCATTCACCACGCCTTTGTGAGGCCGATCAGTCCGGCCGGTTCGTAACGTCCGGTGGAAACCCCGTCCGCAAGCGGCACGCCAAGCCAGCCATGCGCCGAGAAGCCGTTGTCGAGATAGGCGCGCAGGCCGACGCCTGCCGAGGCAAGCGACATCTCGGCCACTTCGTTCGCGCCCGGTGCGTTGTTGCGCACATGGCCGAAATCGAGAAACGCATAGGAATTGATCCGCGTTATCGGTCCGCCGGTTTCGGCGATGTGGTGCAGTTCGAGGCTGCCGCTGAAGCCGCTATCGCCGGATACTTCGCCGTTTCTGTATCCGCGCAAGGAATCGCGGCTCCCCAGATAGAATTCCTCCACGGAGGGCAGCCGCGCGTTGGTCCATTGCCCGTGAATGTCGAACACCACGGACACGTCCTCGTGCAGCGCGTAGAGAGGTTGCGAAGTCGCGAAGGCCGCGCGCAGATGCCAGAACTGGTCGTCGCCGTCGTCTTCGCCAGGAGGCGCCGATCCGTCGCGCCAACCGCCGGTGGCGATAACGCCCAGCCGGGTCGGTGCGCCTTCTGCGCTGTCATGCCCGTAGAGCAGCATGCCGCTTGCCGCGTGAACGCCGGAGGTAAAGCCGATGCCGCCACCCTCGGACTCGACCGAGGAGTGCCGGTACTCGCCGAGGAGATAGGAATAGTCGTGCAGGCTGCGCCGGATCGGAAAGCCCAGCAATACGCCGCCTTCGAACCCGCGCAATTCCGTATCGGCGAATGCGCCCGAACCGTCGCGTTCGCCGATGACGTTTCCGGCAAAGGCTTCTGCGTAGAGGCCGCTGGCCCCGATGGGCGCCCGGTAATAGGCCGTCCCCGCCAGCGAATAGCCGTCGCCGACAGTGTCGTGATGACCCGTCACACTGCCGTTCAGGCGCAGCATGTCCCCGGGGATGAGCAACGAATAGATTTCCTCCGTCACGCGCAGGCTGATGGCTTTACCGAGTTCGCGGGGCGGATTGTCGATGGTGATGGCGCCTGCGTGCCGGCGCGTCTCGCCGGTGACCGTCAACCGGGCGCCCTGCATGCCATCCGGGTAGTCGAACTCGGTGGTCAGCGACACGCCGGACAGGTCGCTCGCCAGCATCAAAGCCCGCTCGAAGCCGGCCTGTGTCAATGGCCTCTGCCCGGCAAGCGGGGCCAGATAGCCCTTGATGGCCCCGAACAGCCCTTCATCGACACCCTCGATGGTTATCTGCTCGATATGGCCTTCATGCACGAAGAACAGCAGGCTTCCGTCCGCCTGGACCAGGATTTCCACCTCGGCCAGCAGGAAGCCGTCTTCGCGGTAGATCAGTTCGATGGCCTGCGCCACGCCGTCCGGTGTGGCGACGCCGCTGGCCGCTGCGTGGCTATATGCAAAACCTATCAGCTGGTTCGGTTCATAGGCCGTCACGCCCTGCACGCCATATTGCGCGGTCTGCGCCTGCGTCGGCACTATTCCATGCGCGAGCAGGGAGATTGCTGCGATCCATCCCATGAACATGGCGCGGGAAGGGAATAGCGTACTCGCCATCGGGCGCGTTTCCTATTGGTCGGGTCTTCGCGCTTCGCGCGATTCTTTGCCCTAACCCTAGGTAAGCATTGAATCCCGGACAATATATCGAATGTTGCCTTGGGAACGCGCCGGAGAAAAACCGCACGCCGATTGTTTCCACGCCGGAACGGCCCATCGGGCTGCGCAGGGCCGGAAAAGGTCGGTTGAGCGGAATCCGCTAAATGTGGAAAACGAGCAGCCGAAGGCGAAAGCCGGGATATTGACGCCCGCGAGGAGCAGTAGACTGGAGATCAGCCCTGTACGTGCCGCCGCGCGCAGGCGGGGCCCGGTCCGCGCATGTAATGGCGCTCCGGCTGGTAATGCGGTCCGAAGATTTTGCGAACCGCCGTCAGCCCGCTTGCGAAAGCCCTGATGAAGGCCATTTCCGTTGTATCCCGTGTCCTGGGCGATACGCCCGAGCCCCTTCGGATTGACCATAGGCACAAGACTATGAATTCCGGGTGAACGAAAACGACATTTTCCGCCGAAATCGCCGGTATCGCGGCGCTTTCGGCGGCATGTGCGGGCTAGGCGTTGCCGATCAGCATGCCGGCGGCGAACACCAGCGCGCCGCCGAGCACGACCTGGAAGATCGCCCGGCTCCACGGCGTTTCCATCCAGCGTCTCTGGATCCATGCGATCGCCCACAATTCGATGACGACGACGATCATCGCGATCACGGTCGCGGTCCAGAAATGCGGGATCAGATAGGGCAGGGCGTGGCCCAGACCGCCAAGCGTCGTCATCAGGCCGGTGACGAGCCCGCGTTTCAACGGCGAGCCGCGGCCCGAAATGACGCCGTCATCGGAGGCGACCTCGGTGAAGCCCATCGAGATCCCCGCGCCGACCGACGCCGCGAGCCCGACCAGGAAGGTCGTCCCGGGATTCATCGTTGCGAACGCCGTAGCGAAGATCGGCGCGAGCGTCGAAACCGATCCGTCCATCAACCCCGCCAGTCCGGGCTGCACATAGGTCAGGATGAATTGCCGGCGTTCGACCGCGTCTTCCGCAGAGCGGACCTCCTCGGGCAGGTGTTTGGCTTCCAGCTTCTCCGCCTTGGCTTCGTGGCCGGCCTCGGCCAGCGCCAGTTCGCCGAGCAGCTTTCGCGTGTCGGCGTCCTCGCTTTGCTGCGCGGCGCGCAGATAGAAGCGGTGCGCCTGCGCCTCCATCGCGGCAGCCTGCGCGCGCACCTTTTCGACGCCTTGCGGCCGCACCAGCCAGTCCGGCTTGCGCTCGTAATAGCCGCGTACATGTTCGCGCCGGATCAGTGGAATACGGTCTCCGAAACGCTTCTTGTGGAGGTCGATCAGCCGGGCGCGGTGCGTTCCCTCCTCCTCGGCCATTTCCTCGAAAATTTTCGCGGATGCAGGAAAGTCCTCGCGGAGCCCGTCCGCATAGGCGAGATAGATGCGCGCATCGTCCTCCTCGGAAGAAATGGCGAGCGCCAGAATCTCCTGTTCGCTCAAGGAGTTGAAGTCGCGCCGGTAGGACGGAAGGAAGCGTTGCAGCATGTCGGGGATTTCCAGTTTGGAATTATTCTAAGTTTAGTATGCGCCGCCGCGCAGTCAAGGGACAGCTTGCCGCGCCGGATTGTGTTGAAAAACTTTCATGTTTCGGGGAAGAATGGGGGCGATGGCGTTGGAGATCGAGCGTAAGTTCCTGGTTGAAAGCGGCGGCTGGCGCGCCGCCGTGGAGGAAAGCCGTCACATCGTTCAGGCCTATGTCGCGCTTGATGGCGATGTCTCGCTCAGGGTCAGGATCACCGACAGGCAGAGGGCTCGCCTCACCGTCAAATACGGTCAGAATTCGATGACCCGTGACGAGTTCGAATATCCTATTCCGCTGGACGACGCCCGGAAGATGGTGGCGATGAGCAACCGGCTGGTCCAGAAGACGCGCCACATCATCTCCTTCGAGGGCTTCGTCTGGGAGGTCGACGTCTATGAGGGCGAGTTGGCCGGCCTCGTCATCGCAGAGGTGGAAATGCAGTCGGAGGCCGACGACCCCTCCTTGCCGCGCTGGCTGGGCCGCGAGGTCACGGGCGACCGGGCGTGGTCGAACGCCACGCTTGCTGTAAGAGGTCTGCCCGAGAGCGTTTGATGACGGCCAGCACAGGCATCGGCACATGAGCTACCGCATAGGGCCGGGAAAACCCCTGACCGACGAGGTCGTCCGCATCGCCGATCATCAGTATCGCCGGGCGATCGATATTCTCTATCGCGAACCGGACGGCCGCCATGAGGCGATCCATGATGCGCGCAAGCGCTTCAAGCGGCTGCGCGGCCTGTTCCGGCTGGTCCGTTACGGCGCACCCGAATTTTATGCCGACGAGAATGCCCGCCTGCGCGATACGGCGCTGACCTTGTCGGCGGTGCGCGACGCGACGGCCCTGGTCGAGGCGCTCGACCGCCTGTCGATGGAATATGCGCAGGGCGACCATCACGCGACGCTGCTCGCCATCCGCCATCGCCTCGCCGCCCGCCGCGACCGCATCGCCGCCGGACAGACGGACCTGCATGCGCGCGTTTCCGCGGCGATCGCCTCCTGCGAGGACGGTATCGATGCGCTCTCCGCCCTCTCGCTCCCAAGTGGGCGCAAAAAGGCAATTCGCGTGCTCGCCAAGGGTGCCGCCAGGAACTACGGCCGCGCCCAGGCTGCGCTGTCCCGGGCGCGGGAGACAGGTGATCCGGCTGACTGGCACGATCTCAGGAAGCGCATCAAATATCACTGGATGCACATGAAACTGCTGCGTCCCGCCTGGCCCGGCGTCATGAAAGCGCGCGCCGAGGTGGCCGATCTGGCGGGCGAGGCGCTCGGCGACGACCATGACCTCGCCGTGCTGGAAGAGCTGATCCGCGCCGAACCGGACGAGATCGGCGACGCCGGCGAAATCGCCATCCTGCGCGCCTGCATGAAGGAGCAATCGCTCGCGCTGCATGAGCGCATCGGCGCAATCCTCAAGCACATGCTGCATGACGATCCCGATGTCTTTCGCAGCCGCATCGAGGCGCTTTATAGGGATGCTGCGGACTGAAAGCCTGGAATTCCGGGGTTTTCGCCCTCTCTCTTTAATTGAATGCCCGGCCGCGCCTTAACTTCGTGGAAACCGGTTCTGTTAAGCCGCAACTAAGAGGTGCCGGCTATATTCAGGCTATACCGGCGCGGACTGCGTAAAATGGTGCCGGCGTGTTGACCTGTTACATAACAATAAGGAGCGCGGTATGTTTCTGCGGTTTCTCAAGGATGAATCCGGTGCTACGGCCATCGAATATGGCCTGATCGCCGCCCTGATCTCGGTCGCCATCATTACCGGCGCAACCACGGTCGGTTCGACCCTCAATTCGAAATTCGATTCGATCGGCACGACGGTCGGCTCGGGTCTCTAAGCCCGGTCCTTCGCCGTCTGATACGATCATTGCGAAAGCGGGCGAACTCCAGTCGCGCCCGCTTTCGCTGATTCGGCGTTGATGTCAGCGCCGCGCCAGCCGCCAGCTTCTCAATTCGAACGGCAGCAGCGCATGCGCACCATCGCGCTCGATGCGCTCCTCCATCAGGTTTACAGCTCCGCTCGCCGCCCAGCCTTTCGGCAGGGTGAAGCCGAAATCGCCCCGCCGTCCGGCCGGCTCATAGACCCGCAGGATCAGTCCGTCGCCGTTTTCCGCCGGTTTCAGCGCCGACAGCGCGGCCGGAATTCCGTCGAACGCAACCAGCGACACCGAATAGGCCTCCAGCCCCGTCGTCACGGCCGAAACCGGCGGCTGGTTCAGCCATTCCGCCTCTTCGCGCACCCCGCCCTCGTGCCAGTCGCCTTGATGCGGGTAGAGCGAATAGGTGAATTCGTGCCGGCCCTCGTCGGCCAGCGGATCGGGCCAGACCGGCCCGCGCACGAGGCTCAGACCCAGCACATTGCCCTTGGCGCTGTGCCCGTATTTGGCGTCGTTCAGCAGCGCGACGCCGAAGCCCGGCTCCGACAGGTCGCAGAAACGGTGGCCGGGCACTTCGAACTGCGCCTGTTCCCAGCTGGTATTGTGATGCGTCGCCCGCTTCACCGCGCCAAGCGCGCACTCGAAACTCGCCTCGCGCGCCCTAACGGCGACCGGATTGCGCGTCCTGAGAAGCGCCCGCCGGTCATGCCAGTCGATCTCTGTCCTTATATCGAGCCGCTTGCCATTGGCGGTCAGCACATAGGTCTGCGTGATCGTCGAATGCCGCCATGACTTGACCACGCGGATCTGGCCGCGATGGGCGCCCGCCTCGACGATATCCATCGAGCGCACGTCGGTCAGTTCCTCGCCGCGCTTCGCATAGTCCTCGTCGATGTCCCAGGCGTCCCAGTCGCGCGGCTTGTCTGCCGGGTAGACCCATAGCTGGTTGCCGCGTTCGGCCAGCGCCTCGCGCCCGCTCTTTTTGTGGATCAGGCTGGCGATGGTCCCGTCCGCGCCGATCACCGCCCGCAGATGCGCGTTTTCCAGCCGGTTCGCCATCACTATAAGCCCCGGCGCCGCTTCCAGCGCGTCGAGATCCGCCACCGTCACGCCGAGCGCGGGCACCGTGTCCGCTGACGCGACATGCCGCCCGTCGGGCAGTGTCAAATCCAGCGGCCGGGGCGTGGCCGAGGGGTTGGCGACGACCAGCGCGGTCTCGATTTTGCCCTTCGGCAGGCCGCGCTCGATGGCGGCCATGCCCGCTCGCTGCGCGGCCCCGGCGAGCCTGACCACGCTGCCGAGTTCGTTGCGCGCGTCGCGCGCCGTCTCCGCCACGCCGGAACCCGGCAAGATGTCGTGGAATTCGTTCTTCAGCACCAGCCGCCAGGCCGGTTCGAGATTGACCGGCTGCGGCCCGCCCATCAGCGCGGCCATGCTCGACAGCGTTTCCGCCGTGATCAACGCCCGTTCGGCTTGCCGGTGCAGCTTCTTCACATCCGCCTGCGTCGTCAGTGTTGCCCGATGCAATTCCAGATAGATCTCGCCCGACCAGACCGGGTAGCCGCGCGCCGGTTCGCCCGCCTTGGCGCGCTCGAAGAAAGTCTCGACGCGCCCCCACCGGGCGGCCGGAATGGCCGGGAAATTGCGCAACTGTACCTCGCGCTCGACCATTTCCGGCGTCACGCCGCCGCCGCCATCGCCATAACCGACTGCCAGCAGGGTCTCGCCATGCTCCGTCTTGCCCCGGAAATTCTTCCAGGTCGGCGTCAGGCAGTCCGGCCGCACGAAGCCGTTATATCCTTCCATCGGGTTGTCGAAGGTGTGCACCAGCACCTTCGACCCGTCGAGGCCCTCCCACCAGAACAGGTCGAGCGGAAACTTGTTCGTCTCCGACCAGTTCACCTTGATGGTGAAGAAATGCTCGATCCCCGCCTGACGCAGGATTTGCGGCAGCGCGCCGGAAAAGCCGAAACAGTCGGGCAGCCAGCACACCTTGTGGCGTACGCCGAACTGCTTTTCGAAATAGCGCTGTCCGTAGAGAACCTGCCGGATGAGGCTCTCGCCCGTCGGCATGTTGGTGTCCGGCTCCACCCACATGCCGCCGATCGTTTCCCAGCGGCCGGCCGCCACCTGCTTGCGGATCGCGTCCAGAAGGGCGGGGTCGTCTTCCTCCAACTGCGCGTAATAGGCCGCGGTCGACTGGTTGAAGATGAAGTCGGGCGAAGCCTCGATCAGCGACAGCGCCGTCGAGAAGGTCCGCCGCACCTTGCGCCGCGTTTCGTCGTAGGGCCAGAGCCAGGCGAGATCGATATGCGCATGGCCGGTGAGGAGGATCTTTCCCTGCTGCGGGTAGCGCTCCTTCAGGGACGCAAGCGTCGAGGCCAGCCGGTCATGCGCCGCCGTTACGCTCGCCCGCGCCCGGTCGTAGAGCCCCTCCGGATCGGGTTTTGCCTCGGGCAGTTCCCAGATCTTCTGCTGTTCCTGTGAGGGCGCAATGCGCGCCGTGTAATTCGCGGTATCCGACGGCCAGTCGAGGCTGCGCAGCGCGCTTTCGGCGGCATCGAGCAGATGCGGCACGACCTCGTGCTCGCCGAGCGTGCGCGCCGCCTCTGCCACCTGCCGGAGGAGAAGCTGCAGCCGATGCACCGGCCAGTCGATCCAGGCAATCCGCGCCGCGCTCAGATGCGGGTCGCGCACCGGCTGGCCGAAAGGCTTTCGCGCCACGCTGGTGGCCCGGATCGAAATCCGCCGCTCCTTGAGCGGGAATTCCCGGTGGTAGGGGTCGAGCCCGTAACTTGCGGACTTTCCCGCGCCGCCGTGAAGCGTCACCAGGCTTTCGCCGCCGAGATCGAGGATCAGCCGCGTCTCCTCCAGCGGCCAGTCCTCGGGCACCTCCGCCTCTGCGGCGAAGGCGACCGGCCCGTCGCGGCGCGGCCAGGCCGCACCCATGGAAATCGGCTCGCCGTCGAACGTCCAGTCCTCGACCGCAATGCTTGTGCGTTCGCGCCACCATGTCAGTTCCGACAGGCGTTCGGAGAGGCGTCCGATGCGTTGATTGAGGCTGAGAGGCATGAAGGCGGTCCGGTCTTTTTCGTTGCGCCGATCATGCGGCGGCTGGGCTCGCCATGCAAAACCGAAACTCGACAATGGTAAAGGGCCACCGGCGCGATTCGTCGCGCCCACCGGCACGTCGCCGCCCTTGACGCCATGCCCCTCGCGGGAGCATGAAATGTCATCCCTCTCGACGTATTTGGCCATGCACACAGACAGTTCCGCAAAGCCGGCGCGCGCGCCCCTGTTTCAGCCGAAGATCCTGACGACGCTGAAGACCTACGATCGCGCCCAGTTCCTTGCCGACATTTTTGCCGGCCTGACAGTCGCGCTGGTCGCGCTGCCTTTGTCGATCGCCATCGCGATTGCGTCCGGGGCGGAACCGGGCGTCGGCCTCGTCACTGCGGTCATTGGCGGCTTCGTCATCTCGGCGCTTGGCGGCAGTCGCGTGCAGATTGGCGGACCGACCGGCGCCTTCATCGTCGTCGTCTACGGGGTGATCGCCGAGCACGGCTATGACGGCCTCGTCACGGCCACCTTCATGGCGGGCATCATCCTCGTCATTTCCGGCTGGCTGCGGATCGGCAACCTGATCCGCCACGTCCCCGAACCGGTGATCAACGGCTTCACGGTCGGCATCGCCATCATCATCGCGACCAGCCAGTTGCGCGACGCCCTGGGGCTGCAGGCAGACAAGCTGCCGGCCGAGTTCTTCGCAAAAATCGAAGGCATGTGGGCGGCGCGCGATACGCTGAACCTGTCCGCTTTCGCCGTCACGATCGCCACCGGCATCCTGATCGTCCTGCTGCGCCGGGCCTGGCCGAAGCTTCCCGGCATCGTCTTCGCCGTCATCGCCGCCGCGCTCGTCGTCTGGCTCATCGGCCTGCCGGTCGAGACCATCGGCTCGCGCTACGGCGCCATCCAGTCCTCGCTGCCGATGCCCGCTCTGCCCGACCCGTCGCCCGAAAAGCTCGTCGAACTGTTCCCCTCGGCGCTGATCATAGCCTTCCTGGCCGGCATCGAATCGCTGCTTTCGGCCATCGTCGCCGACCGCATGGTCGCCGGACGGCACCGGCCCAATGCCGAGGTTGTCGCCCAGGGCATCGCCAACACGGCGTCGGCGCTGTTCGCGGGCCTGCCGGCCACCGGCGCGATCGCGCGCACCGCGACCAATGTCCGCGCCGGCGGGCGCACGCCCGTCGCCGGCATCGCCCATGCGCTGTTCATTCTCGTCTTCATGCTGGTCGCCGCGCCGCTCGCCAACTATCTTCCAATGCCGGCGCTGGCCGCGATCCTGCTGCTGACGGCCTGGAACATGGCCGAGGTCAATGAGCTGAAGGCCAGGCTCTCGCCGAAAGTCCGCCTCTCCGACCGCGCGCTTCTGGTGCTCACCATGCTGCTGACGGTGCTGGTCGATCTCACGGTCGCGATCGGTGTCGGCGTCGCCATCGGCCTGGCCTTGCGCATCAGCCGACGTGATATCGACCCGCCGGAATGGCACGCGCCGGACCGTTGATGGCGAAGCCTTGCGTTAGGGGCTTGAAAAAACCGCAATTTACGGCCATAAGGGGACATCGTTTTCTTTGGCCGGCTTTGGCTTATCGCGGCGTCATCGCTACCGACCCGCCACTTCTTTCCAAAATTTCGATATCGGATCGCGTCCGCACGCTGCGGCGCGGCGACTTACGTTTAGGAACTAGACTATGCAAACAGGTACTGTGAAATTCTTCAATGGCCAGAAGGGCTTTGGGTTCATTCAGCCGGAAGATGGCAGCAAGGACGTCTTCGTCCACATCAGCGCCGTTGAGCGCTCGGGCATGCACGGCCTGGCCGAAGGCCAGAAGGTGAGCTTCGAGCTGGAAACCGGCCGTGACGGCCGCACCAACGCGTCAAACCTTCAGGCCCTCTAATCGGGCTTCGCCCGGGCAGGCCGTCTTGTGACGTCTGGCTCCGGTGCTTTTCATGATTCGAAGCGGGGACCGTTCCCCGCTTCTTTGCGGAAAGGACGGGCGCGCGACGCCCTTACGGAGATATAGGATCACCATGCAGGTTCTCGTCAGGGACAACAATGTCGACCAGGCGCTTCGCGTCTTGAAGAAGAAATTGCAGCGCGAAGGCGTGTTTCGGGAAATGAAGGCGCGCAGCGCCTATGAGAAACCGTCGGAAAAACGCGCCCGCGAAAAGCAGGAAGCCGTTCGTCGCAGCCGCAAGGCCGCACGCAAGCAGGCGCAGTTCGAGGGCCTGATCCCCGGACCCAAGCGCAAGCCGCGCCCGACCGGACGTCCCTGATAAGGAGATTTCATGGCGCGCCTGACGAAGGATACGCTTTTCAAGCCCACCCGGGCTGAATCGAAGCATGCGACGACCGATTCCGCTGCCCGTTCCATACTGGAAACGGAAGCGGCGGCGAGGCAGAAGAAGACCGAACGTCTGCGCGCCATGCGCCTCGAAGTCGAGGCCGCGGCCGAAAAACAGCAAGCCGCATTTCCGCGCGCCGCGAAGGCCAAATCGGCCCGCGGCAAGAAAAAGGCCTGACGGCTTTTCAGAACAGACGCTGCGGCCGATCCGTGACCGGCCGCGCCTCTATCTCCGCGCGATGATCCATACCGCGTGAACGATCCCCGGAATGTAGCCGAACAGCGTCAGCAGGATATTCAGCCAGAACTGCGCGCCGATGCCCACCTGCAGGAACACGCCGAGCGGGGGCAGCAGAATGGCGAAAATAATGCGAACGAGGTCCATGTCGGTCTCCGGTTGGTTGTGCGGGGACAACGCGCAAAGACCGGTTTCTTTCCATGTGGACGCAAAGTTCCGTTGAGATGACGCGCCCCTGTACGTCACCCGGCGCCTGATCCCCTCGCTCAGGCCGAAACGGCCGAACCGTCCTGCCTGCCCGCGATGAGCGCGCGGAAGGCGCTTGCCTCGAGCGGCCTCGAATAGAGGTAACCTTGGCCCTCCTCGCAGCCGATCAGCCGCAGGAAGGCTTCCTGTTCGCGCGTCTCGACCCCCTCGCACACGACGGTCATGCCGAAGGATTCGCCAAGCAGCGCCACCGAGCGGATAATGCCCTGCGTCTCCACATTGGTGGTCAGGTCCAGCAGGAACTGCCGGTCGATCTTGATCTTGTCGAAGCGCAGCCGCGACAGGTAGGAGATGCCGGAATAGCCGGTGCCGAAATCGTCGAGCGCGACCTTCACGCCGAGCGCCTTCAGCGCCAGGATACGGTCGAGCACCGCATCGGCGGTCTCCAGCAATTCGCTTTCCACCAGTTCGATCGTCAGCCGCTGCGGATTGAGGCCGGATTCGGCGAGCGCGCTGCGCACCTCGTCGACAATGTCGTCGCGCAGGAACTGCTGCGGCGCGACATTGACCGCCACCGAAAGCTCGTTCGGCCATGCCGCCGCCTCGCGGCAGGCGGTGAACATGACCCAGCGCCCCAGCGTGGTGATGAAGCCGTTCGCCTCGGCGATGCGCACGAACTCGTCCGGCCCGACATTGCCGAGCACCGGATGGGTCCAGCGCACCAGCGCCTCGGCGCCACGCGGCGCCCGGTCCGACAATCCGACCTGCAGCTGATAGGCGAGATGGATCTCGCCGCGCTCGACCGCCTGCCACAGATCGCGCTCGATGATACGGCTGCGCTTGCGCTGCGTTGCGAGCGCCTCGTCGTGGAAGACCACGCGCGAACCGCCGGCCACCCGCGCTTCGTCCAGCGCCATCTCCGCGTTTTCCAGCAGCGTCTCCGCATTCGCCGGCTCGGCGCCATAGGCCTGGCACAGTGTCACGCCGGCCTGCACGCCGATCCTGGCGTTGCCGCGCGCCACGGGGTAGGGCGCTCCGATGCATTCGATGATCCGGTCCGCCGCTTCATGGGCGTCCGCCTCGGTGCGAATTCCGCCGACGAGCACCGCGAATGTGTCGCCGCTCAGCCGCGCCGCGCCGCGGAAACGGTTCTTCCTGTCGTCCAGACGGTTGGCGACGGCGCGAAGCACCGCGTTTCCGGTGTCGCGCCCGAGTGCCACATTGACCGTCTTGAACCGGTGCAGGTTGAACGCCACGATGGCCAGGCCGCCATGCTCCTCCTCCATCGCCTTGTCGATGGTCCGGATGAAGGCGTGCCGGCGCCACGTTCCCGTCATTTCGTCATGGTCGGAGAGCCATTGCAGCTTTTCCTGGTAGGTCAGGCGCTCGGTGATATCGCGCGCCGTGAGGCAAGCGACGATCGGACCGCGTGGCGCTGACCCGGCCCGGCTGCGCTTCCCGGTCGATTTGCCCAGTTCGGAAATGCCGATCGTGTATTCGATGGCGCGCCGGCAGCCATCCGCGGCCGTCAAGGAGTGCGTCCGCGTTTCCGGCCGGGGCTGGATGCCGCGCTGCGCATCGTAGATGGCCGCATAGACCGCATGCGACAGGCTCGTCGGCAGGAAGTCGATCACCGGCGACCCGGCTTTGGGCAATGCCCCGTCGAGATCGAACACGGTAGCGACAGCCTCGCTGACCTGCAGCGTGTTCATGGACTCGTCGATCACCACGATGGCGTCGAAATTCTCCCGAACCACCTGCTGCAGCACCCGGCGGGTATTGTGCGCCTCGGCCGTCGCCTCGCGCGACAGCCTGCGGAACAGTTCCGTCATCGACAGAGAGCGCACGGCGAGCGCGGTCAGCGCCGCGACATCGACGAAGGCGGTCGGCGCCATGATGCCTTCGCTGATATAGAGGATGGCCGCCAGCGCCTCCGCCGCAAGCGGGATCGAGGCGAAGGTGAGGATCGTCTGGAGCGACGTCTGCCGGCTGAGGCCCACCATCAGCGCCAGCAGCAGGAAAAACGCCGGCAGCGCGACCTTCATCGGCGCGATCCGCTCGATAGTCCTGCCGGCGATCAGCGTCTCCGCAGCCAGCCCCTGCAACACCGCCCCGGGAATGAATTCGTGGTTTGGTACCGCGTAGAAATCGCGCAATTCGGTCGCGAATGCGCCGATCACGACGGTCTTTCCCTTGACGGATGCGGGATCGGCCGTCCCGTCGAGCAGGTCGCTGGCGCTGATCGTCTCGAACCCTTGCGGGTCTATGCCGAAATCCACCCCGATCGTGCCGCCCTGGTCGACAGCGCCGCCGGCGATGGTTGCCGGAACCGAGGCGAGGAAACCCGATGCGGTTTCCATGCCCATCGGAAAGGTCCGCACCATGCCGTCGTTGTCGGGAAACACATTGACCGAGGCCAGCCAGGCATTGCGGGCGAATTCCTCGATCGGCTCCGTGATCCTGATGTCTCCGTCGACGGAGCCCGCGTCGCTGCGCTGCAGGAAGACCGGCAGTATCACCGTTCCGGCGGCCCGCTCGATCGCGGCGGCGAAGGCCGCGTCGCGCTCCGGCGTCGACGGTGTCGAGAAATCGATATCGAAGACGATCTCTCGCGCCCCGAATTCCCGCAGCCGGTCGGCGATGGCGGCATGGATGCTGCGCGGCCACGGCCAAACGCCGACCGCGTCGAGGCTTTTCTTGTCGATTGCGACAAAGGTGATCCGGCCGGAAACCGGCTGGTCCAGGAGACGGAAACGCTGGTCGGAAAGGTAGCGGTCGAGCGGTGCCAGAAGTGAGAAGGCCTGCATGACGAGGACCAGCAGCAGCATGGCTGTACTCGGCAGGACATGTCTTTTCATGGCGGGCAGTTTCATCGCGCCGTTCCGCCGCACGGCAAGCGGCTGAGACTAGTTCCGGCCATTGCCGCCACCGTTTCCACCGCCATTGCCTCCACCATTGCCGCCGCCGTTTCCGCCGCCATTCCCCCCGCCATTTCCACCGCTATTGCCGCCGGAATTGCCTCCGGAGTTACCCCCGCCGTTTCCGCCGGAATTGCCTTGCCCGCCGGAATTGCCGTTTCCTTTGCCGCCGGAATTGCCGTTTCCTTTGCCGCCGGAGCTGTTGTTGCCGGGGCCGGCATTGGAATTGCCGGAATTCGCGGCGCCCGTGGCGCCGGCCGTGTTGGATGGGCCGCTCGCGGCGGCTGCCGGCGAAGAAGACACCATGGCCGTGTTGGCGCCGGACAGGCTGATCGAGGACTTGGTGACGCCGTTGATCTCCGCCTTGCCGCCCGCGCCGACCTGCGCGCGCGCGCCGGTCGCAGGATCGGTGACTTCGACCAAGCCGCGCGCGACACGCAGCGAGGCGCGTTTCTGGCGCGAATAGACGGAGAATCGCGTGCCCTTCACCACGGCCGCCATGTAGGGCGTGTTCACGGTCATCTGGTCGTAGCCGCGCTTTTCGACCTCGATGCGGATTTCCCCGAACTGCTGGGTGATCGTCGTGCGCGGCTGCCGGTCGGTTCCGCGCTCCTTCGAATTGATGAGTGTCTGGGCGTTTACGAGCAGCGTGTCGCGTCCGCGCCGCATCAGTGCGCGTCCGCCGCGCCCCGTATTGATCCAGGCGCCATTGGGGACCGACATGCCGCTGGAAAGCGGAGACCAGCTCTTTCCGTCCATGCTGAACTGGGCTGGCATGGTCACGCGTTCAACAGTCCAGTCGGCGGCATCGGCCGGACTGAATCCAAGGACCATCGGTAGAAAGACTATGGCTGCAAACAGCCTGATGAAACGCATTTCGCATCCCCGCGCACGACTTGCTACGGTATAGCGCAAGACCCCAAGGAAGCCTGAATCCGTGAGGCGCGACGCAGCGGCAACTCGATTTGTGGTTAAAACAGGATTGCCGGGGGAGGTCGAGGTGCAAAGTGGAAATGCGCGGCCGGAGCCGCGCATTCTTGCCGGCGGAGAATGATCGTCCGCGGATTACGGGACTATTCGTTGTTCCCGTTGCCACCGGAATTGCCATTTCCGCCGGAATTGCCGTTGCCACCGGAGTTACCGTTGCCACCGGAATTGCCCTTGCCGCTCTCGCCGGAATTGCCCTTGCCGCCGGCATTGCTGTTGCCGGCCCCGGCATTGGCGTTTCCGGATTTCGCGGCGCCGTTGACGCCCGCCTGGTTAGACAGTCCGGCCGCCGAGGCGGATTTCGCCGTCGAGGACATCGACGTATTCGGTCCCGACAAGCTGACAGATTTGTCGGTCGAACCAATCGAGGCTGTGCCGCCAGCGCCGACAAGGCCGGTCTGTCCGGTCATCGCGTTGGAAACCTGGACAAGCCCGCGCTCGACGGAAAGGGTCGAGGCCAGATTCGTGCCGGTGACGGAGAATTTCGTGCCCTTCACGACGGCCGCCAGATAAGGCGTTTTGACATTCATCTGGTCGTAGCCGCGCTTTTTGACGTCGACGGTCATCTCGCCGAATTTCTGGTGCAGCGTCGTCTTCGGATGGTTGTCGGTCCCGCGCTCGACAGCGGCGACCAGCGTATAGGCGTTGATCAGCATCGTGTCGGTGCCGCGGCGCAGCAGCACGCGGCCGCCTTCGCCGGTATTGATCCAGGACGAGTTCGGAACGGTCATCCCCGGACGGACTTCGTTCCAGGTATCTCCGTCCTGCGTAAATTTCGCGGGGGCGGTCACGCGCTCCACGACCCAGCCATCCGCGAACGCATTTTGCGCGGCGAACAGGGCGACCGCGAGGACAGCGGCTTGAAACAGTCTTTTCATTGTTACCCCCGGTATTTGTGGCGCGAATGTACCGCAGGGGAAGGCAATGAATGTTAAAATTGACATGTAAAATTTTAGGATATGCCGGTCATTCGTGCCGGAGCGCCTCGATCGGGTCCAGATGCGCCGCCCGCCGTGCCGGGAAGAACCCGAAAACGATGCCGATGAAGGCGGAGAAGATGAAAGCGATCGCCGTGATCGTCCAGTCGGGTGTGAACGGGATGTTCATGTAGCTCGACCCGACATAGCCGAAGACCAGCCCCAGCGTTATGCCGATCAGCCCGCCCAGCAGCGACAGCACGATTGCCTCGACCAGGAACTGCGTCAGCACCTGCCGTTCGGTCGCCCCGATGGCGAGCCTGATGCCGATCTCACGGGTGCGCTCGGTCACCGAGACGAGCATGATGTTCATGATGCCGATGCCGCCGACGAGCAGGCTGACACCGGCCACCGCCGAGAGCAGGCCCGTCATCACGCCGGTCACGCTGGTCAGCATGGAGGAGATTTCCTTGGTGTCCATCACCGAGAAATTGTCCGCCTCGCCGGGGTGGATGCGCCGCCGCTCCCTGAGCAGGGATTCGATATCCGCCGTCGCCTTGTCGGTCGAATAGTCGGGTTGCACCGAGACATAGATCGTGGAGATGTCCTGGTCGCCGGCGATGCGGCGCATGAAGGCCTTGATCGGCATCAGCGCCGTGTCGTCCTGGTCCTGGCCGAAGCTCGACGCGCCCTTTTGCTCCAGCACGCCGATCACCCGGCAGGAGAATTTGTCCGCGCGAACCGTCTCGCCGACGGGGTCGCCCGCCCCGAACAGTTTCTCTCGCGTCGTCTGGCCGAGAATGCAGACCGTCTTGCCGCCGTCGATCTCGCTCTTGAAGAAGTCGCGCCCCAGCGCGATGTTCCAGTCGCGGGCGATCAGGAAGGCGTTGTCGGTGCCGGTGATCGTCGTCTGGTGGTTCGCATTGCCGTAGATCATGGTCGCCGACGAGGTGTTCGACGGGGCGACGGCGCGAATGCCGGAGATCTGTTCCTTGATCGCCTCAACATCCTTGATCGTGAAGCTCGGCGCGGAACGGCCCGCCGAGGGCGGGCCCATGCCGGCGCCGCGACGAATGATCAGCAGATTGGTGCCGAGCTTCGACACATCCGCCTCGATCTTGCTCGACGAGCCCTGTCCGATCGTCACCATGGTGATCACGGCGGCGACGCCGATGATCACGCCCAGGATGGTCAGGAAGGAGCGCATCGCATTGCGCAGGATCGCCTGCAGCGCCTGGCGCACGGTTTCAGCGAACATCGGCGGCCTCCGCATGCGGCTTGCGGACCGTGCCGTTGAGCCCGTCGCGCTCGATCAGCCCGTCCTTGAAGTGGACGATCCGCTTGGCGTATTCGGCCATGTCCGGCTCGTGGGTGACCATGATCACCGTCAGCCCTTCCTCGTCGTTCAGCCGCGAGATCAGTTCCATGATCTCGATCGAACGCGCCGTGTCGAGATTGCCGGTCGGTTCGTCGGCCAGCAGCACTTCCGGCTCCGAGGCAATGGCCCGCGCAATCGCCACGCGCTGCTGTTCGCCGCCGGAAAGCTGCGACGGCTGCTTGTCGAGCCGATGGCCGAGACCGACGCGTTGCAGCGTATAGATCGCCTTTTCGCGCCGCTCGGCCCGGCCGACGCCCTTGTAGATCAGCGGCAGTTCGACATTGTCGACCGCCGAGGTCCGCGCCAGCAGGTTGAAGCCCTGGAAGACGAAGCCGAGATAGTCGCGGCGCAGAAGCGCCCGCTGATTGCGGTCGAAGCCGCCGACATCGGCGCCGAGAAACCGGTAGGTGCCCTCCGTCGGCGTATCCAGCGCGCCGATGATGTTCATCGCCGTCGACTTGCCGGACCCGCTCGGCCCCATGATGGCGACGAATTCGCCCCGGCCGATATCGAGATCGACGCCGCGCAGCGCGCGCACCAGCGCCTCGCCCTCGCCATAGGCGCGGGTGATCCCGGCAAGCGAGATGACCGGCGTGCCGTCGGCCGTCGTCATCGGCCGCTATCCGAGCCGGTGATGACGGGATCGCCCTCCTTCAGGTCGCCCTCCAGCACCTGCGTGCGCGAGCCGTCGCTGTCGCCGGTGCGGATTTTCACTTCGGTCGGCGCATTGTCCTTCAGCACCCAGATCGAGCGCATGCCCTCCGCATCGGCCGCCCCTGCCGAACC
>Ga0070729_10000953_pt1 | contig 50377 bp, 37 predicted proteins | sample tdDd472_FD_66725 | JGI IMG/M metagenome (GOLD analysis project Ga0070729, IMG submission 66725) | Marine sediment microbial communities from the Atlantic coast under amendment with organic carbon and nitrate - tdDd47.2 | ecosystem: Environmental > Aquatic > Marine > Coastal > Sediment | place... | reverse complement strand
CAAGAGCAGAATGCCAGCGGGTGCGATTGTAAAACCCCATGATATAACTGAAGATTTCAGCACGGGCGTGTGCGTGATTGGCAAACACGTAATCCGCACATTCGCGTTTCAAAGTCGCCCAAAAACTTTTCATAGGCGCGTTATCCCAGCAATTGCCTTTGCGACTCATGCTGACGATCATCTTGGCATCACGTAAGCGTCGCTGGTAGGCGTGAGCAGTATATTGACTACCCCGATCGGAATGATGCATGATACGTGGGGCACCATAAATACCACGAAAGTGATGCCACAGGTCTTTGATTTGCTTGAGCAACATTGTGTTTTCAATGGCACGAGCACTGGGTTCGCGTCGCAACCAAGCATAATAGCTACCTTCACGCACGGCTAAGGTCGCACATAGTCGCGAAACAGGAAATTCCGCTGACAGGTGTTGAATTTCCTTGCATTTCATGGACGCTGATCCTTCGAGAAGATGCCGACTGTTTTTTTAATATATCCCGCTCCATGCACGTGACATCCAGTTCTCGTTTCATTTCACGCAGTTCCATTTTGAGTCGCTCGACTTCACTTAATTCTAGCTTGTCGCTAGCAGGATTAACTTGAAATCGCTTCTGCCAGTTACGGACTAATCCATGAGGAATTCCCAATTCCCGCCCGATTTCTGACAACTTTTTACCACTGGTTTCTAACAATTGAATCGCATCTTTTTTGAATTCGTCGCTATATTGTCTTTTAGCCTGCATCGTCGATCTCCTTCGTATCTTTTTAATTGTACTCGGAGATTCCCATACACTCTATTTTATCGGGATAATTCCAATCATGGGCTTTTATAACAATACTCGGAAACATTCCGCTTTAGGCTATTTAAGTCCGGTTCAATTTGAACAACAATTTTCGAGAGACTCATACTGTCCGAATTAACGGGGGATGGTCAACACCATCAGAAGAAATTCCATTTTAGGTTTGGCTCGTTCTCCCAAAATGTGTCGTCTGACACAGGGATGGGAGGCTTACCGGAGGTTTTCAAAGCCCTCTGGACTGACAACTGAATAGACGACGGCAGGTAGAAGCCCGATCCTTGCATTGTTTTGTTTATATGTCATCATGTGTAATTTCTACCTGAAATTGGGTCAAACCCTGAGTTAATAACCGATAGGTTAATTGACCCATCTGCTCTGGTGATTCCTGCATATCACGATCTAGCCAGTCTCTCAGTAACATATAGGTTCCGCCCGAAATAAAACTAATAGCATATTCCCTATTACGTACTGAAGATTGGTTAGACGAGACATACTTTTCATATTCTTGTATCAAGCCTTCAATGTGGGTTCGTGACAATTCAATTAAAACGTCTTTATTCTCGACCTGCATAACCCACTTCAGTGATTCGCTGTGATGCAGCCATTGTTCATACGATGAAATCAACAACATACGTAGATCAACGGTATCCTTCTCGTTGACTCCGTCAAACACAACCTTATGAATTTTTTCAAATAAATCATCCATATGGCTGAATAGTAAGTCTTCTTTTGTCTCGAAGTGATTGTAAAAGGTCGGGCGAGATACATCGGCAACCTGCACAATTTCCTTGATTTGAATTTTGGATAAGGGTTTCTTCCTGAGTAATTCGATCATCGCCGTTTGCAATAACTTCCGTGTTCGGCGAACACTACGGTTTCCACTCCATTTATTTGTCATATTTGTCCTTATGTAAAATTTTTTACAATTCCTTGTTCCTGCTAATTGACCCTCAATTCTTATTTCTATAGACTAAATGTACAAACTATTTAACGCAAGTAATAATTTTTACATGTGTTAATATAAAATCTAATCGAATAAAGGAACAAAGTAAATGAAACGAAATAGAGTCATTTCAATTATCATAGTGGCTATTGCAATTGCAGCGACTGGTATCTTCGCATTTGCACAATCCAGCGTCACTGACACAGCGCAAAAGGCGATTCTTGCTTCCAGTGATGCCCACTATGAGGCACTCGGGATTGAGCGGGGCAACGTCGCCATCTGGGAAGATGGGATGCGTACAGATGGTAAAGAAGGATCTTACGAATGGTGGTATACCGATGCTGAGTTTGAAGATGGTTCTACCATTGTTGTTGTCTTTTATACCAAAGACGGTTTCGATGTGACAGGATCAGCGCGTCCAAGAGCAAACTTTCAGTTAACTTACCCTGATGGAACGGTCATCTCTAGGGATGTATATGAGGAAGGTACGGTTCTGAATGCAGCAACGAATGTCGCTGATGTTCAGGTACAAGACTCTTATTTGCGTTATGTAGACGGCGATTATGAGTTATATTTTGTTGATGGCGATCTCGAATATGACGTGGTAATGAAATCACTATTACCGATGCATCGTCCTGAAACAGGTCACCAATATTTCGGTGACAACGAGGAATACTACTTTGCATGGCTGGCTGCCCAACCTAAATCTGAGATTCGTGGGACATTGACCCTCGCAGGCGAAACAACCGAGATTGTTGGTAGAGGCTATCATGATCATAACTGGGGTAATGTCGCCATGAATGAAGTGATGAATCATTGGTATTGGGGACGTGTACAAATTGGTGACTATACGCTTATCACCTCTGATGTTGTCGCAGAAGAAGCATATGGTTATACACCAGTATCTCAATTCTATATTGCGAAGGGTGAGGAAGTCATTGAATATGATCCATCACAACTTCAAGTCGAGCGTGGGGATACCATTCAACATCCTGAAACTGGTAAGTTTATGGACAATCACCTGACCTATATCGTGACAGATGAAAATGGGATTCAATACACACTAGAGTATTTCCGAGAGAATGATATCGTGGTTCATAGTCTCTTGGATGACCTTGAACCCCTGCAACGTGAAGTCGCAAGAGCTATGGGTGCAAACCCGACCTATATCCGCGTACTTGGAACTGTAAAACTAACCATACACGATGGAGAAGATGAGCAAGTCTTAGAAGGTGAGGGGCTATGGGAGCAGATGTTCTTCGGAAGTAACACAGAAGCCATCATCGGCAGTCGTTAATCGACATATAGCATACAAAAGGGGGTGTTCCCAAAAGGGGCATCCCTTTTGATGTGGTTATGATTCTCTACTGGAAGAGATCGTCAAATGTTTATCTCATCTGATGTAGAAGAACTATTTTCATCATATATTGGGCTGTACCCAGTTTAATGGTACAGCCCAAAATTAACATTGATGATCGCGCGTACAATCACCTCATCCATCTTCACCATCAATACACTTCCGATATAAATACTAAAGTCAGATCAAAGGTACATTCTACCTGCTGAAGAATGACATTATTTACTTGACATAGAAAACGTTTTCTAATATAGTGTCGTATGAAAGTAAACGTTTTCTATATTTGTTAATTAAAATGAATCATTCTTATGGTAACGATAAAAGAAGTTGCGGAAACTGCTGGTGTATCGATTGCGACTGTCTCACGAGTGTTGAGTAATAGTAGCTATCCGGTAAGCCAAGACATGCGAACCCTAATCCTTAAAGTCGCACGGGATTTGGATTATTCTCCGAATCTCGCAGCCCGTAGTTTACGTACAGACCGCTCATCTCTCATTGGTGTCATCTTCGATAATTTTACGTCAACTTGGGGATCGATCATCACTCGTGGTCTTCAAGATGTATTACACTCCAAAGGCTATTTTTCGCTGGTAGTAAATATCCCATGGGAAATCCACTCCCAGACTGATGTCGTGCAGAACCTATTGGGACACTCCGTTGATGGGTTTGTCTTTGTAGAAACATGGCATCCCATCGACGAGCGTAAAGAAATGCTCCAAAACAAACCTTATGTCATCGTTCATCGACTTTTTCATGAATCTGACCCGTTCAGTATTATTCCTGATGATGTGTACAACAGTAAACAGGTGGTTGAACATCTAATCCAACTCGGTCATCAGCGGTTGGGGTATATTATGGGTCCTGAGAGCTATTTCTCTTCAGAACGGCGATTAATAGGGTTCAAAGAGTCCCTGACAAATGCAAATCTACCCATACTGGATGAATTTATTCTGCGCGGAACTTGGAAAATCCCAAGTGGTTATGAATGTGCAAAACAGATGCTGTCATCAAAAAATCCACCCACCGCGATTGTCGCTGCAAACGATCATATAGCGTATGGTGCATTGTTGGCTATTCAAGATAGTGGGTTACGTGTACCTGACGATATTGCTATTGTTGGCTACGATGATGATGAGGTTTCGCAAACATCTAATCCAACGATTACTACTGTGAGGATGCCGTTATTTAGAATGGGACAGCTTGCGGCTGAAAACTTATTAGCTCAAGTCAATAATGACGAATACTTACCAGAAGAGCAACTTATTAAAGGTGAATTGATTATACGCCAATCCTGCGGATCACCGCTTGGTAAACACATTCGCGCTAGTGATTATGAGCGTGATGATTAAATTTGATACTCACCCGAACTAAGTTACTTGAACTGAACCTTCAAGTAGCCCAATCGGATGGATAATTGATAGAACCTTATTATTACGGCACGTAACGTTTAGGTTCTGTCAGATAGTATGTCAGATAAAACTATATTAAAAGGAGGGTTATTGAACGCTGTTTGATATTTTTTATCTTTCTGATAAATATTTGATTAAAAGGAGTACAACATGAAGTTTAGAAAATTGGCAATTTTTGCTCTAATGATTAGTCTGGTCGGTGGGATTATGCCCTTATCGGCACAAGATGAGCCTGTCACCATGTCTCTCTGGGTTCGTGATAGTACTGTTCTGGTTGAAGCTCTGGTTGATGGGTGGAACGAAACTCACGAAAACCAAATTGAACTGACAGTAATTCCAGCCTCAGAATTTGTCACCAAAATGGGGGCAGCAGTAGCAGCGGGAGAAGCCCCTGATATTGCAAGTATTGACCTGATTTATACACCCGCATTTTCATCTGCAGGACAACTCACGGATTTAACCGAACTTGTCGATCAATTGGAATATGTTGATGACTTGAGTCCAGCACATATGACACTTGGTGAGTATGAAGGACGTAATTATGCTGTCCCATTTGCTGCAGAAGGATCATTTTTAATCTATAATACCGACCTGTTTACTGAAGCCGGTCTTGATCCAGAAAATCCACCGACAACCTGGGATGAAGTTTTAGAAGCTGCTCGTGCAATTTCTGCATTAGGTGATGATATTTATGGATATTACTTCGCAGGTAGTTGTGCTGGTTGTAATGCCTTTACATATTTGCCGTTTATATGGGCGAGTGACGGCGATGTTTTAAGTGAAGACTTCTCCGAAGCAACACTATTGGATGATCCCATTGTACGTGAAGCTCTTGAACTCTATCGTACGATGTGGGATGAAGGTTTGATCCCAGAAGGTGCTAGTATCGATAGTGGCGAAAACTTTACGAACGCTTTTGCATCCGGTAACATCGGTATGGCAGGTACAGGAGCATTTGGTATTGATAATTACAAGAGCAATTATCCTGAACTGAACTTTGATGTTACATATATCCCCGGTAAAGAAGGCGGTACTGCATCCTTTGGTGGTGGTGATGTGATTGGTATTCCATCAGGTTCTGAATATGTTGAAGAAGCTTGGGAATTTATCGCATGGGCATTGTCGGAAGAGGTTCAACTCGAATTATATGCCGGTAATAACCAACTTCCTGTCCGTTTGTCTCTTTCTGACAACGAATACTTTGATGCTGACCCCCGCCTGAAACTTGCTGCAAGTACACTTAGTGTTGGTCATACACCCTATAGCTTGGTTTACAACGATCTCTTTAACGATGCTAATGGTCCATGGTTATTGATGATTCAAGTTGCGATTTTTGATGGTGACATCGATGGCGCACTCGACGAAGCACAACAACGCTTCACCGAAATCATGGAAGGCTAACTAAAGCAATCAAGATGTGTGTCCGTGTGATGTCATGCGGACACACCATTTCATTCCTAGACATGAAGTGTTCAAACTAAAGGATATAATATTTTGACAGCACTACAGTCTTTACAAGGTCTCTCATGGATACAGAGACGTAAAATAACTGGCATTTTATTTGTTCTTCCGACTGTTATTTTTGTGCTAATTTTTTTTATCATTCCACTTTTGATGACGTTTTTTATGTCATTTCACGATTGGCCACTCTTTGGAGACCGTGCATTTATAGGTTTTGATAATTATGTTGATCTGACAACTGATCGGCAATTCCTGAAAAGTTTAGACTTTACAGCACGCTATACATTACTAGTCACCCCACCTATCTTTATTCTTGGGTTTATCCTTGCCTCATTAGTCCGCCACAATATACCGGGGATTGGCATCTTCCGTACTATCTTTTTTATGCCAGTCGTTATTGGTTTGGGTGTTTCTAGCTTATTGTGGGTTTGGCTACTCAACGATCAGGTTGGCATTATTAACAGATTTATGCTCGACATGGGGCTGGTAACCAAACCACAGTTATTTATGGCGAAACCAGACAGTGCTATGGCAGTAGTTATCCTTTCAGTGGTATGGAAAACAGTTGGTTTCACGATGATTCTTTTGCTAGCTGGATTGCAAGGCATACCTGATGAATTATATGAATCAGCCGAAGTGGACGGCGCAGGTTACTTTCAAAAACTGCTTTACATTACGTTACCCCTGATGCGGCGTACAATCGCGTTGGCATTAATTCTATCGGTTATCGGCTCGGTTTTGTCATTTGATCAATTTTATATTATGACGAATGGTGGACCGCGAAACAGTACGATTTCTATTGTCTATTGGATATTCAACAATTCATTTACTTATTTCAAGATGGGATATGGGGCCGCAATGTCGATTGTTTTGCTGGTCATTCTGGTTATCTTGAGTGCTGTACAATTCTATTTATTGCGGGACAATACCTAATGGCTGAAACGACACTCCAACAAACGCGTTATACACCCCAGCAGATTCAGAAGTTTCGCCAACGTATCATCATCACGATTAAATATATTTTACTAATCGTGTTGGCTCTCTTATTCCTTTTTCCGATTCTCTGGTCATTTATAAACTCGATCAAACCCCCTTCAGAAGCGTTAGCAGTTCCGCCAACGTATTTGCCGACGCAGATCGTGTCTGATAACTATACTGAACTAACAACCTTTGGACGCGTTGGTCTTGTACAACATGTTAGCAACAGTGCTATTGTTGCGCTGTTGACGGTAGTAGGAACAATCATTTTGAGTACACTGGGCGGATATGGCTTTGCTCGATTTCATTTTCCGGGCAAAAACATTCTTTTTATCATGGTTTTATCGACATTGATGATCCCTTTCCAATCCATTTTGATCCCACTGTTTGTTATGTTAGTTCAAGTTGAGTTACATAATAGTTTATTGGGACTCGCCCTTGTCTATATCACATTCCAGCTACCATTTGGCATATTCTTGATGCGAAATAGTTTCCTTGCGGTTCCCCAAGAGATAGAAGAGGCTGCATTATTGGATGGATGCACTTCATTGAGTGTTCTCTACCGTATGATGTTGCGTCTAGTATTTCCGGGTATTGTCACTGTTGCAATTTATGCATTTATTAATTCATGGAATGAGTTCCTTGCGGCACTAATTTTCATGACAGATCAAAACAATTTTACATTGCCCATTTTTCTCACAAATGTCAGAAGTGGTTTGTATGGCATAATTGACTGGGGAGCATTACAAGCTGGTGTGATTGTGTCGATTATACCTAGCTTGGTGATTTTCATACTGCTACAACGCTATTATATGAATGGGCTTATGGGTGGTGCTGTCAAAAGCTAATCCATTTATCAATTATTAGTTCAGGGAACATATCATGAAACAATTACCACACAATCGAGAGCCACTCTATCCCGCTGCATTTCGCGCATTACCACTGGGATCAATCAAGCCTAAAGGCTGGCTAAAAGATCAGTTAGTTGTTCAAGCAAATGGTTTAACAGGTCATTTAGACGAATTCTGGGAAGATGTTGGGCCGAATAGTGGGTGGCTAGGTGGCACAGGTGAATCATGGGAACGTGGTCCATATTATTTGGACGGATTACTCCCGCTGGCATACTTGTTAGATGACGAACGACTTCTCAACAAAGTTAAACCTTGGATAGAATGGACAATCAAGAGTGTTCGCCCCAATGGTTTTTTCGGACCTCGAGATCCCGATTGGTGGGCACGTATGGTTATGCTCAAGGTCTTGATGATGTACTACGAAGTCAGTGACGATGAACGTGTCATTAACTTAATGGTCAATTACTTTCGCTATCAATTAGGGGCTCTTGAGGCTCGACCACTCTATACATGGTCGAAGGCGCGAGCCATGGAGAATGTACTGGTCATTCATTGGCTATATAATTTGATTGGTGAAGATTTTTTACTAGACCTTGCAGAACAATTGATGAATCAATCAACTGATTGGACTGATTTACAAGCCAATTATACTCTTAAAGACATACTGCCTCTCAAAGAGTGGGATGGTGGCATGTATACCCATGTTGTGAATAATGCGATGGGTGTTAAGCAAGGGGGGGTATTCTTCGCTCAAACAGGTAAAGAATGGCATCGTATTGCGCCACGATTGGGTATTGAACAATTAATGAAACATCATGGACAGCCTAATGGTATCTGGAGCGGCGATGAACACTTAAACGGTACATCACCAACAAGCGGAACTGAGCTATGTGCAGTTGCGGAGTACATGTTCTCGTTAGAAGAGCTTATCCGTATTTTCGGTGATCCGTTCTTTGGCGATCAACTTGAACAAGTGACGTTCAACGCCCTGCCTGCAACATTTACGGCGGACATGTGGGCACATCAATACGATCAGCAAGTGAACCAAGTCCTTGCAACAGTTGCTCCACGTAACTGGACAAATAATAGTGATGACTCGAATATCTTTGGTCTTGAGCCACATTTTGGATGTTGTACAGCAAATATGCATCAAGCATGGCCCAAATTTACGAAAAGCCTGTTTATGGCAACCTCTAATAATGGGTTAGCTGCTGTTGCCTATGCCCCATGTGAGATGAAAGCAATTGTAGGTGAGGATGTAGAGGTCACTATAACTGAGACAACTGACTATCCCTTCAATGAGACAATTCGCTTCGATTTTGAGCTTGAAAAAGACTGTAAATTTACCTTCCAATTGCGTATTCCAGAATGGGCGCAAGAAGCAACTATTTCTATAAATGGCGCGTCAACAACGATTCATGCTTCAGGAATATTTTACGAAATCAATCGTATTTGGCAATCAGGCGATAATGTGACTCTCAATCTACCGATGTCTGTTCGCTTGCAAAAAGGACATAATGGGCTAATTTCAGTTTATCGTGGGGCGCTGTTATTCGGGCTAAAAATCGAGGAAGAGTGGAAACAAATTGCAGGTGAACAACCCCACGCAGATTGGGAAGTTTACCCAACTAGTGATTGGAATTATGGGCTTGTATTAGACGATGATCAATTGGATGGGGTCAGCGCTGCCGAAAATCCAATACACAGTATCCCATATGCACCCGACCATGCCCCGATTGAACTCACTGTAAATGCCAGAAAAATTCCCAAATGGACATTAGTCAATAATGTCGCAGGTGATATTAACGGCGAACCGCATCAAACAGACCAACCGATCGAATCTGTGACATTGATTCCCTATGGTTCGACACATCTTAGAATATCCGCATTTCCTATTGCAAAAAACAACTCGGAGGATGTATGACATCACAACAACGCGATTATCCTGTGCAACCTGTTCCCTTTACACAAGTGTCAATTCAAGACGCATTCTGGCTCCCACGTATCCAGACCTCGGTTAATGTGACAATTCCATATGACTTCAAAAAATGTGAAGAAACAGGACGCATTGACAATTTTTCAAAAGCTGGTGGATTGATGGAGGGAGCACATGAAGGGATTTTCTTTAATGACTCTGATGTATTCAAAGTCGTTGAAGGGGCTGCATATGCCCTTCAGATAGCCCCTAATCCTGAACTTGAAACCTATGTCGATGATCTGATCGATAAATTCGCCGCCGCGCAAGAAGACGATGGTTATTTATATACGGCACGCACAATCGATCCAGCTAATGCTCCTGAACGGTGTGGGCCTGAACGCTGGTCAAACCTCATTGTAAATCATGAACTCTATAATGTTGGGCACATGTATGAAGCAGCTGTGGCTTATTATCAAGCGACAGGCAAGCGTAAATTTCTCGATGTTGCTATCAAAAATGCAGATCTGATTGATTCTGTTTTTGGGGAAGGCAAGTTACGGGATGTCCCCGGACATCAAGAAATCGAAATTGGCTTAGTACGACTGTATAGAGTAACTGGTGAGGAGAAATATTTGAACCTAGCCAAATTTTTCCTTGATGAACGCGGTCAAGCAAATGGCCGAGAAATATATGGCCCGTACTGTCAAGATCACCTTCCTGTAACACAACAAACGGAAGCAGTAGGTCATGCAGTACGTGCTGCATATATGTATTCTGGAATGGCAGATGTTGCTGCGTTGACTGATGATGATGACTATATCTCTGCTATCAAGACAATTTGGGACAATGTGGTATCCAAAAAACTAGCACTGACAGGTGGCATTGGTGCGCGCCATGACGGGGAGGCATTCGGTGAAAATTATGAGCTACCCAACCTAACATCTTATAATGAAACCTGTGCTGCCCAAGCCAATATACTTTGGAATCATCGCTTATTCTTATTGACGGGTGATGCAAAATACATCGACATCTTAGAACGTAGCTTATACAATGGCTTTCTGTCAGGTGTTGGGTTAGATGGTGAATCATTCTTTTATGTTAACCCCTTGTCCTGTGATGGTCATTATCAGTTCAACCGAGACAATGCTATAACTCGACAACCTTGGTTTAAAACCTCTTGCTGTCCCACCAACGTTGTTCGATTACTTCCATCTCTTTCAGGTTATATTTATGCTGTCAGAAATGACGAATTGTATGTCAATCTTTATATAGCAAGTCAGGGGAAAATGAGTATTGGCGACAGTGAGGTTGAGCTAGAACAGGTCACGAATTATCCGTGGGATGGTACAGTCCGCCTCAGTGTAAAAGTTCCTGAATCCACAACATTTACCCTTAAGTTACGGATACCCTCGTGGACACAAAGCCAACCACTGCCTAGTGAATTATACCGTTATATTGATAATATTGATGAACAAGTTACGATTATGATTGAGGGTGTAGCTGTTCCGCTCGAAATCGAGGATGGATATGTTAGCATTTCACAAGAATGGGAAAATACATCGCAGATTGAAATTAATATGCCGATGCCTGTGCGGCGTATCGTAGCAGATGATCACGTTGAGGAACTCACTGAGAAAGTTGCTTTAGAGCGTGGACCAATCGTTTATGCGATTGAATCAGCAGATAATCCTGACGGTGTACTAGAGCGAGTTTTGAATGATGAAAGTCAATTGTCCACAGAATATCGTTCTGATTTACTTCAAGCTATCACTCTTATCAAAGGGACCACAATAGATGAACATGGTGATAATTCCGCTTTTGTAGCGATTCCCTATTATGCTTGGGGACACCGAGAGATTGGGGAAATGACCGTTTGGCTAAATCGACAGTAGTTCAAAAACAAAGTTGTTCTTGGCATAATCGATCTAATGTCTTAGCTTTAACTAATCTGATTAGAGATCGAAATGAATAGGAATTACTGAATACGGTTGATCGTTGAAATATTGCAAGCTCAGAAACGAAAAATTACTGGTTCTAACGTTTTTGGTGGAAATACTCATATTGGCATGAAGTAGCGATTAATAAGTTCTGTAACCAGCAATCGTGATAGCGTTTTTTGTTCAGCTTATGGAATGGCGAGACATAGTGAGATTGTGTTCGTGCGCGAGTACGCTGGCAGTAGGGTTGGAAATTGTGAAGTAAGGTCCAACTGCGAATGAGTAAATGAGCGGTATTGCGATGCCCATGGAAATCACGTCCCATGTAGAGACATCGTGTCATGGGTTGCATGTATCGCTCAAGCATGATGCTAACGCGATGGGCACCTGCATAGAGCCAGCCTTTGTATAATTCAGCCCGTTTTTTCTCGAACTTGTTGACTACTTTGAGGGCTTCGCCTGTGAGGTGTTCGCGTGCGAAGATTAGGAATTTGCGGTAACGTCGCCAATAAGTAGTGTGACTTTTGGCATGGTAAATATGCCAGATCAACGCTCGGATTTCGGTGAAAACAGGGGTACTTTTGCAACGATCACGGATACGAAGATAGGCATGTTGAAAACAACGAATGACGAAGATAGTGGGAAAGAGTTCGAGCCATGCGCGTTTGGTCTGATACCAGCCATCCGTATTCACCGTTTCAGGATCGTAGTCGGGATTCAAGCGCAGAGCCTCCGTACGAGATTCATCATAAGCCTCAGTGAGTTCTGCGGTTTGAGCTGTTAGGCTGGTGGTAGCTCCCAGAATGACATCTGCGCCAACGGCTGTCGCCACAAACATGCGTTTCCCGTTCAGGGACGTGAACTTTTCATCAGCGAGTAAATGATCTGGCAGTAAATCAGGATTTTTGACGGTTGTCCCAACCAAATCGTAGCGCCCAAGTTGCGTGATTAAGCGTTGCCAGTACATATCATTGCGACCAAAGACGACATAGCTTAGTCCCCAAAAAGGAACACCAAAACGTAGTAGAAACAAGGCTTTCTCAATATCGGATGTATAGCCTGTCATATACGGCAACACAAAACTGGGGACAACCCGATAGGCTTCACCTGTATGGGGTAATCGAATGCGACGGACACTCACTTCTGGAAGTTTGCGCGACTGGCGCATATCATGCAGATGATAGCCTACAGTGAAATCGTCAGGAAACAACTCCGGAGAATGGGTGTACATCGTATCTACCCATGTGCGAAATGCCTTTCGATCCGCAACGATTGTTGGATACTCTGTTGGCTCAATGGGTAGCACGATCCGACGTGAGGGTTGTGTCAAAAGCGTGAGTTCTGGATTACAATGACGTTGAGACTAATGCATTTGTTTGACCTCCTCTTTGGCTTGAGTTCAGGTCAATTTTGCCTCAGTCTCTTCCATTTCCACAAATTCCGTTAGAACCAGTGATTTTCAATATTTCGCTTGATATTTTTTCAGAAATGAAGAGCAATATTTCGGAATCTGAAACATTGTCATCATACCGACAAGAGTTTTGAAAAAGTCTCAACATACTAGATTACAAATTTAGACGAAAGGTGCGATTTCCTATGTTTTATTTTTATAGGAGGCAGGATGATCCATTTTCATATAAACACCACCCTGTCGGAGTTCATCAATCATCTGATCAAGGCGTTTTATTTTTGTAGCGTCTCGCTTGGCTCTATTTATCCACGACAAATAGTCATTCTGTTGATAAGCAGGTCTAGCAAGATAATCATCCATCACACCATGCTCTATCAGTGCTTTTTCAACAAATTCAGGCATAGGCTGTAGCTTACGTTGTAGCTTATCAAACTTATCATCAACACTCATGTTTCGTTGCCTTTCCCTCAAGCAATCCTATTCAAAACTATCGGCAATAACTTGTCTATCTCACCATTATAAGTGATAATCTATTTTTCAGAACACTTATTCTAAATGAGCATGTGAGGTATTGGTAGATAATTCGGGTTGTTGGATGAAAATAATCTGAACACCATTCTCGTGTAGGTATTGATGAGATTGAGTGTTTCAAACATATTGCGCCCTAAGCGACTTGACTCAGACACAATTAACTGGTCGCCTGATTGCAATCTCTCTATAATTTCTGTGATGCGTCGTTCACATTGTGTTTTTCGAGATGAGATTTCGACTTCGGTGCATTCACTGATACTGATTTGGTGGTGGTGAGCATAGTCCAATAGAATGTAACTTTGTTTATCCAAATCTTGTTGTTCGGTACTCACACGAATATAGTCAATAATCGTCATAATTTACCTTGTTGCAAAAATAAGGTGGTTTCAGCTATATTTATGATATGTGAGTGCAAAGATACTCAACTGATACCTTTGCACTATATGGGTGAATTTAACGAACGTTAAACTCACTCGCAATGCTCAGGATAGGAATAGCTTACAAAGAAGAGGCTTTCAATCGACTCTAATATTATGACCCTCATAGATGATTGGAAACAATTCGGTTGACCATGAAAGCTACTCGATTGTGATGGTCGGTGCGCTCAATCTGCAAAATGTTTTTCAGTACTCGATGATAGTTTCCAAAATATTGTGTGTACGTATCAACAGCTTGCAGACAGTAGGATCAACCGATTCTTCACGTTGCTTTTCCGAACTCAGATCCAGGAGGTACGAAGAATGTTCAAACAATACTTTAGTGATGAATATGGCTCGAAACCACCGGAAAACTACGAGCGTTTCTTTGTTCCGTTGATTGGCGAGCCTGTGGCAAAAGACCTTATTCATCTTGCCGCGCTGCGTTCGGGTGAGCGGGTATTAGATGTTGCCTGTGGCACCGGTATTGTGGCACGACTTGCGGCACAACGGGTCGGTTCTAACGGGATCGTCTCTGGAGTTGATATTAATCCTGGAATGTTGAAGATGGCGCGATCATGTGTACCCACAAACATGTCGATCGAGTGGCACCAAGCGAGCGCTGAAGATATGCCGCTGCCGGATGAAGCGTTCGATGTTGTCATGTGTCAACTTGGCCTCGAATTCATGCCCGACAAACTTGCTGCACTAGCGGAGATGCGACGGGTTTTGGTTCCCGGTGGTCGTCTTATCCTCAATGTACCTGGACCAGCGCCGAAACTCTTCACCACGCTTTCTGAAGCAATGAAGCGATACATCAGTCCCCAAGCTTCGGGATTCGTAAACCAGGTCTTCTCGTTGCATGATACCATGGAGATTCAACACATTATAAGCGAGGCCGGTTTCCATGATATAGCGCTTCAGGTGAACAATAAACTGCTAAACTTACCACCGTCGAAGGATTTCCTCTGGCAGTATGTACATAGCACTCCCCTTGCCGGGATGGTGACGCAAGCGGATGAAGAGGATCTTGCTGCCCTGGAGCGAGACATCGTCGAAGCGTGGCAGGAATTTGAAGAAGATGGAAACTTGAGGTATCAGCAACGCATCGTCGAAGCGAATGCACGAAAATAGGGTCATCTGCAAACATTTACTCTAGTGAGAAGGATTAACCTAACAGATGTGACTAAACTGGACATTTTCGTGCCTGAATATCTATATTTTGGTAGAAAACGTTGTGCGACTACAACACCCCGTTCTATGGGACAGAAAAACGGGATGGAAATCGGTGACTTTAACCTTAAGGGGACGACAACGACGCTTGCAATAATAGAAGGACCTGTCTTGCGCAGACCTCTTGCCAATCGCCCCTTATTTTTACTGATTATTCGAGGACAAAAATACATGCGTTATCATCGAGTCAAACATCGCGATCCTAGACCTTATCTGGTAAATGCTAGTCAAGATTCGGATGCGAAGTGGTGCTTACCGCTTGATCCAGCTACATTGATTTTCTGGGCTTGGCAACGCTGGGAAATTGAGGTGTGTCACCGCGAACTCAAATCGAATTTTGGCTTAGGTAACAAACAATGTTGGAATCCGCAGGCGGCTGTGGCATCGGTTCAGTGGAGTGCATGGGTCTATGCCCTTTTATTATTGTCGGCTTATCGCACTTGGGGCATCTGTGGCGGACCGGAGGTTCCAACCCGTTGGTGGCGGGGCGCATCTCGATGGTCGCTCAACACCTTGTGGCGAGCTTTTCGAGCTGAATTGTGGGAACAACATGATTTCCGTGCCCTTTGGTCGGTAACCAGCGGCAACTGGGCTGGAAAAGAGTCCCTGTTGCTTGCTTTACGCAATTCAGTCTTCGGATCAGCCCGTTCTTGATCTGATTTCTTCGAATTTGGCAATTTTATACCTTCTTACACCATTTGTTTTTCTTCAATGGTTTCTTTAATATGCCAAACTCCATTGAGCCACAAATAAATTATTCATGGCTTTTTAGTTGCTTATGAGCCAAATACATTGAAATCTGTTCGCATCTCTTCAGGTAGATAACTACTATCGTTGTAAGACTTGTTGTGTTTTGCTCAGATACTTTAATGACTGAGTATTGAATAATCTTGCGTAGCGAAATTAATTATCATTCCCATAACAACATCAACTACAATAAAAGATGGGCTTATACTAAAATTTTATTCAAGATACATGGTCGTATTTCCCGCCTATTCCAATTATGATCTAATAGGTTGTTGAAGAGGCTAACCCATCAACTAGATAATTTAATCCTCGTCAAGCAAGATACTAATATTGGTTGTACTGATTTGGACAATATATAGGAGTGTTTATATGGCTAAACCGACGAATGTCTCGCTTAATCTCTGGGAGATGCCAGAGGTCACTAATCTCAACCGACTCCCAGCGCATTCTGGATTAATCCCATTTCCTAATCCGAAGATCGCGATGAATCATACCCCAGAAGACTCATCATTCTTTGTCAGCCTTGATGGAGATTGGAAATTTCAACTGTATCCAAAACCACAAGCGGTTGAACCGACAGTCTTAGAAGCTGACTTCGATGATTCACAGTGGAGTACTCTGGCAGTTCCTGCCAATTGGACAATGCACAACCTTGGTGACGATCCAATCTACACCAATGTTCAGATGCCCTTTGAGAATAATCCGCCAATAGTACCAGAAGAAAATCCAACGGGAGTCTATCGGCTAACATTTTCGATACCGACGGATTGGAGCAATCGCCGTGTCGTGATTCACTTTGGTGGTGTTGAGAGTTACTACGAGGTTTACGTCAATGGTGTATGTGCTGGGATGGCAAAGGATACCCGTTTGCCATCAGAATTTGATATCACGGATTTGCTTCAGAACGGCACTAATTATTTGGCGGTGAAAGTCCTGCGTTGGTCAGATAGCAGTTATATTGAAGATCAGGATCACTGGTGGATGGCGGGTATCTACCGAAGCGTCTATTTATATTCCACAGCTGATGTATTTATTCAAGATATTTTTGCTAAAACGGATCTTGATCTGGCAAGCAAAGCCGGACTTTTTGAATTGGATGTTGATATTAATTTTGTGGTTGAGCATATCAAACAGTTACCGGGGAAAGCATATGGTCCCGCAAATGACTACCGAATTACAGCCGAACTGATTGACGCTGACGGAAATTTCATCTGGGAGGGGGCACATCGCATCAGTCACTCCTACCGAAAAAGCGAGTACACAACGCAATTTACAGCGACGCTACCGGGTGTAAGAGCGTGGTCAGCCGAAAAACCTTATTTGTATGATCTCATCGTCGGGTTGGAAGATAATCTCGGCGAGAAAATCGAAGCTCGCAAACTACGTGTCGGCTTCCGCAATGTACAGATTAAAAACCGTGAATTACTGTTCAACGGTCAACCCGTGCTTATTAAGGGTGTTAATCGTCATGACCATGATGATACTACTGGGAAGACGATTTCACGCGAAACCATGATAAAAGATATTCTCCTGCTGAAACAGTTTAACTTCAATGCTGTGCGTACCAGCCATTATCCGAATGACCCACTCTGGTATGACTTGTGCGATGAATACGGTATCTACGTCATTGATGAGGCTAACATTGAGGCACATCATAATTATGCGACGATTTGTCGTGATCCACGCTGGGAAAACGCTTTCCTTGAACGCGGTATGAGGATGGTCAAGCGCGACAAAAACCATGCCTGTATCTTTGGATGGTCGTTGGGCAACGAAACCGGACATGGGGAAAACCACATCAAAATGACGGAAGCGATTCGTGCCTATGATCCGACTCGTATTATTCATCATGAAGGTGAAGTTAAAGAATATTGGTCTCAGCACCAAAGCCCTGAAATCGGGTATAAGTGGGATGGTGGTGGATTTGCCTTCAGTGGTGGAACAAATTTCGCCAACGATTTAGTAGACCCAATGTATGCCCCGATCGATGCGATTATCCGCTTTTCCTTAGATAATTCTGACCCACGTCCATTGATTCTATGTGAATATTCCCATGCGATGGGTAACAGCAACGGTAGTCTCAAAGAATATTGGGAGGCATTTGAGAACTATCACGGATTACAAGGTGGCTTTATCTGGGATTGGGTCGATCAAGGTCTTAAGAAAGTCGATGAAGATGGCAATGAATACTGGGCTTATGGTGGTGACTTTGGCGAAAAAATTCACGATTTTGATTTCTGCTGTAATGGTCTCATCGCGCCAGATCGTACACCACATCCAGCAATGTATGAATTTAAGAAGCTGGCACAGCCTGTCGCTGTAGAGGCAATTTCACTAGCTGATATGCGGTTCCGCATCCTGAACAAACAACACTTTACCGATATGCAATGGCTCGATTTGGTCTGGGAAATTCAGATTGAGGGTGTAACTGTTGCTGAGGGTCTCATTGAAGAAATGACAATCGCGCCACAATCCTCCGGTGACATTCAAATCAATGCAGTTATCGACCCAGACAGCGAAACATTCATCAACTTCTATTTCCGGACAAAAGATGCCACTTCTTGGTGTAATGCTGGTCATATTGTGGGTTGGGAACAACTTCAGTTGACATCTCCTGCACAACATCCCCTAACAACGGCGGAGCGTTTGCCACTGGATAATCTGGAAGGTACAGACAATATTGCATTAGAAGTCAACGGCTTCAAAATTGAGATTGCAAGCGGTAGCATTACATCATTACATTGGAAAGGACAACCCATTCTGGTCGAAGGTCCCGATATGAATATATGGCGTGCGCCAACCGACAACGACGGTATCCGCAATCGTCCGACGCAAGAGGGCAAACCAATGACCGAGTGGCTAAAGATTGGATTAAATGAACTTCAGCTGAAGAGCCAATCCGTTCAACTCGAAGAAGTTGAGGATGGTGTCACCCTATTGATTGATAAGTCCTACACGCCGAAGCTCGGTGATAGCTCTATACAGTTTCAGCAGAGGTGGTCCTTCCATGCTGACGGTGTTATTGTTGTCGATAATATGATTAATGCTGATACGGCATTACCCACTCTGCCACGCATCGGGATTAGTTTCCAGACAGCAGAAGGATTTGAGCAGGTTGAATGGTATGGACGTGGTCCACAAGAGAACTACATAGACCGAAACGCAGGGACAAAAATCGGACGCTATGCCGGTTCGGTAGACGAGCAATACTTCCCATACATATTGCCACAGGAAAACGGCAACAAGACCGATGTACGCTGGTTCTCACTCAGTAACGGTGAACGTACCGTGACATTTACCGCAGAGGATACGTTGGAATTCTCCGTTGGGCACTTCACCGCTGACGATCTGTTTAGCTCCTACCATACCAACGAGTTGATTAATAAAAAGCGTCCAGAAACTATCGTGACAATTGATCATAAACAACGTGGGCTTGGTACAGGCAGTTGTGGTCCAGCAACATTGGCGAAATACTGCGTTGAGCCAGGTATTTATCGTTTCTGCTATGCACTCAAAGTAGAATAGCATATAAGGGTTTTTCACTTTTAGCTTAGAAACTGGAATTGGTAAACGTTTTATACCCAGTTTAATCCCTCCATTAAACTGGGTATGTATCGCAAAGCAGAATGTTATGATCGTGTGATTGATAGCTTTTTCTGGGCTTTACAGAATATCCGTGTAAAGCCCAGATTTGAAAATCAGGGATGTAAGCAAATTCAGAAATTCTATTCACTATACATATTTATTCATCCAACCCAATAGAGCTTCATTCTGGGTTTTCTGAATCTGAATCGGTCCATTAATTGAAGCAACATGCGACATGCCTGGAAATCTGATCATCTCAACAATGCACTCATTAGCTTTAAGATGTGTATAAAACTGCTCGGATTGACCTGCAGGACATCGATAATCTGCCTCTCCCTGAATTAATAAGGTAGGTGTTGTACAGTTATGAGCATATGTTATAGGAGAGCTTCTTCGATAAACATCAGGAATCTCATGGGGTTTGCCACCCAACTCGCTTAACGAGCCCCATTGCCCCATATCTGCTGTTCCATATCGACTCACTAAGTCAGTAATAGGGTTCTCGGCAACAGCTGCTTTAAAACGATTTGTCTGTCCAACCGTGAAGCATGTCATAAATCCACCATAGGATAGTCCACAGACCCCCAGACGATCTGCATCAGAAAAGCCTTTGTCAATCACATAATCTACTCCTGCCATGAGGTCTTGATAATCCATTACACCCCAATGACCAGAAAGCGCGGTTGCAAAGGCATCTCCATAACCTGATGATCCACGTGGATTAACAATTAACACCGCATAGCCAGCTCCTGCTAGCATTTGGAAATCGCTCCCGTATTGATTACCATACCATCCATGAGGTCCGCCATGAATATAAAGAATGGTCGGATACGGTGCTTCTCCCTCGTTAGGTAACAGTAACCAGCCTTCAATTTCAACGCCTTCTTCACTTTCGTATAATAAATGTTCAATCCGTGGAAAAGCGATTTCATCCATATGCTGGCTATTGACCTGTGTAATCTGGCGTTCATTTGAGCCATCCAGATTAGCAATATGAAGCTCACCGGGATTTTCGAGATTACCAGAGAGAAACAACATCCGAGTATCATCCGCATCCAGAAGCGTCACCGTTCTTTCTCCACCGACCAATGACTCCCAATAAGGTTCGTTTATCAACGTTAGGGAGTAAATGCCTTTTGTCCCATTTTTTACAACATTCGCCAATGCTGTCGCTTCTGCATTTAAGATCTTCCCAGAGCTGAAGACAGGATACCATTGAACTTCGACACCCCACTCCAAGGCTTCAGTCCGATTTTCAGCCGTTCCACCGTTACGATTGATTATCCACAAATCATCTTTGGTTGCCATTGGCTGATCTCCCCTCGAGGCAACAAAAACGATCTGTTGTCCATCAGGTGTCCAATTTGCATTCTTGATAAATCCCCAATCGAGCCCTAGCAATTCATCAATCACACCATCCATATCAACCACGCGCAGTTTAGCAGAAAACAAATCAGGACGATCATGGTCATGTGAGGCAAGGTACAAAATTTCACGACCATTCGGTGACCAACGCAGGGTACGGTTGAGCTGAGTATCATCGGTAAGTTGTTTAGGAGCACCACCGTCGATTGATTGAATATAAATGTTCTGGACAGCATCATCGAGATAGCCTGTACCATCAAATCGATAGACACTCCGCGTAATATGGTAAGGATCCATCGGATCAACAGGTTCAGTATCCAAGCTTGCAGTAAATGCGATTGTTTGTCCATCTGGTGACCAAACAGGGTTGCCATCCACCCCTTGTTTGAAGTCTGTCAATTGACGGGCTTCTCCGCCATCGGTTGGGAGCAAATATACTTGTTGTTTCCCATTACGATTGGAAAGGAAGGCAATTTGGGTGCCATCTGGAGACCACTCTGGAGAAGTACTATTACAATAGGTTAACTGACGCTTTTTACCATTGTCTAGATTAACACGCCAAAGACAGGTAAGCGTTTCTTCCTTATCTAGATCGTGCCGAGTCACTGTATATACAACCCACTCACCATTAGGCGAGATACGAGCACTCCCGATACGGCCATAACGGAGATCATCCAATAATCCAAATTTGCGTTTTTGTTTTAAGCCCGACATATAGTAACTCCACACAGGTCTATGATTTTTTGATCAAATATTCATTACGCGTCCACATCTTAATAACATTGCCGGATTCATCTAGCTCAAAGCGAGCAGTCTCATTTGATTGACCTTCTTCTTGAAGTATAAATACATGTTCGTCATCAGTTGCTTCTAAGGTAGTTGCAGGAGAATCTATGAAATCCAATGATATAATTTGTAACTGTCCACCACGGATAACAACTTTATCAAATCCCCACTCACCGACATATTCTCCAAGATATTTATCCCAAGCGGGTTCTGCAGTCGGTTCGGCTTTTGCAATCGCTTTGACAATTTCTGGCATGACAATCTTATAAGCTTGTTTGATGTAATTGAGAGGCATGCTACCTAGTGCATTCGTGAGCAAGATCAATCCAACTTTATGATCGCGACAAACCGAAAAACCTGTTAAGTAGCCGGGGTAACCACCACCATGCCCCGTTATTACCCAGTCATTGACTTTGTAAATCATGATGCCTAAGCCATAACCTTCCTCCCAACCATCCTTAAGCCAATGCATACGGTGCATATCACGCAATGTATGGTGCGATAGAATTGGGTTTGAGTCTTTACTAAGATGATAGCTAGCATATTTCGCGAGATCGTTTACAGATGAGGCAAAATTCGCTGATGCTTCGAATCCATTCATCAGAAAAAAGGGCATTGGGGAGCGTTCATAAGCATCATTTAGTTGCGAGTAGCCCGTTGCAAGAAGCGGATCATCGCGTTTAGGGACAGGATATGTTTCCGACATCTTCAATGGATCAAGTATATTTTGCTGGAGATAGTCCGCCCATGATTGACCAGATACCTCTGCAATAATACCACCCAGCAATGAATAGGCGAGGTTACTATAGGCATCTTTGTCATAAGGTGGTCGAGTTGGTTTACGCTTTAGGGTTTCTTTGACAAATTCATCCCAGTCTGGTGCATCACAATCTGTCCACATCGCGTTATGAGAATCACGTGGAAGGCCTGAGGAGTGTGTGAGCAAATTTCGAATTGTGATTTCTGGTGCGCCTTCATAACGAAGGTCAAACCATCTCAAATATTTAGATGCTGGGTCATCGAGGCTGAGTTTTCCAGCATCACGTAACTGCATGATTGCGGTTGCAGTGAAAGTCTTAGTAATACTAGCAATGCGAAAGCGAGTATCCAGTGTGACGGGTTGCTTTGTTTCCACATTTGCATAGCCGTACCCTTTACCCCAAAACAATTGATCATCATAAACAAGACCAATAGCTAAACCGGGTTGATGATTCTTGAACATGGTACGTTCAATCCATGCATCAAGTATATCAATCGCTGTGGCTAAGTCTGGATTATCTTTCATTAGTTGATGTGTCATAGAGATCTCCTCATAATGCCTTCTCCGATAGCTCCACATTGAGAGCGGGAGATAGATATAAAATAACAGTGCTTAATGATTTCAACGATGGATGTTACAAATGTATCAATATTATGCTTGTCTCTAAAACTTTTGCGATCAGCAACCGATGCTAGCGCCAGCACCCTCTACAGCTTCGGGTGGTTCGCCCGGTGCATCACCAACAACACCTTTTACAAACCAATCCATCTCCGTGTAGATATAATCTGGAGCAAATTTTTCGCGATTTGCAAGCACTAGATCACCATTTTGTGCATAAATCGGGCCATCCAACGCATCTTTGTTAGATTCGTTATACGAAACACGCCATTTCAATGGAGGAGCTTCCATGATATGGGGGATTTGTTCATAATCATAAGAGGCAAGATCAATGATTCCTCTACCAAAGCTCTTCGTAGAAGCCTTACCAAGATAAGCTTGTGACTCCCATTCACCTTCTAAGAGATCATCCGCACGCTCTTTATAGTACCAACCCCATTGCCAGATGATACTCGTCATGTTAGCGGTAGGTGCAAACTCACGCATATCAAAGCCATACCCCACAGAACGAACCCCCTTTTCTTCTGCGACTTTCTGAACTTCTGGGCTATAGGTATGCTGAACAAGCACATCTGCACCATTATCGATCAGATCCAGAGCCGCTGTCCGATCCGCTTCTGGGTCATTCCATGAGCCCGTGAATCGGACATGTACAGTTACATCTTCACAGGTTCTGATTAATAACGAAGACAGCGTAATCGCATTAATATTTCGAATAACTTCAATCGTGGGTTCAGGGGCAATAAAACCGATTACCCCGCTTACAGTCATCTCACCCGTATATCCCCCCATAATGTAAAACATCTGATACATCCGTCCATCGTAGGTCGCAACATTATCAGCTGTTTCAGTGCCTTGTGCAACTTCAAAGTAAGTATCTGGGAAATCTTTTGCAACCGTCAGCACAGCATCACTATAGTCAGGTGATGTCGCAAAGATGAGCTTGTTACCTTCAGTCGCCAGATCACGTAGCACTTGTTCGGCTTGTTCCACCGATACCTCTTCTACAAATTTAGTTCCAAGATCTGGTAATTGTTCATCAAGGTATTGTCGCCCAATCTCATGTAAGTGGCTCGAGTTATAATCTGCAATATTTTCTTTGTATACAAAAGCAACTTGGCTCTGTGAGCCACTGCTGTTGTTAGCGGCTTGCTCATCAGCAGGTGGACTACAAGCTACAAAGAATAGCGTTAATATAATTATTGAACTGAGTAGACCAAAATAATTCTTTAAGGCTTTCATCAGATACCCTTCCTGCTATGTTGATTCGATTTGTTGTCCATTAATTCTGGTTCAAATAAATTTTCTACATCACATATTATTCAAATAAGTTGCGGTAGCGAGACCAGCACAAGTTTGCATACCGACCAAACTACGTATAGGAATTGCCCTATAGTCTAATTCATTTTCAAGTGCCATACTTTCTTCTTGAAGCCGTGAAAAAGCAAGTTCCTGTACTGACTGAATCAGTTTATTCTTGTTCCCCTCAGCGATTTCTTCATCCAACATTCGAGTGAATAAACCCAAATTCAGGAGTTTATAAAATCGTGATGTATAGAGATTGCTGAATAATTCTGCTTGTGAGGCTGGTCTATTTGTTTCTTCGGCAGTTTGCACCCATTGGCGATCCGCTTCGCGATATTGAGAACCCATTTTAATAAAATCATTGAGGGCACGTCGTACCGGCGTATTCAGGCTGAGGGCACCTTCTACAATTTCATTTTGATTGATGATCCACTTATCGTACTCTAGCTGTATATCCATACTTTTTAAGATGGCATCTCGACGCAAGGTTGTAGTCAGTGTTTGGTCATTGACTCGTGGTTCATCAAAGTAAGGCATCTCAACAACTAAAAAGAATGAATTGTATTGCGTTGCATATTGGGCACTAGATGCTTTAAAGCCCATTATAGTGGCGGGGTCGTTCACACCATTACGCTGGAGGTGATCGTACATATCAGTACTAGTTAACATACGATATATAGCAGGGGCATAGGGTTCAGCAATCGTCATCTCTGGTTCACCGAGATCAAGTGCTAGGTCAAACCAATTAGGAATCTCATGAAAGGTATCATAAAGAGGTGGACAATCGTCGGACACATAATAGTAGACACCGCCGAAGCCAGCATTATGCAAGGAATATAGAAATTTGGGCTTCGTTTCATCAATGACTTGCATTAAAGCTTTTGTTTCTGGCAATGGGTCGTTAGATTTAAGTGTTTTGTAGTCGATGGGAAATGTCCACTCAACCTGTTCATAACTTGCAGGGCGATAAAAATGACGCGCGTAGTTAGATGGGGTAAATGGTCCACCAAACCATCCTTCATTCAGGCGCATTCCGTCAGCATCAATAGACTTTATGAAATGCCAAGTGTAACCTAGTTCTTGGCGTAAGCTCTCATCTTCACATAAATGCCGAGACAAGTATTCAATTGTCATACAACCAATAGGTTCATTCGGGTGTGGACCTCCGAATAAAAATGCCTGTTCTGGGCCACCTTCTATCGTCAAAAGTTCAATGGGGTCACCCTTGCGCGTCTTGCCAATCACTTTAATGCTTGCAACATTGGGATATTCTTCTACTAGACGGTGGTTTGAAGCGGTTAACTCATCCACGGTGAGGAAAGTTTGGTAATCTGGAATATCTGCCGCAATTTTCTTCAGATCCATGTTGCCTCCACTTGTGATTAAAGACTACTAATTTCTTTTAATATCTATGGCAATGGAAATCACATAACATCCCGACCAGACTCATAAGAGCCTGATCGGAAGTAGTTTTATGGTGAAGTTCGCTTAGTTGAAGCGCCTATCGTTCGTCTTCAGCAATCCAAACATTGTGATCATCTGTGACCAAATTCAATGTCCATTCACCGCCAAAGAAGTCTTTAACATAGTTATTCTTGACGGTAAAGATGTTGAAGAATCCGAATGCTGGTTCCCAGTACAATTCTGCGATACGACGGGTTACCGCTTGTAATTGTTGTTCACGCTCTTCTTCATCCAAGTTACTAGCCGCCAAATCCAACAACTCGAAAATCTCTTCATCTTCATACCCTAGTGAAGAAATCCATCCGTTTCGACCCCATAGCGAGTTCGTGCCACCTTCACCACACCACCCTGAGCCAAAGTGAATACCCCATTCACCAGCAAGGCGAGACGCATTGGCAGTACCGGCATCCGTGATGACAGGCTCGATTGTGAGACCAATCTTTGCACCAGCATCAACAGTAGCGGCAACATAGTCAGGTGCAGGATCAGAATTCGAGGAATACATAGGAATCACCATATTTTCACCCTCCCATTCACGCAGACCATCCCCATCCGTGTCGACAATTCCCATTTCATCTAGCAGTGACATAGCTAAGTCTGGGTCATATTGCATGTATTCGTCGTAAAGCCCCTCAACATAACCAGCTACACCGGGTCCTGCTGTCCCCGCACCTTTCACATGAGTAGCGCCACGCAGAGCAGCATTAATTGCGTCACCATCACGCATAACGGCAAGAGCTTGTCGGAATCTAACATCATCAAACGGTGCTTGGTCAACTGACATGTACAAGCGGGTTGCAACAGGGCAGCCGAAGTTAATAACTGTCATGTCTTCATTTTCTTGGAAACGTGCAACATCATCTCCCGGTGTAACAGAACCCCACCAGTCAATATCACCAGCTTCTAATGCGATCATCGCAGCAGGAACATCTGGCAAAGCCTTGAAAACAACACCATCCAAACATGGATCAATATAGTAGTCCTCGTTTGCTTGCAGAACAACTTCCTCATCTGGCGCATAGGAGACAAATTCAAATGGACCAGATCCAACTGGATGCAGACCATATTCATCTCCATAAAGCTCGATAGCTTCCTTAGGAACAATAGCTGTCCAAGTAAGACCACGCGCTTTATCGTAGATAATGGCATCCGGCGCGCTAAGAGTTAAGACCACGGTGTAATCATCGATTGCTTCGGCTGAAACAAAAATGTTCCGTAAATCCGCGGCCATCATCGATGCTTCATTATTATAAGAGCGGTAAAGAGTGTAAACGACATCATCAGCAACCACTTCACGGCTTTCACCTTCAGGGAAAACATCATTGCCGTCGTGCCACATCATTCCTTTGCGAAGGTGCCAAGTGTAGACTGTTCCATCTTCGCTGATATCCCATGATTCTGCTAAATCACCAACAGGCTGACCTGATTCGATACGGAAAAGCATACTATGGATATTGGTGATGATATAGAAGGTCCAATCAGAAGCGGCAGTATCGGGATCCATCGGCAAAATGTCTGTGACACCTATTGTGAAGATTCCGCCTTCTTGGGGGCAATGCCCGTCAGCAGCTACAGGAGCAATCGATACTCCCACCATAAGAATTAATGTGCAAAATAGCAAGATACTCAAACGCTTCATATTCAATTCTCCATTAAAGACTAAACAAATGGTTGAAACTATCAAACAACTCTGCTGTCACCGTCCAACTTATACATAGCCTCCTCCCATGATTCCCGTTCAAAGTAGTTCATATGATGAAACACATACCTTTGGGGCTTTTAACCCAGTCTATTGACGCAATGTTGGATCCAGTGCATCCCGCAAAGCATCACCGATAAAGTTGATAGCAAGCACTGTAACCATGATCGCTATCCCCGGTGCAATGGACATCACTGGCAAAATACGCATCAATTCTTTTGCGTTACTCAACATTGCGCCCCATTCGGCAGTTGGTGGTTGAGCGCCAAGTCCTAAGTAACTTAGGGCAGCTGCCACAAGGATAGCTTCCGCAACACTAAACGAGGCTTGCACTACAACTACAGGAATAACATTAGGGATAATATGACGCGAGATAATAGCGAGATCGGATGCACCAAGTGCCTCTGCCGCCACAATATAATCTGTCTCACGGAGTGAAAGAACCATCCCACGCACTAAACGGGTGTACCATATCCAGCTAACAGCCCCTAAGGCCATCATCATATTAATGAGACTTGGACCAATAACTGCAACCATGGCAATGGCTAGCACAATAAAGGGAAATGCCATTAGAATATCTACGATCCGCATGATAACCATGTCAAAAATGCCACCGTAGTAACCTGCAATCGCCCCTAAAGGTACACCGATTAACATTGAAATCGTAACAACGATGACTCCAATTAATAAAGATATACGCGTGCCATAAATTAAGCGGCTAAATCCATCGCGTCCCAATTCATCTGTACCGATGAAATGCTCAGCACTGGGCGGTTTCTTAAAATTTGAATAATCCGTTGTATATGGATCATAGGGGGCGATTTGTTCTGCAAAAATAGCACTCAATACAAGTATTCCCAGAACAATAAACCCTAAAATCGCCAGTTTATTCTTTATGATCTGTTGAAAGGCAATGCTAGAAAACGACTGAGGCTTCAGTTGCTTAACAATATTGTCTTCAAGATTGAGCTCTACGATGTTTTCAGCCATAATTAACCTCTTATTGCAGACGGATTCGGGGATCTATGAATGAATATAAAATATCAGTCAATAGGTTCACCACAATAACCATTAATGAGAATACTAGTACGGTGCCAGTGACAACCTGATAATCGCGCCGAAAAACAGCATTAATTGCCAACCGACCAATCCCAGGCCAGCCAAAAACTTGTTCAATGACAACAGCCCCTCCTAGTAAGCTCGCAAACTGACCCGAGACCACCGTTAATATCGGGATTAACGCATTTGGCAAAGCATGGCGAAAGTTGATTCTTTTGTTTCCTAAGCCTTTAGCATGGGCTGTTCGTACATAATCTTTACTCAGTACCTCTAACATGCTAGAGCGCACCATCCGTGTAACGAGACCCAAGAGAATCAAGCTGAGTGTTACAGACGGCAGAACTAAAGACAGCGCAAAATCGATAGGTGTTTTACCTTGTCCAACAGTAGGGAGCAAATCCAGATAAAGTCCAAAAATCAGCATCAACATGATGCCAAACCAGAAAGCAGGTATAGATACACCGAACAAAGCAATCGTCATGGCAACTGTATCAATCCATGTACCACGCTTTAAAGCAGAGATTATCCCAATCGGAAATGCAATGATAATAACAATGGCCATAGACGTTATGGTGAGAATCAAAGTGTCTGGAAGTCGTTCTGCGATTTCAAAGCTGACATCAGACCGAGTCGTAATCGAAATCCCCATATCGCCTTTTAGTAAGTTGGTCATATAGCGGATATATTGAATAGGGAGAGAATCATTTAACCCTAGTGATTCTGCAATACGATCCTTTTCTTCAACCGTTAATTGCCGACTTTGACCAGCGAGGATTTCTATTGGGTCTCCCGGTATGGCGTGTATCAAAATAAATGTGAGAGTCCCAACGCCAAATATGAGAGGAATCATTAACAATAGTCTACGGATAATATAGGTGCGCAACGTATCTCACTCTCTACTAGGCTTCTAAAATATTGACCCTAAATAAGGTTGATTTCAGAAGATACTTTTATAATCAATCATCATTCGCTTTGACGACTATCTTTGAATATGATCGACATAAGTTAGCTCTGGCTTGTCTACTTTTACCAAATTCATATCCAAAACACTCATCACATTTGTGTATTTCTACAAAAAATGGTGTGTTTGATTATTTTTTTAAATATTAAATATGAATATGGATTTTATTACTGGAGATAAATTATGTATTTTGTATATTCTCGAATCATTCTAACAATCTTTTCAACGCGTAACATGAGTTATAACAACAAATTTGACGGCCTTTTATTAGTAATAATCACCAAGGCAATCACTGGGTATCCAATATACCATTCAGCCTAAATCTTTCAGAATGTACAAATTTAACGAAGGTTTAGCAGACTTCTATACTTGTGGATGAAGTTAAAAAGTGTTTTAGAATGAGGACGGCCACGCATGCCAAAAGTAAAGATCAACGATACAGAATTATATTATGTCACGCAGGGTACTGGGACACCGATCATGTTTATGCATGGTGGACTTGGTGCAGATCATTCTTATTTTCCACCTTTTTTTGACCATCTGGCTGATGATTACCAGCTTATCTATTATGATCATCGCGGCAATGGCCGTTCACAAATCTCAACATACGAAGGAATCACGCATGAAACTTGGGCAGATGATGCGGATGCTTTACGTGAATATCTTGGTCATGAGAAGATTATTTTAATGGGTCATTCCTACGGTGGTTTTCTTGCTCAAGAATATGCCATCCGTCATGCAGATCACTTAGATGGATTGATATTGCTTTGTACGTCACCTGTCTTAGATTATCTCGATATCATCAAGTCCAATGCAAAAGTAAAAACAGATGATTCTGATATACTTATGGCAGTGGAAGAGGTTTTCTCCGACACTTCTGTACCAAACAATGCCACTTTTAAGGATATACTTGGACGGTTAAGCCCACTCTATTTTTATGATTATACGCCATATGAAGAAATACTCAGCGAAGCCTTTAAGGATATGATCTATACAGCAGATGCTTGGAATCATTCTTATAGCCAGTGCTGGGAGGTATTTAATGTGCTCCCACAATTGACAACGATGACTGTCCCAACACTGGTAATAAGTGGAGCAGATGATTGGATTACACCAGTAGCAGAAGGTGGACAACGTATTCATGATGCCCTCCCCAATTCAGACTTTGTTATTTTTGATAAAAGCGGGCATTATCCTTATATAGAGGAAAGTGAACGATTCTTCGAGATTCTGCGACATTGGTTGGAAGAACACTAGAGTCTGATATATTCAAGTATTTGCAAAAAAGCGAAAAGGGAAATGTGATGACTAAATGTGATCTTGTAATTCGTAATGGAGAAATCGTCACCACGGCTGGTTCGGTTGGACGTGCTGATATTGGCGTTTTAGGGGATATTATTGTCCAAATTGGAGGAGAGCTTGAGGGTCAGGTAGAACTTGATGCAACAGGAAAACTTGTCATACCGGGTGGAATTGATGCTCATGTTCATTTATCATCCCCACCTTCCCCACAACCCGTTGAACCCAGATGGGTCGATGACTTTACAAGTGGTTCAGCTGCTGCGCTAGCTGGAGGTATCACAACGCTTGGTAATATGACGTTTCCTGCAGAAGGTGAATTACCACTTGCTTCGATAAAACGTGATGAGGCGATTGCGCGAGAACAGACGATTGCTGACCTCTTTTTTCATCCCGTTTTGACAGATATTACCTCAGAGCTTCTTGATAATATTCCCAATTTGTTTGACGCGGGCTGTAATACTATTAAATTCTTTACTGTCTTCTCCTCTTTTGATGCTCAGATACAAGGGTATATGGAGGCGATGCGACGAGCTGACACACTTGGAATGCTCACATTGATCCATTGCGAAGATTACATGTCCATTAAAGATGCAACCGAAAGGCTGACTGAAGCAGGTAAAACTTCACTTCGCTATTATCCAGAAAGTCGTCCAGTCACCTCTGAAGTCGTCGCAACTCAACGGGCAGTAGCTTTTGCAGAAGAGACAGGTGCCCCCGTTTATATTGTACATCTTTCATCAGCTGAGGCACTTGATGTTTGCGCTAAGGCTCAGGCTCGCAACGTACCAGTCTATGTTGAGACACGACCACTTTATCTACATCTGACACGGGAGCGATTTGAGGATGACGATGGTGCTAAGTATGTTGGACAACCACCATTACGTGAACAATCTGATGTGGATGCACTATGGAAAGGTTTGAAGGATGGCACTATTCATACAGTCTGCACCGATCATGCACCTTGGTCGCTAGCCGCAAAACTTGACCGGAGTCATGATATTAATAATTTACGTCCCGGAGTAGCCAATCTGCAAACAATGCTACCCATGCTTTACTCAGAAGGTGTGCGTTCTGGTCGCATTTCATTAGGTCGGTTTGTCGAGTTGATATCCACAAATACAGCGAAGTTATTTGGACTATTCCCAAGAAAAGGCACAATCGCGATTGGCAGCGATGCCGACCTCGTCATTTTTGACCCCGATCTTACCCTCACGGTAAATGCGTCGATGCTCAAATCAAACTCGGACTACTCAGCCTTTGATGGTTGGGAAGTGACGGGTTGGCCTGTTGTGACTTTGCGTCGGGGTGAAATCGTCTTTCAGGAGGGTGAAGTTGTCGGACAGTCAGGTTCTGGTCAAATTGTCAATCGTAGCCGAACCCAGTTGTTATAGTGCAATTTAACCTGAGTTAATCAACATAATAAACCAATTTAGGATGCTATTTACACGCAACCAATCATTTCTATGATTTGTAAATGGTCAATAGATTCACTCCTGTTCCCAATCCATAGACTATTTCCAAAGTCTTTTCCCATTACATTGTACATAGGGGCGATCTGCAGAATTCCGGCAGTGAGGCAGAAGCCCCGCCCCACTTACAGGATAACCTTTAACTTTCTTAAAAAAGACATTTCGGAGCGCTGGATGACCGTACTATCAAGGATCATTCCGTCATCTAAACTTCTATATTTAATCAGAGCTAGTAGCTATAGAACTATTCCTATTCCACCGTCCATAAATAATGAGGGCAATCTCTTCAAAATTTCCAGTAAGTCTTAATAACTGTTTAAAGACTATTATCGATCTATTTCTTGAAAAGACGAGACACGTATCATCCCCACAAATATCTTTTATTTGATTTAAGATGATTGCCTTATTGCCGATCCCCAATTCATTGACAAAAACAGCTGAGTAGATTACAGTATGCGTATTAGACAAACAAATACGTTTTTCGACTATATTTTACGTCTCTATTAAATATTATGAATGAATCTCATCAAACGAATCTTATTAATCTTTCACTTCGGGCAGGCAGTAGCCAAGCTGAACTCACTTTTAAGGCACTCAATAATGCAGTACGTGTGCAAATATTAGAGTTCTTAACCAATCATGCTGCTACAATCTCTCAAATTTCGACAGCACTTGATATCCCTCAATCAACGGTCAAGCAACATATCAATTTACTTGAAGAAGCTGAATTAATTAATACATATTTGCGATCAGCGACTCGTGGTACAGAGAAGGTTTGCTCTGGTATCTACAAAAACCTGATATTCGATCTTAATCCCCCTGCAAAACAACACCAACCATATACGGAAATATCGATGCCGATTGGATGTTTTTCCGATTTTTCGGTTAGTGTTCCTTGTGGGCTTGTCAGTTATTCGGGTGTGATTGGGATGCAAGGTGAGGCAAGTGCATTTTATGAGCCCGAACGTGTTGAAGCACAATTATTATGGTTTACAGAAGGTTATATTGAATATCGTTTCGCTAAAAAATTCCCGCCTAAAGCCCGCCTCGGTAACATATCCCTTAGTATGGAAATCTGTTCAGAAGCACCGGGGCATGACAATGATTGGCCCTCTGATATTACGGTGTGGATCAACGATGTTGAAATTGGTACATGGACGTCACCGGGCGACTTTGGTGGAAAGCGCGGCATATTAACACCTGCATGGTGGGTTACAGATTCGACCCAATTCGGTCATCTTAAAACGTGGAAAGTGACCGATGAAGGTACTTTTATTGATGATGAAACTGCCAAGACAGTTACTTTAGCAGATCTAAAAATACAAGAAAAACCTTACGTCTCCGTCAAAATAGGCATCAAAGACGATGCAATGAATAGAGGTGGCATTAACATCTTTGGGCGGCAGTTCGGGAATTTCTCACAGGATATTGTCTTGAGAATTGTTTATGACAACATGTGAGTTCATTATTGATTTGGGATTGTCTTTCGGCAGTAGTCGGAAGTTTATCTAAATTGTTTATCTAAATTAAAGGAATTGTTATATGGCTAAAATTAGTCGAAGAGATTTCTTAAAGGGACTTGCCGCTTCGGGGGCAGTTGTTGTCGGAGTTGAGTTTGCAGATGTACTTTTTGGTAACGGTATAGCCTCAAGTTTGGCACAAGATACGGTTGAAGTCACATATGCGACACCGGGCAGTGTCAACGAAGATGCTGCATGGGAACCTGTGTGGGAAGCGTTTAACGCTGAACACGATAATATTCAGGCGAACTATCTCGCAGTTGGTGGTGGATATGGCCCGCAATATCTTCAATTGTTGCAGGCACAAATCGCCGCTGGCACAGGACCGGATGTATTCTTTGTGATGGATGGATTTATGGTTGGGTTTGCGGCGCGTGGTGTGCTGTTGCCAATCGATAGCTATGTAGAAGCTAATCCAGATATTGACCTAGAAGACAACTATGAAACCCATCTTGATGCTCATCGTTGGGATGGTCAACTGTGGGGTTTACCACGAGATGGTGCGCCATTTGCGACATGGTTTAATGCCGACTTGTACGACGAAGCAGGTATCGAATACCCAACAGGTGATTGGACATGGACAGAATACCTCGAACAAGCTAAAGCACTAACAGATCGTGACGATAGTGGTCGTGTTCGTGTGCTTGGTGGTGGTCGTGGACAATGGATTGACTGGGTCTGGCAAGCTGGTGGTGATGTGCTGAATGAAGATGGCACGGCATCAATTATGGATCAACCAGAAGCGATTGAAGGTTTACGTTTTATGCAGAGCCTGATTGTTGAGCATCAAGTTGCCCCTTCTGCGTCTGATCTTGCTGATCAAGGTGAGGGAGATTTATTTACATCTGGACGTATGGCAAGTTATACCAATGCTCGCGGTTTTCTCGGGGCAATCTGTAATGCACCGTTCCGCTTTGATGCGGCATTGCCACCCGCTGGCGAAGTCCGTGTAGGACGTACTAATGTTGGTCCGACTGTCATCTGGTCAGAAACACCAAATAAAGATGAGGCTTTTGAACTATTGAAATTTATCAACAGTACCGATGGCCAACGGCTTAAGATCAGCACAGGATATGCTTATCCATCACGCCGTTCTTCAGTTCAACAAGATTGGTATGCTAATTTCACCTGCGGTGAGGCAATTGGTACAGGTCTGAATACAGTATTCAACGAGATTATGGAAAACGGATATGCCCGTACTTGGCCGAAGCATCCGCAATGGCCAGAAATGAATACAGCTATAAATGCCGAGCTAGACGCATTGTATAGTGGTGACAAAACTCCAGAAGAAGTTGGAACAGCCATTGCGTCACAAATCAATGCAATACTAGAAGAAGAATAAATCGATACAAATAGGGGAGTGGTCGTGCCTGGAAGCTGATACTCCCCTAAAGTTATTACTAACACAATAGCGAGCGAATCTTCAATTGATTAGAGTTCTAGTCATTGAAGGTTCGTTTACTCGATAGAGTGTGTCAGTAGAAGGATATTCTATGTCATTAAACGCTTTATTAAAACCAAAAAGGTTAAGTTTCTGGGAATCACTTACGGCATGGTTGTTTGTGTCTCCATGGATCATTGGTTTCATTCTGTTCACAGGTGGTCCTATTCTTGCCTCATTTATCTTATCCTTCACCCATTGGGACATCGTTAATCCGCCACAATGGGCTGGAATTGAAAATTATCAAGATATGTTGCAGGATGAATTATTTTTCCAATCGCTTAAAGTAACAACTATATATGCCCTTATTGCTGTTCCCCTTCAAATTATTGTAGGCTTATTGATCGCAATCCTACTCAACACCAAGATTCGGCTAATCGGTCTGTATCGTACACTATTTTATTTGCCAGCAATTTTGCCTGTTGTATCTGTTGCTGTGATGTGGCGTTGGATATTGTCGCGCGATTGGGGCTTAATTAACTGGCTCTTGTCCTTATTGGGTATCCAAGGGCCGGGTTGGTTATCCGAGCCGGAATGGGTATTGCCTGCGCTGATATTAATGAGTCTATGGGGCGTAGGTGCTGGGATGTTAATTTATCTTGCAGGTCTACAAGGGATTCCAACTGATCTCTATGAGGCAGCAAAAGTCGATGGTGCGGGCACGTGGGCATTATTTCGATATGTCACAATACCTATGATTTCACCCGTTATCTTATTTCAACTTGTTGTAGGTCTTATTGGTGCATTTCAGGTTTTTTCACAGCCATTTATTATGACTCAAGGTGGTCCACAGAATGCCTCATTGTTCTACCTATTACACTTGTTCCGCAATGCCTTTGAATTTTTCCGTATGGGTTATGCGTCTGCATTGTCGTGGGTTTTATTCATCTACATTGCGATCTTAACAGTGTTAGTCTTCCGCTTCTCTGCCGCGTGGGTTTTCTATGAAGGCGAAATTAAAAACGAGTAGGTTATTATGTCAACGATTATGAAACAATCAACATTTACTCCGAAACCAAAAAATAAGCGCACTATTGATTGGACAAAAATAGCTGCTCATATCATATTGATTGCAGGATCAAGCCTATTTTTGATGCCTTTCATCTATGTTGTTTCGACATCACTCAAAGCACCTGCAGATGTCTATACATTCCCACCCGAGTTTATACCTGATCCAATCCAATTTGAAAACTATCCAGATGCGTTAACTGCTCTACCGTTTGATCAATACTTTTTCAATACGATTATGCTGGCAATCTTTAGGATTATCGGCTTGACGATTAGTTGTTCTTTGGCAGGATTTGCTTTTGCAAAACTGAGGTGGAGGGGACGTAACACCATGTTTTTTATAGTGTTACTGACCCTGATGATCCCCGCAGAAGTCACACTCATTCCTAAATATATTCTGTTTGCCAAGATTGGATGGGTAGGTACGTTTTTACCATTAATAGTACCTGGTTTCTTTGCGGAAAATGCGTTCTTTGTTTTTCTGTTCCGACAGTTTTTTATGTCAATGGGACAAGATATGATTGATGCGGCACGCATTGATGGGTGTACTTTTTTTGGGGTTTACTGGCGCATCATTGTTCCTAATGCAAAACCTGTTTTTGCTGTCGTTGCCATTTATGTTATCCAAAATAATTGGAACTCCTTTTTACTCCCGCTCATTTATCTAACAGATCGTGCACAATATACACTTGCACTGGGCTTACGACTCTTTAATGAACAGTATTATTCACAAACACACCTGCTGATGGCGGCATCGGTCTTTGTGATTATGCCGATTGTGATTCTGTTCTTCTTTATGCAGAGATACTTTATTCAGGGTGTCGTTTTCACAGGGTCAAAAGGTTAGTGTTTATGAGCGACTCCAAGCCACATATCGTTCTTATCACCTGTGATGAACTACGGCAGGATGCACTGAGTTGTTATGGTAATCAGGTGATTGCCACGCCGAATATTGATCGACTTGCGCAGACAGGGACAACTTTCCAAAATGCTTATACCAATAGTCCGTGGTGTTTACCAAGCCGTTGTTCTTTAGCCACGGGCTTATACCCACATAACAATGGCTCTTATAGTAACTTTCGCAATATACCGCTGGATCGAAATTTACCCAATATTTATTCCATCTTAAAAAGCAGTGGCTACACAACAGCTCATTTTGGTAAGTGCCACTATATGCCTGTACCTTATGCAGATGTTCGCCCTGATGCGACATTGCCTTACGGTGAATTCCGTGAATTTTATCGAAGTCTCGGAATCGACCATCTTGCCCTACAAGATGGTAATCAGGTATCAGTCTGGTACTCCGACGATTATAGTCAAGAACTTGAGGATGCTGGCTATTTAAGTGCTTATCGTGACGCAATCTGGGATAAGTCCAATCGCAAAGTATTTGACTTTCCCGCACCTGAGGAGTGGCATCCTGACAGTTGGGTTGGACGTAAGGCGACAGAATATTTTTCTAATTATGATGAAGATAATCCACTCTTTGCATGGGTATCATTTAGTGGACCACATTATCCTTTCGATCCCCCAGAATCTTATGTTCAAAATGTGAATATGGCATACGATAACCGTATCGTGAATGAAAGTGAATTTGACGATCCCTCACGGATTCATAGCTCAACTTATCATGGTCAAGCAAATGGGGCTATCGACGGCTTAGGAAGTGCGCCCAATCGTGCAATGAAGAATTATTCAGAAGACTACTGGGATAATTTGCGCCGTAGCTATTTTGCTAATATTGTTCAGATTGATGACTATATCGGGCAGATTCTGGATGTTATCGAAAACAAGTTTGGCGACAATGTGCTAATCATATTTACAGCTGATCATGGTGAAATGCTCGGTAATCATGGACTTTGGGGCAAAAACAATTGTGCCTACGATGATGTATGGCGCGTCCCTTTGTTGACACGATTTCCACTTCAGGCGACATCACAATCGACAGACAATAAAGCGATGCTAATCGATATTTTGCCAACGTGTATAGATGTAGCAGGCTTGGCAGATGTAAATGTCGATGGGATTTCTTTGACACACCGTATTACATTGGGAGGTGCTGATTATGTCATTGCTGAAGGTGACGGTTTTCTTGCCATCACCGATGGAACTCACAAGCTTGTTCGTGTTGAACAAGGGGAGCGTTCTTATATAGAGTTTCTTGATCTGTCTCTTGATCCCTATGAATTTAAGAATCATATCCATAATCCAGATTATACAAATCACATTACTGAACTTCAGGCACAGTCAATTGATCTTCTGATGCAACGATCACTCGAATAATTGTTTATCCAGATATAAGTAGAATGTAAACTTATGACCAATTCTCAACCCCATATCATCCTTATAACGACTGACGAACTTCGCAAAGATGCTTTAAGTTGTTATGGTAATTCCGTCATCTCTACCCCTAATTTGGATCGGCTTGCCAATCAAGGTATCCAATTCAATCGGGCATACACCAATAGTCCATGGTGTTTGCCAAGCCGATGTTCGCTAATTACTGGCTTATATCCGCATAACAATGGCTCTTATAGTAACTTCCGTGATATTCCACTAGATGCGAATATACCAAATATCTATTCGACTTTGAACGGAGCGGGTTACAAGACAGCACATATTGGCAAGTGTCATTATGCGCCAGTACCTTATAGCCAAACGCGCCCCGATACGACCTTACCCTATGACAAATTCCGCGAATATTATTGTAGTTTGGGTATGGATCACCTTGCTCTACAAGATGACAAACAGGTTTCAGTCTGGTTTCTTGATGACTATGCTCAAGAATTAAATGAGGCAGGTTATTTAGAAGCTTATCGGAATGCGACATGGGACAAATCCAAGAGCAAGGTTTTTGAATTTCCAGGACCCGCAGAATGGCATCCCGATAGTTGGGTCGGACGTAAAGCAAGAGAATATGTAGATAATTATCAAAATCAAGAACCTCTCTTTATGTGGGTATCATTCAGTGGACCTCATTATCCGTTTGATGCACCTGCTGAATATTTTGATCGTGTCGATATGTCTGCAGATCAACGTATAGTTTCCGAAAATGAATTTGATGACCCATCTCGTATACATAGCGCGACCTATCACGGTTTGCCTACGGGCTCAATTGACGGCATGGGGGTTGCGCCAGATCATGCAACAAAAAATTATAGTGAATCCTATTGGCACGATTTACGGCGCAGTTATTTTGCGAATGTCGCACAGATTGATGATTATGTCGGTCGTATCCTTGATAGTGTAGAAGAACGATTTGGCGATAATGTGCTGATTATTTTCACTGCCGATCATGGTGAAATGCTTGGGAATCATGGACTTTGGGGCAAAAACAATTGTGCATATGAGGATGTCTGGAATATCCCGCTGATCGTCAAATATCCTGAATCCAATAGTTCGCAAGTTTCAGAAGAAAAAGCGATGTTAGTGGATATTTTACCGACTTGTCTTAACGTCGCAAATGTGGATTATACATTTTGTGATGGGTTGCCATTGCGCGAACGTATCCAATCTGGCGGTGCTGAATATGTATTTGCGGAAGGTGAAGGCTTTATAGCTGTGAGCGATGGTACTCACAAATTAGTCCGTGTTGCACAGGGGGATCGATCTCATACCGAATTGATTGACCTCGAATCTGACCCACATGAGTTTATCAATCGAATCGCTGATCCAACCCTTCAGTCGCAACGAGTGAGTTTACAAAATCAATTGATTGATCTGTTGATGCAACATTCGTTGAAGTAGTTACATCATAAAGGCAGGCTTAATGACTTCAAATCAACGCTCCAAGCTCATCTTTCAACCCGAAACTTATCGTGGTTTTCAGCGTGGGATTAATTTACTAGCTGACGCCATTGCGCCAACATTAGGGCCATTCCCCGGTCATGTTGCCATCCAATCCGCTAATGCTAATGCTATGCCCGAGATTTTGGACAATGGCGCGCTAATTGCGCGACGTTTGATCCAACTCAATGATCGAAGTGCTGATATGGGAGCAATGTATCTGCGCCAGTTGCTATGGTCTATCCATGAAAATGTTGGCGATGGCACAGCTACAGCATCGGTATTATTTCAGACTATGTACAATGAAGCACTGCGTTTTATTACAGCAGGTGGAAATGCAATGTTGTTGCGCCATCAACTGGAAAGTTTGATACCACTGTTGGACAAAGAACTCGACCAGATGACAAGCCAAGTACAATCGAAAACACAATTGACTCAAATTGCCAATCACATATGCAATGATGACGAACTTGCTCATCATCTCGGAGATATATTTGACACAATCGGTGAATATGGATCGTTAGAGATACAAACTAGCCACACATTAAAAGACGAATGCAATTATATTCAGGGATCATATTGGAAAAGTAAGCCGTTAATCAATGATTTGCTACCGAAACACAGTCAAGGTGAACAGATACTGGTTAACCCCTCTATTCTGGTTACTGATTTGACGCTGAATCAACCTGAACATATTATCAGCATTTTGCAGTCAGCCATACAAGCAAATGCAGGATCGCTATTAATCCTTGCATTTGAAGTGTCACCACAAGCCGCAGTTGTTTTACGAGCAAACAATCAATCGGATCGCATTCAAGTCATGGTCATGCAGATACCGGGGGGCACTACCGAAGAACGATTTAGTTCAATGGAAGATATTGCCCTACTGACTGGAGCACGACCTTTACTGGAGGTTGTCCACGATAGCCCCGACAATATTACCCCAGAACATCTTGGTCATGCACGTAATGTTTGGGTAAGTAATCATCATTTTGGTTTGGCCGGCGGGGGCGGAGATGTCCGGGACTTACACAAGCAAATTCAAAGTCTAAAGTCACAATCAACTACAATTCGTGATCTAACACAGCTTCAAAAATACCAATCACGGCTGGGGGTATTATTAGGTGGAACAGCTATCTTGAGAGTTGGCGGTATTCATGAAATCGAAACGAAACATCGAAAAGCACTAGCAGAGCGAACAGCTACAGCACTACGGGGTGTTCTGAGAGGTGGGATTATACCCGGTGGAGGTACCGCCAGTTTGAAATTATCAAAAATACTCCGGACTCAATCCTTATCGGACGATTCCTGTATCGAACAAAAGGCTGCAATTACCATCCTTACAAATGCGCTAGAAAGTCCGATTCGTACATTAGCAAATAACGCTGGTTATGACATCGGTGACGTTTTAAGCATTCTTGATACAAGTAATTATTCCCAATTTTTTGATTTAAATAGCGGTAAATCCAGTGACATAAATGATAAGGGTTTATTCGATTCAGCAAATACCCTCAAACATGTCATCCGTGCAACCATCCAAAGTGTTGCATTAGCACTGACGATTGATGTCTTATTCCAACACGAGAATCCAACGATTTCTGATACCCCTTAGTTATAAGATAGAGTTTATGATTATGAACACTGTTATAGATGCTCCGATATTTGCAATCGCCCTGTCACCTAACTTTGAGACGGACAAATTAGCATTTGTTGCCAGTCAAGCTGGGCTTTTCAAAAGTAATGATGGCGGCGTGACTTGGGAATCCCTCTATAAGCACACACCATTTGCACAAGATACACCGACTACTGCGCTTGCCCTATCCCCTAACTTTGCTAACGATCAAACATTATTTGCCGCCATAAGTGGAGCTATTTTATACTCCTATGATTGTGGTGAAAGCTGGCAGATTAGTACGCTTGGACTACCATCGCCAATTGTATCTGCAATCTGTATTTCTCCGAATTTTGTAAACAATAGCAAACTCTTTGTAAGCACATTAGAAGATGGTGTATTTAGCTCGACGGATCGCGGAAAATCCTTTGAAAGATGCAGTTTTCATTTATATGATCTTCATGTAAATTGCATTACCTTGTCATCAAATTATCACGGCGATACAACTTTATGGGTAGGAAACGAAATCGGTGTTTTTCGCTCTTTGAATGATACCCATTCATGGCAAGAGACAGCATTCCCAATCCAAGCAAGTCCTGTTCTAAGTTTAGCAGTCTCAGAAGACAATACGCTCTATGCAGGAACATTGGCAAATGGTCTATTTGAATCTACAGATGGTGGTGATAGCTGGCAACCAATCGTAGAAGCATCGCTATTACATAATATCAGTCAAATAATAGCAGATAAAAACGGCTTATTTTTACTATCAGATGATGGGTTATATCACCTACAACCAAGCGAAACCCAATATATTATAACCTGTCTCTATAAGAATGAAGCGATTCTTTCGTTTGCCCTACACAGAGATGAGAAACAAACATTTCTAATTGGTCACAGCAACGGTGAGATTCATAATTCACTGACTTGAATACACAGGTCAAACGCCTCTCACCGATTAGATTATCTGAATTCAATGCCAATTCTTCCCAACACCCTCTAATTTATAGGGTTAAGTGTTGCTGTTCTTATAATAATTCGATCTTCAATCCAATGTTGCTCATACCATGTACAAGCTTCAAACATATCATTCAAGGCATCCATTCGAGATTGCAATATCTCACGGAAGTTGACAATCTGATTTTCATAATCAGGGTCTTCAGCTAAATTGACTGTTTGTAGCGGATCATTGAGATTATCAAATAAATACTCACTTTTATCATCTCGGTAGATCGCGTAGGTGAATTGGTTGTTTCGCAAAGCGCGCCATTCATGACCATCCTCAAATATGGCTGTTGCGCCCATGCCCTGCATAAATGCAAATTCCGGCTCACCATCTGAATGACTCGTTAATGTAGAACTAAAATCATGTCCTTCGACAGCATCTGGAATTTCTAGGTTCATTGCAGATAAGAGCGTTGGCATAATATCGGGTGTGTTAATCGGAGCATCAGAAACTGAATTGGGTTGTATATACCCATCCCATCGTATCAAGAAAGGAACACGTACAGCTTCATCATAAAATATATTCTTTGCCCGTCGTCCTTGTGCGCCAAACATTTCCCCATGATCAGATGTGAATACAAAAATACTGTTATCGAATAAGCCGAGTTGCTCTACTGCCTCAACTAGCCGTCCAATATTCCAATCAAGATTAGCCGTCATTGCATAATAAACGCGCATCCATTCTGTCAATTCAGAGCGTTGTTGCTCACTCAAGCGCGCCCACGCATCGGCATGAGGGTCATTATCTGGCTTGTAATTGGCAGGTAATTCAAATTCAACATCAGCGAATAAGTCAAGATATTCGGTTGGTACATTATCAGCGTCCCACGGATCATGTGGTGTACCTAATGAAAGAAACAAAGTAAATGGCTTATCTGATTGAGTCGCTAGCTTGAGTTTTTCGATTGCAAGGTCAGTTTGCCCATTAGGTTCATAACCTTCGATGACTATTCGTTCGGGGCTGTTCTCATGATAATACTGATCCCAATAGGTATGATGAAATCCGTATGTAGCCCAATAACCATCAAAGCCGAGTCGATGTTCTCCCGGTGGTGTATAGGAATTTTTGGGATCATAATGATTGCCTAATTCATTCGCCCATAGATGCCATTTACCAATGTAATAAGTATCGTAGCCACTGTCATGCAACACATGCCCAAAACCACGATGATTGGGGTTCATCCTAAGTTCATTAATGACCATACCTGTACTACTCGAATATTTCCCCGTAAATAATGAAGCGCGGTAAGGTGCGCACATTGGGCTACCCGAAACACACTGTGAAAGATTCATTGAGGATTGAGCCAGTTTATCAATATTCGGTGTTTTGGCGCGGTGATCCCCCGCATAACCCAACGACTGATAACGCAATTGGTCTGCAAAGACATAAATGAGATTCGGTTGATTGGTAGCCATGAGTATTCCTCAATTTAGATTCATCGACTTGTGTAAATTGTATATAGCTTGAAAGAGAGAAGTTTCCCCCTCCCTTTCAAAAGGTTGATATTTAAGATCTAGCTTTGGAACAAGACAAAGTCATCAAGACGAGCTTGTGCATCTTCGAGTGCAACTTCCGGTGTTTTCACACCAAGTAAGGCTGCTTCGATTTCTTCATGAACAATTGACCAGAAGGCATTACCCCAGACTTCACGTGGAACAGAGCGCACTGTTTCGGACATATCAGCATATTCAGCGCGGTGGGGTAAGTTCTGAAATTCTTCGCTATTAATAACGGATGTACGGGTCATACCATGCCCAACTCGTGCCCAAACAACCGAGTTATCGCTGATCCACTTAATATACTCAACAGCCGCTTGTACACGCGCAGGATCAGCATTTTGACCAAGTGGTACTAACCAGTTATGCGAGCCAGCAAAGGTTCCGGGATTATCAAATAGTTGTGGGAAGTTAGCTACATAGTAATTTTGGAGTGCAACTTCGCCTTCTGCGATTTGACTATCAAACACATTGATTTGCCACGTACCTTCAATCAAACCAGCACTCTCACCATTGCTAAAGTTCTCTAAAGCGATCGCACCGTCAATATTGGAATAAGGATGAGTAACAGCACCCATCTCTTGTAACTCCAGAATAAAATTCAGGGCTTCTAATGCTTCTGGTGTATTGATTGTTGGGTTGCCTTCTTCATCAGCCAGATGTCCACCCAATTGGTAGATGAATGCGGTCAGTGGACGAACGGTTGCCGCTTGTCCAGCCATTTCTGCAATTGGTTTACCAGTTGCGCCGTAAATTTGTTCAGCAGCTGAAATGAATTCTTCTGGAGTGGTAGGAATCATCGGTACACCGTCACCATCAACCAGACCTGCTTCTGCCCATAAGTCAATGTTAATATGCCAGATGGTTGCGGCAAGGTCAAAAGGAATTCCATAAAACTCACCTTGATATAAGCCATAATCTGCCGCACCCTCTGTAAAGTCATTAGCATCAATACCCACAGCTGCCATCACGTCAGTCAAGGGTGTCAATGCACCACGTGAAGCATAAATTGGGATACGACGACCATGCAATACCGCAATATCGGGTGGCGTTCCAGCAGCAATAGCTGTATTCAATTGAGTTGTACCAGGCCATTCAGCAACGATGGTCGTGACTTGCATATCAGGATGTTCTTCATTCCAGATATTGGTCAAAACCGTGATAATCCCACACTCGTTCGTAATACCTGTTAAATCTGTTATTCCGGCGTATTCTTCAGCACAATCTCCGAAAAACCGCATGACAGTCAGTTCCATCGAATCTTGAGCAGATGCAATTGAACCTACCAAAAGCGATAGTACAAATACTGTTAGTAAAAGAATTGGTGTTTTACGCATAATTTTTGTCTCCTATTTTATAAAATGATCGAAATCGAAATAAGTTTCTGTCTGTTTTGTCTATTTAAACCTCCTTCTCGCTTATCATGTAGTTATTTAATCCCACTCGAAATTTGAATTCCAGAGATAATACGTTTCTGGAAGATGAAGAAAAAGATCACAATTGGTAAACCTGCCGTCCAAGCTGCTGCCATCGTCGTACCAAACTCAATCCGATCAACTGTTGCTGTGAGGTTGGTTAATCCAATTGTAATTGTCATATATTCGGGATCAGTTGCCGCAACAAGGGGCCATAGAAATTCATTCCATGTGCCAAGAAAAGTGAATATAGCGAGTGCAGTGAGGACAGGTGTCGATAATGGTAAAAAGATTCGGAAATATACCCCGATTCGACTTGCTCCATCTAAACGGGCGGCTTCTTCAAGTTCTATTGGTATCCCTTTGAAAAATTGAACCAGCAAAAAGACTGCAAAGGACGATGCGATACCGGGCATGATCAACGCAGTGTAAGTATTCAATAAATTCAGATCAGAAAATAGCATATAAACTGGAATGAATGTTGCTTGTCCGGGAACCATTAGACCAATTAGCACAAAAAAGAATATATATTTACTACCCGGAAACTTGATACGTGCAAAACTATAAGCTGCCAGAGAACATACAATGAGTTGTAATATCGTTCGCACAATGGCGACAAACAGGCTATTCATGAACCATTTTGGGATACGACTACTTTTCACAATGAAATCGTAATTTTCCAATGTGAACGGAAATGGTACTAAACGCGTCAAATCTGTAATGATCGAATTTTCTGTACGGAATGAAATGCTCAGTGTCCAGATAATCGGTATCAGCCAAATAAATGCGAAGATCGAAATCCCGATGAGAATATACATATTATTGCGCGACTGTTTGCGTTCACTGGCTTCTTTGGTACGAGATATACTAGTCGATTCGCTGATAACACTCATAATGTTTCCTCCCCACGACTAAAGAACCAAATCTGAAATACAGAGATCGAGAACAAAATAAGAAATAGGACAAAAGCAATTGCAGATCCATAGCCAAGTCGCCAATCATCAAAGGCTCTTTCAAACAAATACATGACGAGTGGACGTGTACTACCCGCAGGTCCACCACCCGTCAACACATCAATTAAAGGAAAAACTTGTACTGAAGCAATAATTTGTAAGACAATCACAAATAGCATGGGTCGTCGTAAGCCCGGCAATGTGACATGACGGAAAGAAGCCCAGCGTCCTGCCCCATCGACTTCTGCGGCATCATATAACGATTGTGAGATGTCTTGCAATCCAGCGAGAAATATCAGCATATTAAACCCAACCGACCACCATACTTTGGTAAAGGCGACGGTTGGCATGGCATTGTTTGCATCGAGTAACCACGATACAGGTTCTCCGCCAATGGATACCAATGTCGCATTAACAAATCCATTCTCACCCGGTGCAAAAACCCGCGCAAAGACTAGTCCCACGACAGTGACCGACAAAATATTCGGCATGTAAAATATTGTGCGAAAGATGCCAATTCCTCGAATTTTCTGATTAAGCAAGAGTGCTAATGCCAACCCCATAACCACAAGTCCAGGACCTGCTAATGTAGCGAAAAACAAGGTGTGTTCTAGTGACGACCAGAAGAGTTTATCCTGCCATAATCGCTCATAATTGCGTGCTCCAACAAATGTGATATTGGTTCCAATCACATCCCAGTTATGTAGCGAAATCCAGAACCCCTGCAATATCGGAAGAAAGGTGAAAATTAAATAGAGGATTAAGAAAGGTAGTATAAATAAGATACCCACTATAGCATCACGGCGTTCAAATTTAGATAGATAAAACCGACTTCGTTTTTGTTTCGCTCGAATTACAGTAGCCATAAAAAATACCTCTATTTGATCGTGGCAAAAATTTTTATATTTCTAACTTTTTGAACTGTCCCCGTTGCCTGTTATTGAAGACAATGTGCTACTTCGCTGAATGAGTTTAGTTTTGAATATAACTTCCATCGGTGACAGATCGCCCCCGATGCGTTTAACAAGCATCTGTACTGCCTGACTCCCGATTTCTGCCTTTGGAAATTGCAAGGTTGTGAGCGAGATACGTTGCAAACTCGATAATGAAATATCATCAAAGCCGACCACAGCCACCTGATCTGGAACAGGTATATTCAAGGAATCACAGGCATCAAGCGCCCCATACGCAAGCATATCGTGGTGACAAATAATGCTATCGACTTCTGGATATTGTTTTAGGAGTGTTTCTATTGTGTGTCGGGCATCTGTCATTGTGCCATTGCATTGAACAAAGTACTTTGGCTCAATGGGGAGTTGATGTCGATCCAGTGCAGCGTGAAGCCCGTTAACACGCTCAAGATTTACATGCTGGTGTGTGTTGATACCAGATTGAAGATAAGCGATGTGTTGCCGACCTATCTTCACTAGATGATTAACTGCTTGTACAGCAGCATCATACAGATCAACACGCACAATCCCTGCAACATCTCTTAATGAGTTGTGTCCAATCAGTACCGTAGCACTGTGATGTTGTAATAGATTTTGTAGTTCCTCATCGGGTAGCTGTGGTATATAGACGATCAGTCCAGCCGCTCGATGCTCATTCAACAGGTTGATCGCCCGTCGTTCAAGATCAGGCTGATTGAGGGTTTCAAAAACGGACACCGTATAATCATTAGCTAATGCAGTTTCTTGAATGCTGGCAAAAACCTCAGGGAAGAATGGATTGCTCACTGTTGGAACGATGAGACCAATGATAGTACTACGGTCAGAGACGAGACTCTGTGCTGCCCGATTTACACGATAACCGAGTTGGTCGATGGCTTGTTTAACACGCTGTAAAGTCTTATCGCTGACATAGCCATTACCCGTCACTACGCGCGATACAGTCTTGGGAGAGACACCGGCTTCTTTGGCAACATCTATAATTGTTGCTGGACGATTTTTATTTTTCACAATGAATCCAAATTTTTGACAAAATCTATTTATAAAAACTGTAACATGAGTTTAAAAATATGTCAACGTTGTCATATTTAAAGACAGAAGCTCAAAACAAGATAAAATGTATACTTGATGAACGGTTCACATTGGGATTAAATCACTCAAAAAGGCATAAGCATCAACAGGCATCGAAATCTCGATACCTGTTTCAGGGGATAAATAATCGGGGGCTAAGCTACACAACAAATTTTTGTAAACTTCACCTTATACTCTCTCCTGAGTCTTGAAAGAGTTCATCGAGGAACATACTTGCATCCCCAATGAACTCTTACTCTATAAACTAGACAATACCACTAATCAATATATTGTTGAGCAAGTGTATAGCGTTGGTTGACGTGCTCAATCAACTGATTAAGTGAATTGTTAAATGTATCAACTGAGACCAGTTCCATATCTGGTGAACCCGTTGCTTCGCCCGTGACATATGGTGAAATCAACGTATGTAGAGTCTGATAGGTTCCTACCATATCTTCTGGATTGAAGACAGTCTGGGACGTTTCTTCTAAATACGTCACGTAGAGATCATAATAAACGGGATCATTCATCAGAAAGCTAATGAGTGGCCACTCGTCACCTATCGTTGTTAGATCCAATGAATCGCCTGTGGTGTTACGTCCACCTGCTGATAGGGCTTCATTGTTATCCCATGGAATCCACGTAAGCAATTCTGTAGATGGATCGTTATACAGATAGTAATTATGCGCCATACTCCCATAGGTATCCCAATTTTGGATAAGCGTATTAACAGCTAGCCAATGAACAAACTCATCGACATTCAATACAGACTCCAGATTCGTACGCCACATAGTTGCATCGGTTATGCGTGTTTCATCATGTAAGGCATCAAATAGAGCCAATATATCGCTGTAATCAGCCTCATCTTCGTTGGTCTTTTTCTCGAAAGACGCTTCATCAAAAGTACCTGCTGCAAAACCTGCACCTGTACCTTCAGGCTTGTAGAGATTTCCGTCATTATCACTGAATTGTGTATCGAGCACAGTATCATCAATCTCTTCTACTGCTGTATATAGACCGATGTAAACATCCCCTTCACCATAGTTCATATAAACAGCATAGAAGGCCGTTTGTGCTGATGGAATACCCGCATCACGGAAGAGATCAGCAGCAACTTTCTCATGCAAATAAGAGGTATCACGATAATTGCTGGAGAAACTCAATTCATCAAAGCCATAAAAGCGTTGGTTATCAATCTCAGGGTAGTCATCCTCAAATTTATCAAAGTTAAGTTTAAAACCCAACTTCAGCGAGCCACTACCCCATCCACCGACTAAGGTTGAATTACCTTTATAACGCATACCTACGTTTGTCCAGGTTTCGCCTTCAAATGTGATATCAGCCGTTACCCAAATTGGATCTTCTTCAGAAAAAGTTAGATTACCACCACCAAATCCTCCATTATTAGCAGGTGGGCCTCCTTCTGGTCGAACACCACCATTTGGCGGTTGATTGCCATCTGCGCCATTATTAGCAGGCGGACCTCCTTCTGGTCGAACGCCACCATTTGGCGGTTGGTTGCCACCTAATCTATTACCACGTTCTTCTTGAGTGCCAAATTCACCGAAAAGATTTGTCATATCAGCTTGCATAGCTTGCCAATTTTCAGGGCTAATCGTAATCGTGATCGTATTCACCTCGTCTTGTGGGAATACAACTTCATATACAGGATCGGTGTCATTACTGTGCGAATAATCACTCCAACCTTCGGGACGAGTAGTTTCCTGTGCGAGAGTTACGTTCAGGGATAAGAAGACCAT
>Ga0070729_10000951_pt1 | contig 50719 bp, 45 predicted proteins | sample tdDd472_FD_66725 | JGI IMG/M metagenome (GOLD analysis project Ga0070729, IMG submission 66725) | Marine sediment microbial communities from the Atlantic coast under amendment with organic carbon and nitrate - tdDd47.2 | ecosystem: Environmental > Aquatic > Marine > Coastal > Sediment | place... | reverse complement strand
AAGTGACCAGGGCTGCCCGGGATCATGGTGTTCCCCTGCGGGTGGGAGTAAACGGGGGCTCCATGGATAAAAAAAAATATCCTGAAGGCACCGCGGCCGATCTTGCCGAATCAGCCCTTGAACATGTACGCATTCTCGAAGAAGAAAACTTTGAAGAGATAATAGTCTCAATAAAATCTTCAGATATATTTCAGACCATTGAAGCGAACAGGATCTTTTCCCGGGAGCGTGATTATCCTCTTCATATAGGACTCACTGAGGCGGGATACGGCCTCTCCTGCACGGTACAGAGTTCAGTCGCAATAGGTCATTTGCTCCTCGAAGGCATCGGTGATACTCTCCGTGTGTCGATGACCGGCGACCCGGTCGAAGAGGTCTATATTGCCGAAAAGATACTTCAGTCTGTGGGTGACCGGCACCCGCCGGTGAAAATAATTGCCTGTCCCACCTGCGGCCGCACTGACCCTGAGCTCGATCTTCCTTCTCTTGCCAGAGAAATAGAATCAGCCTGCATTGAGGCCTTTGGTGAAAAACTGGCTGCCCGGGGAGCATCAATTGAAATAGCCGTCATGGGTTGCGAGGTTAACGGCCCGGGAGAAGCATCTCACGCCGATTTTGGACTGGCAGGTGCCCGCAAGGGACGAGTTTTGCTTTTCAGTAAGGGTAAAAAAATGCACCTGGTTGATAGTTCTGATGCGGCAGATGAACTGGTAAAGGCTGTCCTCGAATCGGGAATAGTGTGACATCCCCTGCCGGGGAAATTTCCTTGAAAATTAATTTGCATATTTGACTGAGATGGGCTATATTATTTTAAGAACCCTCTGTCAGGCAGCGGTATGGAAAAACGTATACAGGTAAACCTAAATTATATACGGCCAAATTCTTCCCTTATATATCCCCTCTATGACAAAAACGGTGAAAACGTCCTGAAAGAAAGAACGATTTTGTCCAGTGAGCGTCTCGCGAAAATTAAAGTAAAATATGGTACAGTTCTTTTTTGTGATGAACAGACTGACCGGGCGGTGGTACCGAATTACCGTCTTAATATTGCCCTTCATCAATCAAGGGATCTGATGGAAGAAATTTCAACAACGGGTAAATTGAGTAAAAGTTCTTTTCGCGGTCTTGAGCAGGTGGTCGATGAAATGGTTTCTGATCTTATGTCATCGGATATAGAACTTCTCAGGCTGATAAAGGAGATGAAGTCTGAAGATGAATATCTCTATTGTCATGCCGTAAATGTCGGCCTTCTTGCCGGGGCCTTCGCAAAAAATATCGGCTGCAAGAGCGGGGATATTAAACAGATAACCCTCGGGGGTTTTCTTATTGATATTGGACACATGATGCAGGACCGTCAGTATCTTGACAAGAAAAGTTCTTTTTCCACTGATGAACGCCATAAGATGATGCGCCATCCCCAGCTGGGCTATGAAGTACTGAAACAGATTCCCGGTATTCATCCCATGGTTCTTCAGGCGGTGCTTTTTCATCATGAGCGATTTAATGATAGCGGGTATTTTCATATGCCCTACGCGAAACTTCCTGAGACGCCAAAAATCGTAGCAGTTTGTGATATGTATGATGCCTTTACCACTGATCGTCCCTATCGGGATGGTATGACACCGGAGAAGGCTCTCAGGGTGCTTCTCAATTCTATTGATATTCATTTTGACCAGTATCTCATCGGAAGCTTTATAAACCGGGTCGGCGCCCAGGTTAATCACGCCCAGTCATTTTACGGCACAAATGAGATTTGTGAACTCAATACCCAGGAGCTCGCCCTGGTCAGGGAGATCGGCGCCCATGACCTTTTAAAACCGAAAGTTCTGGTCTTTTGTCGTTTTGAAAAAGCTGCCGGTAAATTGAATGTGAAATTTTTTGATAAGCCTCTCGAGGTTGACCTTGAGGATGATGACCGGTTTATGGCCAAGATGGTTGATAATCCCGATCATTTAAAACTCGTAAGGAAGAAGCTGATACAGCGTGGGATTATCGCATAAGGTGACCCGGGTTGACCGCCCGGTTGCCCCGCCGTACTTCGAAGTGAAGATGCGGGCCTGTTGTTCGCCCTGTATTTCCTGAATATGCAATGATATCACCGGCTTTGACATAGTCTCCCGGTCTGACCCGGTATCGGCTCAGGTGTCCGTACATGGTCTGGTAGCTGTGCTCATGCTTGATCACCACAAGTCTCCCGTATCCGCCCCGATATCCTTTGAAAGAAACCCTGCCGTTTCGAGCCGCCCGAATTGGTGTACCGATGGGACATGCCAGGTCAATGCCCCGGTGAAACTGGTAGCGCCTGCTGCGAAAGGGATCTTTACGGGTGCCAAAACCTGAAGTCTTTCTTCCGTGTTTTACCGGACTCATGAAACCTGTGCCGAGGAAAAGAGACCGCTGAAGGCGGCTTATTTTTCCGCAGGGAAGGAAGATGAACTTTTTGTTTTCGCTATTTTTGCCATTGGCCCGGACGATATATCTGTCAGGAACTGCTCTTCTGAGCCTCAGGTGTGAGTTTTTTTTCCCTTTGTTGGGCATCAATACGCCCCGCATATTTGGAAGAAAAAGGACCTTCCCTTTGCTGACCTGCCCCGGGTTTGAAAGGTCATTGACTGTCATGATGGTATCTATGTCGAGGTTTGAGCGGGAAAGTATTTTCCAGAATGTATCTCCACTCTTGACCCGGTATCGGCAGAACCGAAGGCGGGGAAGTTTATCGGCTTCCCGGCGTCCCCGAACGATAAAGACACTCTGACGGATATCCTTACGGAATTCTTTTAGAAGGGGATTCTTATGGAGAGCAAGGCTTTTCAGCTCAGGGATCGCCGGTTCACGGGCCTCCCCGCTGCCGATAGACAGGATTATCGCTGCTGAAATGGTGATCAGAACGGTTGATATGTTATGCTTCTGGTTTTTCATGATGATAGTATTATGTCTCTGCTATATTTTCGGTCTGGATGACACATTGGTAAAGCTAAAAAGGTGAGAAAAGGGCGGTAAAATCATATTGACAATTCGCTTCTGATTTACATATAGTGGCTGATACCAGAAGCAAGTAAAGAGGTACCTATGGCTACGAAAACTGTCGGCGACAGCGCTGCAAATGTTATTGGTGAAGATTCATACTTTACCGGAACTTTTATTATAAACGGATCACTCCGTGTAGATGGACGCTTTGAAGGCAAATATCTTCAGGCTGAACAGCTCTATATCGGCCGAAGCGGAAAAATAAAAACTGATATCAATGCGGTATCAGTAATTGTTGAAGGACTGATTATTGGGAATATCAATGCATCGAGTCGTATACTCCTGATGCCGACGGCAAAGGTATATGGTGATATCAAAACTCCGGAACTCATCATTCAGAATGGTGTTATCCTTGAGGGACGTTGTACTATCGCCAATGACCTGAGAACATCTGCAAAAGAATCGATTGAAGCAGAATATGAAAAGAATAAACTGATTCCCGAGGAGTTCCTTGCCCGTAAAAAGACCTCTTAGAATCGGTATTACCCTTGGGGATCCCGCGGGCATCGGTCCCGAGGTTGCCCTGAAGGGAGCCCGTGTGTTTCTTGGTGATGAAGAAATAATTCCTGTGCTTATCGGCCGCGAAGAGGTGCTGCATCTTCTTCATCCCGGGCTTTCCCGTGAGGTTAAAAGGGTTCCCGCGGCTGGCACGGCTCACTGCACCACCGGAAGTATCTGGATAAGCGGAATTGCCTCTGACTTCCCCCCACCAAAACCTGGAACCGGCACCATTGAAACAGGAGCCGAATCCCTGGCGGCAATTGATCATGCCATCGATCTATGGAAACGAAAGGAGATCGATGCCATTGTGACCGCTCCGGTGCATAAGGGTTTCATTGAAAAGACAGGTATCAGCTTTACCGGCCATACTGAATATTTTGCTGAAAAAATCGGCGAAGATGATCCGCTGATGATGATGTTTTCTCCCCGGTACCGGGTACTGCTGGCTACCACCCATCATCCTGTTTCTGACGTTGAGGGCCTTGTTACATTTGAACGTCTTATGACCGTTATTCGAAAGGGATTCAGTGCCATCAGAGCCATTGATGGGGGAGATGTGCGACTTGCAATCACGGGCCTTGATCCTCACTGCGGTGACGACGGGGCTATCGGTACCTTTGACTCAACGGTTACCTGTCGCGTGGTAGAGGAGGCGAAGAAAGAGGGGATACCCCTTGAGGGACCCTTTGCCGCTGATACAATTTTTCTGCCTGAAAAGTGGGAGGCCTATAACCTGGTAATTGTTCATTACCATGACCAGGGGCTGATCCCCTTTAAAATGATTGCCTTTGATGAGGGGGTTAATGTCACCCTGGGGCTTTCGCTGGTGAGAACATCGGTTGATCATGGCACAGCCTATGATATAGCGGGAAAAGATGTAGCGGGATACCGCAGCATGGTAGAGGCGATAAGGGTGGCCGCCATGCTGGTGGGAGTTTCACGAACCGGGGACTGAAATCAGGGCATTTATTTTTTTAGCGACATTTTCCATCAGTTCTTTTTGTGTTGCGCCCCTGGCTTCCAGAAAGTCGGTCTTTACCAGTTTTCCCCCCTGTCGAAATTTCAAGAGAACCCTGATATATTCATGGCCGGTCTTTTCTGTGAATTCTTTCCCCGCGTAAGATATTTTATAAATTCCCGGACTATATCTCAGTACCACCACTTCGAGGGTGCCTGTTTCGGGGCCAGAGGCTTCTTTCGGGTTCGGCAGCAGGGCTCTGAGTTCACTGCCGGAGACGGGCACCGACGGGGGAACCTGGACCGACAGGGAGGCAATACGAAAGCTGCCCCCTGATATGCACCCTGATATGACTGTGACAAGGAGTATAAGGGCCGCCAGGGGCCGTAATGGAGATTTTTTTTGATCTGAGGACTTCATAGCAGGGAATAATGCCGATAATTTAGGTAATAATGCAAACATAATTTATTGAATTTTTCAGTTATTTTTTGAGGCTGGCCGGGCCTCACAGGGTATCCAGACGGCTTCTTGAAAATTTTTAAAAATGAATTGATGGTTCACTTCTTCTCTGTATAGTTGTTTTAATTATTGAGGAAATATATATATGATAACAAAAGAACTGCTGACGAAATCTGTTTTTTTCTATTCTATATTCTGGGGTATCGGGATACTGCTGCTCTGGTTTCGCCCCCGTATTGAAATCTTCTGGAAAATCATAGGAACAGTTATTTTTCTACTGACCTTTCTTTTCTTTAAAGATGAATTTTTAATGGGGCTCCAGAATCTTTCCGCCGGATGGTACATTGCGGTGCTTTCCTTTCTCAAGGAAGCCATGATACTGACTTTTATGAGTACCTTCTTTCTCTGGCCTGTAGCCCTGGTTATTATATTTTACAAGGCCGATGATATGGGGGCAGAAAAACTTCTTAAGTTTATGTCGGTCATGAGTCTTTTGCTCTGGGTACTTTTTCTGGTGTATGTCTATTTTAATACGGGCATTGATAAGTTTCTTTATGAAAATATGCAGAAGATGATTCCCGGTGGTCAGTAGAACCGTATCCATTTTTCTTATTTCCGCTGTTTTGTTTCCCTCAATTCTCGGGGCGCGGGAAAACAGCTCTCTCCTCTATCAGAAAGGGGCCGCACTTGCGCGGGCTGGAAAAATAAAAGAATCCGTTGTTCTCTTTAAGCGTGTTGTGACCCTGAGCCCCTGGTACTGCCTCGGGCATTACGGTCTCGGTAAGGCTTACCTTCACCAGGAACGAAAAAATTCTGATGCCATTAAGCATTTGAAAAAGGCGACTGAACTCGATCGAACATATGCTCCGGCTCATTTTTATCTCGGTTTTGCCTATCTCTTAGGGGGAAAAAAACTGAAGGCGATTCACAGCTTTCAGCAGGCCTATACCATCGATGAAGAGTATATTGAATCATTGTTTAATATCGGGGTGATCTATGATCTGATGGGGTCCTCCCTGAAATCGCATCTTTATTTCAGAAGGTATTTTTTAGAGAAGGAAAAGGAAGAGGACGAAATTTTTTAAGGGCCCCCTTTAAAGGGGCGTTATGCGGTGATAAAGTGTAATCGAGAAGGGGTCAGATTGTCAGATGATCGAGAACGAGTCCTGCAATACGCGATCCGTAATTGACCCGTATTGCCTTCATGCAGGCTTCCCGTTCTGGTCCCCTTTCTTTGCTGATAATGCCGGCGAGGCACATGGTTATGATTCTTTCTTCAGGGCTCATGGCTGTCTCCTTTTACTTATCATTATCGGCAGAAAATTGTAAAATTATAAGCGGCATCGCCCCCCCGGAGTAAGCCGGTACCGCCTGAAGGGAGTACTTTCTATGTCTTTAGCCATTACAGCAGACATTCATATCAGCGAAAAATACCCTGAACGGGCCATGGCCCTTGAGGCGATAGCAAAGCAGTGCTATAAGAAAGGGGTAGAGGAAGTTATAGTAGCGGGAGACTCCTTTGACGGCCCGGTACAGGACCCTTCGTTTATCGATTATTGCGCCGATACGTATCTTCCCCTGACCCTGGTGCCGGGGAACCATGACCCGGGGCTGCGGCAGGGTTTCTTCGCCTCGAAGCGTGTTACGGTTGTAGAAAAGCCCCTTCTGCGGGAAGGAAAGATACCTCTTCTTTTTCTTCCCTACCGGGAAGAGTCTACCATGGGAATGGCCATTGAGGCCGCGGGTCTGAGGGAGTCCCTTGCGGCACGTGCATGGATACTTATCTCTCACGGTGACTTTGGCCGGTACGCACCGGAAGAAAAGGGGAAGGAACAGGGCTATTTCCCCCTGACCCGTCGTGACCTTCAGCGCTGTAATCCGGCCCTGACCATACTCGGGCATATACATCGTGGGCATGAGGCTGCCCCGGGGATATATTATCCCGGATCACCGGTACCCCTTGATATAACCGAGAGAGGACCCCGGCGCTACCTTCTGGTTGACCGGGATACCCTGGGTATAAAGTCACTACCCGTTCCGGGGGCTCCGATAAATGAAATACTCAATATAATTTCTATTCCTGGAAGTGATGAGGCCCGGGGTGTGCATGATGCGGTGGTTTCACACATTCGCCTGATCAGGACAGGGGCGGGAGCTCAAGGCGCGGTGCCCCTGACTCTCAGGGTGCATGTAAGAGGGCGGGCAGAGGAGCGTGGTGATGTCGAAGAAGCGGTAAAGAAGGCCTGCAGTGAAGAGGGGGTTTCTCTTGAGGGTATCCACCTCGGGGAGCTTCTTCCCGCCGGGGAGACCCGAACCGGTGAGATAGCCCGGCTGGTACAGGAAAAAATTCATGAGTATAAGCTGAGCTATGGGTCTGGTGCGATCACCGAAGATGAAGTAATGAAGCAGGCACTGAGCATACTCTACAAATAGGAATAATACCGGGAGCCATGGATAAAAAAATATACATTGAATCGATTGAATGCAGCGGCTGCGGGCCTATTGAAAAACTTTCCCTTACTCCGGCGCCTCTGACGCTTATCTATGGTGAGAATGAAGCGGGAAAGACCACCCTGGTTGAGAACCTCCTGTCAGTACTTTTCTTCCGTTCACGGAGTGAAGAGAAAAAGCTTCGGGAGTCCCTGAAGGGAACCATGAAGGTCTCCGTCCGGGGTCTTGAGGATACGGGTATACTCTTTAAGGGATCCCACCGGGGCAAACGCCTGGAGGATTATCTCCCGGGAGATGATAAAAACTTTTCCCATGATTTACTCCCCCTTCTTTATGTGCGGGCCTCGGAGACTGCTCTTGGTGAAAGTCCCGGGGGTGTCGAAGGACGGGATCTCCAGGGACTGGTTTCTGAACAGCGGTTGATTGAATCACTTTACAAAAAGCTTTCCGGTGAAACGGGATACATTTATATGGAAGGGGGCCGCCTGGGGACAGAGAAGAAAATAGGTCCCTGGAAAAATCTTGAAGAGATGAAACAGCGCATCAACCGCCTTGCTGCCACAGCTGAAGAATTTGCCTCAGCCCTTTCTGAGCGGGGCGTTCAGGCCCTGGAAGAAAAGATCAAGGGACTTGAAAAAGAGAAAAGAGACCTGGAGCATGGACGGCGTCATCGCGCCTTTGAGCTGGCGGCTGTTATTAAAAAGATTTCCGCTGATCCCCTGGTTGAAGGAAAAAAATATATTACTGAACTCGAGATCCTGGCGGGGGAGTATGCTGTAAAGATAAAAGAACTGGCGTCCCGCAGGGAACGTTTAAAAAAAATAAAGTGGAATGAAGGTGACCTGCAATGGCTCAAGGCTGCTGAAGCGGCGTGGATTGCCGGAACATCACCGGGCACCGCCCTGGGGCAGAAAATACTTTTAGCCCTTGGGGGCCTCTGTGCGGTCGCTCTTCCGGTTGTGTATAGTTTTTTTAAGCCCATGGTGGTTCCTGTTATTGCTGTGACGTCGCTGGTTGTTTTTATGGTTATTCTTTTTACTGTTTTTTCTCCTCCCGGCTCTGGTACCTCCGCCGAAGAATTGAGGGCCATAGCCCTCGAATGTGAAGAGCGTTTCGGAGCCCCCCTGAAAAGTGTTGCCGATTTCAGCCGGTGGCGTGGAGAAGTAGAAGGAGAGTTAAGTGAGGCAAAGGTTGTGCGTCCTATGGCTGAATCCCTTGAGGGAGAGGTCAGGCTCCTTGAAGAAAAGACAGCCGGTCTTCTCGCCCTGCTTGGGCATCCGGGCGCCGGGGCGGCCGGGGCGGCATCGGCCCTGGGTCAGCGCCTTGATGAACTGGAACGAAAAAAGCTCGCGGCGCGGGAACAGCTTGCGGCACTCGATGTGCCCCCTGGCGACTACGAAGAGACCCCTTCAAAGGTCAGGTACTCGCCCGGGGCTCTCAAGAAGAATGATGCCGCCCGGGGTGATCTGCGGGAGGCCCTTGAAAAGGAGAACCGTCACCTCCAGGAGCTGCGGCAGCGTCTCGGAGAATTTGTAGGAAGTGAGACCGCTTTTTCCCATGATACGGCAGCCCTGATGGAGGCGCTCTATCGTGAAGAGGAATCACTTCGCAGCGAGACCCGGGAAATACTCGGTACCATGATCGGCGGCCTGGCGGTGAAGGAAGTTCTCGATGATCTTCAGAGCCGTGAGATGCAGTTTCTTGCCGAAACCCTGAATGAAGCAAACCTTACGGGACTGCTGCAGAAAATTACCGGGCGCTACAACAGCTTTCATCTTGATGAGGGACGACTTCTTGTTGGTGATGGACGGGAATATTTTAGTATTGATGATCTCTCAAGCGGGGCCCGGGAGCAGGTGCTCATGGTGCTTCGTGCCGGCATGGCTATGAAAACCACAGGGCAGGACCGCCTTTTTATGATACTTGATGATGCTTTCCAGTTCTCTGACTGGAAGCGGCGTCAGCGCCTTGTTGAAATGGTCGTCTCCATGGTCATGGAAGGGTGGCAGATCATTTATCTCACTATGGATGATGACCTCCGTGATCGTTTTGCCGCTGCGGCTCCTTCCCTTGGTGAGAAAAACTTTAAGCTGGTGAATCTTGTCTCTTCCTGACGGCATGGGCAGAAGTACTTGACAGTATTGATTTTACTTCTGAAAGTGAGCACCTGTTCAGTGTGAAGGGGCGGCTGTTGACCCGGGTTATCTGAACTGGAAGGGGCGTGTCGCGAAGAAAACTGTAAACTTCCTTACCCTCCCTGATGTTGAGAATTTACTACTGAAAAGGAATATATAATGATTACTGCAGGCATTGATATCGGGTCAATAACAACAAAGGTTGCCATTTTGAAGGATGGAGAAATTCTTGCCGCTGAGGTCGGCTTTACCGGCTACAACGCGGAAAAGGCCTGGCGTACTCTCATGGAACTGGTGCTTGAAAAGACGGGGCTTAAGGAAAGTGACATCGAAAAGATAATCTCGACAGGTTACGGAAGAAACCAGGTCAGTATTGCCGATAAGGCAATTACAGAAATTACCTGTCATGCCGCAGGGGCACATTTTCTCAATCCCCATATCCGGTCGATCATCGATATCGGGGGACAGGACAGCAAGTCTATTGTAATTGATGACAGGGGAAAGGTTGTTGATTTTACCATGAATGACAAATGCGCTGCCGGTACGGGGCGCTTTCTCGAGGTTATGGCCCGTGCCCTTGAGGTTGATCTTGATAATTTCGGCACTATTTCGGTGAAGGCAATGGCGCCCGCCAAGATCAGCAGTCTTTGTACAGTCTTTGCCGAGTCAGAGGTTATTTCTTTGATATCTAAAGGAGAGAGCCGGGATAATATTATCTCCGGTATCCATGAATCAATTGCCGCCCGGGTCTCAAGCATGGCAAAGCGGGTCGGTGTCAAGGCGCCGGTTATGATGACCGGAGGCGTGGCCAAAAATGAAGGCGTGGTTCGGGCCCTGGAGAACAAGCTCGGTATCGATATCGAGGTCTCTGAGAATGCCCAGGTCAACGGGGCCATCGGCGCGGCAGTGCTTGCGTCAAACCTGTAGTTTTTGTTTTCGGGGATATTCTTATTGACTGTACCGGCAGGGGTGATATTCTCATGTCACGGTTTTTTTTATGGATACTGCAGAGATAGTTCAAAATATTATCACCCTGACCAAACAGGAAACAGCTCTTGAGCTGAAGGCCGCTTTTGCTGAAGTGGTTCATAAAACCTTTGATGTCCAGACTCCCACTATATTTGAAATTCATGAAATCAGAGACAGCGAATCTGAAGAAAGAAAAAATTCCGAAATTGCCATAGACAGCCTCGATTACGGCAGCAGCTTTGTCTACCTTGAAGATATTGAAGGAATGATCAAGTCAGCGGTAAGAGGTGAAACTGTATCAGTTCCTGACGGGCAGCGGTACCGTTTGTTTTTTCCTGTTATAGAGCAGGAAAAAATCACCCATATTGTTGCCCTTGAAACTATCCCTGAAGCGTCACATGTTGCACTTCTTGAACAGCTGGTGTCGGTTTTCTCAAATAATCTTCATCTTCTCAATGTCAAGGACCGGGATCACTTGACGAATTTTTATAACCGCCAGGCCTATAATCGAATGATTAATCCTATTCTCTTTGACTCGAGGCGAAAGGAAGTTTTTATCGAGCAGAGAAAGAATTTTTCCTTTCTCGGTATTCTTGACATTGATCATTTTAAGGCGGTCAATGATACCTACGGGCATCTCATCGGTGACGAGGTACTGATTCTTTTTTCTCAGATTATGACGAACACCTTTCGTCACGATGATCTTCTTTTCCGGTACGGTGGTGAAGAGTTCGTCATTGTCATCAAGGATGTTGACTTTCAGTACGTCCGTTCAGTTTTTGAGCGGTGCAGGAAAAATGTTGCCGCCTTTGAATTTCCTCAGGTGGGCCGTGTAACCGTCAGCATCGGGTACACCAGTATTTCAGGAGCCAGGGATCCGCTTTCTGTTCTCGATAAGGCTGACCGGGCCCTCTACTACTGCAAGCAGCAGGGACGCAACATGAGCTCATTTTATGAAGACCTGGTTAGAAATCAAAAAATAGAGCCAATTATAGAAACAAACCAGGGAGTAGAATTCTGGGATTAAAAGATTTCGGGTAAGGAAGTTTTAACGCCGGTGCCGGTTCATGCATGACCTGATGCAGCGGTAGCGAAAATTCCCATCAAGAACCTCACAGCGCCTTTTGCAGTTTTTCAGCATGGAGCTTTCTTTTTTTTCCCGCCTCACGTTTGTGTTTTCGGTTCCCCTGTCCATACAGAGACGAATGCACTTTACACTGTCGAGCCCCTTCAGAGATTTGCAGACTTCTGCACACCTGCTGTATTTTGAGCGGTCTCTTTTTCCTCCCCGTTGGGTGCGCCGTGTTGCCGATACGCAGGTCTTCAGGCACTGGAACCGGGCCTGGCCGGTGAAGGACTTGCAGTTTTCATTGCAGGTAGAGTAGGCGTCTCCTCCCTGGCTGCTGCTCCGGTACTGTGAACTTCCTTCAATAATACATAAAAAAGCTATAATGACCGCTGTAAGTATTTTTTTGGTGAGAGAATATTTCATTGCCGCTCCTCTTGCAGGCATAAAAGATGCCACGGTATTACGGGAATGTCAAGCCGATTTGTTTATCCTCCGCCGACAGGGGGGAAGAAGGCAACCCGGTCGCCATTGCTGACGGCCTGGTCTTTTTGGGCATGTGTGTTGTTGATGAAAATAATGGCAACCTGTTCAGCAGGCAGTGAAAGTTCATCTATCAGTATTTGAATCGTGGTACCTTCACGACAGGTGCAGACTTTTTCGATGAACCGGTTTTCCTGGAGAGATGCAAAAAGTTTAACTGTCACTTTCATTTTTTTATCTGCCGGTGGTTGTAGAGTTTTTGCCGGTCATGGCGCGAAACTCTATCAGCTTATCTTTCAGGGCAGCCTCCTGTATTGCCATGGGGCCGGGAACCAGAACCCGGTCTCCTGCTGTGAGTTGACTGCAGTCTTTAAAAAATTCTTCGTCCCGGCTGAGAAAAAATTTTTCAAGCTGCCGGGGGGCAAGAAGAATGCCCCTTTCGAGAAAGGCTGATCCTGAATCGCGCAGGATAATGTTGAATAGTTTCATTTTTAGAAGTTCAGTACCGCTTTCTGCTTTTTCAGCCCTGGTGTTTTCAGAAATATTTTTTCGAAAGGGAGCAAGATAACTTCCGACTCTCATAACCGCGCCTACCAGTCCCGGCATGGCTCCGGAAAGGCTTAAGATGTCGCCGGGGCCTGTTGTGGTGCGGTCGAGGTCATCAAGGGGACGGGAGTTGAGGAAAATAGTCTTAATGCGTTCATTGATATAGGTATCAGAAAAGCCGAGAAGCGTCAGAGTTTTTCTTACCGTAATACCGGTTGTGATGTTTACAAGGAAACCCTCCTGTAGAAGGATTTCCAAATCCTTCAGGGCGGCAGGGCTGCATGTGAGAATCATATTGTTTGATGGTGGTGTCATAATAAGTTTACAAAGGCGAGGATGTTTTCCTCGCCTTTGTGCCGCCAGGATGCGTTCCTCCTTCGTGCCCGGTGATGGGGGATTGAAAGCGAGGATTGCCGTCCTCGCTTTCAAAATCGTTTGGTGCTAAGTTTTCAGGCATCATTGATTACCAGTTAAAGACCTTGTCGAGCTCATCGTCATCAACCTGAAAGGTGATGTTGTGAGGCGCGAGAGGTTCCCGGGAAAAGAACCGTGGCAGCCGGTCATGCTCTTTTGTGAATCCGGCGCCCTTGTTGAATTTACGTTCTTTTGTCAGAACAGATTTCCCGAGTTCAGTCACATCATCGGCAGTGAGGTTTAAGCCGTAAAATGAATTGATCAGGTCAATGAGAGCCTGAAAGGTCTCAGGCTGGTCAAGGATTGCAAAGGCGATGAAGAGACACATGCCTGTTGAATCTATGGCCGCAGTGGCAATCTGCAGATTTCTCGAAAGCTCAACCTGACCTTCGCTTTTCAGTGGATCAACAAAGCCCCCGACCTGGAGAATATTTGTAGTGATGGCATACCCTGCCGTATGGTCAGCACCCATGGTGGTAGTTGCGTAGGTGACACCAATGCCGTTGATGGGGCGCGGGTCATAGGCGGGCATCGCCTGGTTCTTTACCACCGGCGCGCGTTCGATTCCGAAGGCTTTTGCTGTTGCCGCTGTGCCGCTGCCGAGAATTCGTCCCAGGGGAGTACCCTTGCCGACTTCGTCGAGAAATTTGATGGCCGCCTTTCCGTCTCCGAATTCTGCCAGTCCCGCCTCCATGGCCACGGCAATGGTCGCTCCCATTTCGATGGTGTCGACGCCTAAATTGTCATCCATGAAATCGAGGCGGGCGATTACGTCAAGGTCATCGATGCCGCAGTTGGCCCCATGGGCCCATACTGTTTCATACTCAGGTTGTTTGGTGAGGAAGTTTCCGTCCTTGTCGTTATAGGTGCCTGAACATTTGATGACACATCCCCGGTGACAGCCCTGGGTGGCGAGACCGCCCCTTTTTACTTCCAGTTCGGCCTGGGCCTCTCCGCTAATCTTTGAGACTCCCTCGAACTGACCCTCGGAAAAATTGCGGGTCGGGTACCCCCCTGCTTCGTTGATAATATTTGCCAGAACATTTGTCCCGTAGGCCGGAAGTCCCTCGCCGGTAACGGCATGAGACTGGAGACCATTGGTGAAAACTTTATTGGCCTCTTTAAACTTTTCAGGATCTTTCGGTTTTCGCATGGATGTTTTGCTGTCGTCAAAAATAATCACCTTTATTCCTTTAGACCCCATAACTGCTCCGACACCCCCGCGGCCTGCATGCCTGGTGGGACGCAGCTCCATATCGGTTGAGGCAATTGTCGCCACCGGCATCTTCATCTCTCCCGCCGGCCCGATGGATAAACAGGTAATCTTTTCGCCATATTCTGCTTTAACCTTTTCGATCAGGTCATAGTTGGGAAGCATCTTCAGGTCAGCAGCTTCTTCAATCTTGACGCTGTCGCTGGTGATGAAAATCTTGTAGAGCTTTCCCTTATCAGGCAGCCCCTCGATTATTATTCCCGCGTACCCGAGACGGGCCATGACCTGGGCGACCTGGCCCCCGGCGTTTGATTCCTTGATTGTTCCTGTGAGGGGGCTTTTGCTGCCGATGCTGAGGCGCCCCGACATGACAGCGGCTGAACCGCTGAGAAGCCCCGGCGCGATGACAAGCTTATTTTCCGGTCCCAGGGCATGGGAAAGGGGATCGACTTCATTGTAAATGACACTGCTGGTGAAGGCCCGGCCTCCCAGTCCCGTGTATTCTCCCGGTGAATCTTTAGTGATTGCGGGCCCGCCTTTGGCGCCCATATTAATTCTTAATACGGTATCCATTGAATCCTCCTGGTAACAGTTTTTATATCACAAGTCTATTTTTTTTTGACGGAGGTGTTATGCTGCATATATGAATACAGATGTGTTTTTGCGAAATGAGGTGCTGGTGGTACTGAAAAGATATATAACTCACTGCTGCTGCAGGTCCTTTCAATGGCCGGGGAGGCTTATGTGCCTATATAAAACTTAGTGAATAATTTTACAGATAATCGGGGCTTCTGTCAATAGTATTATTGTGAAGGAAGGGTAAACGTAAAGTACCCGAAAGGTCTTATTTGTATATTTAAAATTTAACTTAAAGGAAGAAGGTTTTTTGTTTTACTCTTGCGTGGAAGCTGACATTTCTTCATAGTGTTTCCGGTATAGGTAAAATACTCAGGACGGGGCTCTGAGCATGGCAGATGGAGATGTTCAGGGCGGCTTGAGTATAACTGAAAGCGATGGAAAAAAGAAATGAAAGTATTTTATGGTAAAACTTTATGGAAGATATATTAGTATTCCTGCTGATTGCCGCTGTTATTGGTTTTAAAATGTATTTTCAAAGCCTATGGTCTGAAGATACATTATACGAAGTTGAAAAGGATCTTGTCGAACATTCGGCTACCGTTGGTAAAACTACCCTGATGCATACCTGCAGCAGACTGAAAGGAACCATGGATAAAGACGGCAAGGGCTGCAGCGGAAAATTGAATGGGATAAATTATTCTCTGAAGATTGATTTTGCATATGGGTTTTTACTGTCGGTAGAACAAAAACTTCCGATTTCTGGAAGCCTGAGTATCAAAAGGGAAACAGTGGTCAGTACATTAAAAAAAGACCTGGGGATAAATGACCTCCTGCTGGGTGATAAAATTTTTGATGATAAAATGCATGTAGAAACAACAGAGCCTTCATGGCTTGCAGCAGTCCTGAATAATGAAAACCGTATCCTTGTTGTTGATCTTTCTGAGAAAACTGAAAAATTTTCAATCACTAGGTCATTTGTTAAAATAAATCTGACCCAGTATGGGACGTCAGCGGACAGGTTAACTGATCGTGTGAAAAAGGCAATTAAACTCAGCCAGGCCCTTTCGGTCAAAGATACTGTAAAGAAAATGCTTATTCATAATCTCTATTATGATCAAGAAGAAGGAGTTCGTCTCAATAACCTGAAGATGCTTGCAGCCCGTTTCCCCCGATCCCGGGAATTAACGAGAATCTACCATGATGCAATGGAAGATCCCTGTGTCGAAATACAAATAGAAGCGGCAATTCAGTTAAAAGAAAAAGGGATGGCCCGGCTTCTTGCTATTTTGAAAAATAAAGAAACTTTTGACGCTGAAAGAATTATTTCTGTTTTTAGAGACAACCGTTATCGTAAAAGTATCCCTGTGCTTAAAGAAATATACGATGAGCGGAATGATGCAGATATGCGGATTTCAATTTTAAAGGCTTTTAGAACTATTGGTGATGATAAGCTTGGTTCATTTCTTGCCGGCAAGCTCAATGAACCGGATAACGCGGTACTGGTCCAAATTTTGAGAACTCTGGGCACCTGTGGGTCTGTTAATGAAATTGAAAGAATTCATGGCCTTGCGAAGACAGCCCGACAGTCGAAGGTAAGAGAAGAAGCCAGGAACGCCATGGCCATAATTCAGAATCGACTCGGTGGTGACAAAGGCTGGCTCTCAGTTGTCGAGCACGCTGAAGCCGACGGGGCTCTGAGCATGGCGGATGTCGATGCTGAAGGGAGATTGAGTATTGCAGGTGAAGAGAAAAGTAAATAATAAAAAGTAAAGGAAAGATTTGTGGAATTTATTGGAGTCATCGCAGTTTTTGTTGGGATGCTTGTAGTCGCCAATTTTAAAAAAATATTCAGCAATGATATAGATTATGATTTAAATTCTGCGGAGGTCAAGTTGTTGAAAAAAACCTGTAAGGTTTTAAACCTGACAACCAGCAGGGATGGTACTGAAAGCTATGGAACCATTGACCAGCATCGGTTCCTTTTAAAGATCGAAAGTGAGTCTATTTTTTCATTATTTGTATACCATGAGCTGCCTGTAGAGGGCCAGGTAACTATTAGAAGAGAAAACCTGAGCAGCAAAATTAAACGAAATATCGGAAAGGGTGACATTCTTATTGGCGATTCTTCTTTCGATGATGTCATGCTCCTTAGGTCAGAGAATGCAGTAGAAGTTACAGCCCTGCTGAATAGCAAAAACCGGATAATGATAACTGAGCTGTCTGAAGATACAGGATCTTTTTCTGTTTCTTCCGAGGGGATTAAGGCAAATTTTGATGTGATAAAATTTCATCCGAATATGATCAGCAGGTTTGTCAAAGATATGATTGCCGCAAGCAAGTCTCTGTGTCAAAAAAGTGACATCAGAAACATGCTCATTAAAAACACCCTGAGTGATCCTGAACCGGGTGTTCGCATCAATAACCTACGTATGCTTGCATTGCATTATTCTCTTGAACAGGATCTGGTATATGCTGTTTTGGAATCTCTGAAGGATTTCTCAATGGATATGCAGGTCGAAGCGGCATCCTTATTGCAAGAAGAAGGCATGGAACATCTCGTGGGCATTTTAAAAAGAAATGAAAAAACTTCCGACACAATCCTTTTAAAGATTATTGAACTTATCCATGAAAACTGTTACAGCAAGGGCGCTGAAGTTTTAAAAGAAATATACAATATCAAAGGACAAGAAATAAGGATAGCTGTTTTAAAGGCCTTCGAAACCTTTGGGGAAACTGCGCTCGCCCCTTTTCTCGCTGAAAGACTTAATGTACAGGATAACGCACTTCTTGTTTCTCTTTTCAGGGCTCTTGGTACCTGCGGCACTGTCAATGAAATTGAAAGGATTGGTGGTCTTGCAAAAATTATAGGACATGCGAATGTTCGGAAAGAAGCAAGAAAGGCCATTGCCCTGATTCAGGATCGTTACGGTGTAGACAAAGGCTGGCTTTCGGTTGCAGAATACACTGAAACCGACGGCGCTCTGAGCATGGCGAATGAAGATGCTGAGGGCGGTTTAAGCTTTACTAAGGAAAAAAATAATCAGAAGTAAATCTATAAAATCTAAAAAAGCGTTGCATGTCCGATTCTTTTTGTCAATATTTTAACTAGCCAGTGGGATGATGCAGGTTCCGTAAAGATCCATTCTGTCTCATGTGCCGGTTGGTGTTAAGGAACATTCCTAAATATCTAAAAGTCTTGCATGACTGCATGCTTCATTTAATATTTAACACCTCGGCTGCACTCAGTACAGGCATTCAGGTTTCATGAAATTGGTCTCAATAGGATTTGTTCTATAGTATGAATGTTTTCTGGTGCTGGAATTTTTATTTATGAACAGGATAAAGGGGATGCAATGAAAAAAAAGATACTATCCGGATTAAGCATACGATCAGCTGCGGTACGTACTCCAAACGTAGGTTATATAATGGCGGGCAATCCTGAAAAGGATAACAGGGGAATTCTGCACACAAATTTATTCAGATGGGAATCGGGAAACTTTGAAAAGAGCTCTTCCAATTTCAGTGCTCATACCTGTTGTGTTGCGACAGTGCCTGTTTCTGCATTTATACAGTTGGCAGGTTTTGGTGAATATGGTATTTCTACACCAGAAGGCATCTATGCGGGAAATGTTTTTAACAAACAACCGAAATATGCCAAACAAGGGGCTCTGCAAATTGTCACCGATATCGCAGGCAAGGCCTATGCTGCCGGATTGGGAGGAACAGTCTACCGACTTGATAAGATCGTGAAATGGCAATCCATAGATAAAGGGCTTCCGGACACCTTTGATATTTGGGGAATTGATGGTTTCAATGATGAAGATATCTATGCTGTTGGCGATGACGAAGACGGAGCGATCTGGCATTTTGATGGCAGTAAATGGTCTCAGTGTGATTCACCGGTAGGAATAGAAATGAATTTTAATGCAGTGAAATGCGCCGGTAATGGAAAGGTCTATGTCTCGGGTGATGATGGTTATCTTCTTTGCGGTAGGGGGAACAGTTGGAAGTGTGTTTTTGAGGGTGAAACAGGTGAAACCTTTTGGGATATGGAATGGTTTGGAAAGGAGCTGTACCTTTCAACATTGTCTTTTGTTTACCGTCTCAAGGGCGGAAAACTTAAGTTGGTCGATTTCGGTGATGACACACCGGGAACCTGCTGCCATCTGAGTACTGCCAAAAAGGTGTTGTGGTCCATCGGTGCACAGGATGTAATGAAATTTGATGAGAAAATATGGACCAGATTAATCTGATCAGATTGGCCTCGTTTCATTCAAGCTGATTCATCAGAAAGAAATAAACTTGTTCCTCCACCACCTGTTCCGTGGAGGAATTCTATCCTTCAAACAGCAACAGATAACTCCATATAACCATGAAATTTTCAAAAAAACCTTGCATGACCGGTGTTTTTTGTCAATATTTTAACTAGCCGGTTGGTGTTAAGGAACATTACTAAATATCTAAATATAAAAGACTGCACAGGCGTGAATTGCCTTTTGTGGGGAAATTTTTTGAAAAATACCAAAGCCATGAAGAATGGTCCTTTTAAGCTACTCTTTAATATGTTCCCGCGGGTGTGAGAAAAAATTTCTGTATATTCAATAAAAAGAATATAACAGCTGTTACAAAAGAGGGCTGTACATATCTAAATACTTCTAGTATAGACAGAAAGCAGAACAGAGGTTTTTCTTATGAAAAAAATACTCTTTGGTTCTTTAACAATATTACTGATAATGACTGCCCTTACTTTCAGCTGTGGTGTGTCTCCCCAGAAACGACAGTTCAATGAAGAAACCTGGCAGAATAGAATAGAAAAGATTGATCCCCGGCTCCTGTATGCTCAACATTTTAAAGATGGAAAGTATTTCAATCCATGGATGCCTATGGAGAATAAAAGCTTTTTCCAGGTAATCAGATGGCGAATGACAGAGGCACAAAAATATACAAAGTTTCAAGAGGAATATCTTCCGCCGGTTATTCCTGATGCATTAAAGCGTATTGAAAAACTGGGAAAAAAAGATTTTATTCTCTGGGTGGGGCATGCAACATTTTTACTGAGAATCAATGGAGAATGGTGGCTTACTGATCCGATGTTTTCTCACCGGGCCCTGCTTCCTGCGAGAAAGCGTCCTCCCGGCATAACTCTTGATGCAATTGTTTCTTTAACCGGCAGGATAAATGTTGTCATATCTCATAATCATTATGATCATCTCGATTCTACGAGCATTGAAAAACTTCCCCCTTCGGCGCGCTTTTTTGTTCCCAAGGGCATGGGCCGGTTTATCCGGGACCGGGGCAAAACAGATGTTCATGAAATGGACTGGTGGGAAGAAAAAAATGCCGGAGATACAAAAGTTACCTTTTTACCGGCACAGCACTGGTCCAAAAGAATTTTTCAGGGTACAAACACGGTGCTCTGGGGATCCTGGCATATCAAGACACCGACTCTGACTGTATTTTTTGCCGGTGACAGCGGTTACTTTATCGGGTACCGGGAATTTGGGAAAAAACTTCCCCCAATCGATTATGCCCTGATGCCGATTACCGCATATCATCCCCGATGGTTTATGCATTATGCTCATATGGATATTACTGAAGCTATTCGCGCCTTTGAAGATCTGGGTGCCCGTTATTTTATTCCCACCCAGTGGGGGACCTTTCACCTGGGAGACAATCCTCCCGGACTGCCGGCCCTTGAATTAAAAGAGGCTGTGAGCAGGCGTAACCCTGATGCAGCCAGGTTTCTCATATTGGATATCGGGGGCATTCATCTTCCTTCACCGAAGCAATAAACAAACGCCCCGCGTTTTGCGGGGTGTTTCAATACGTCAGGGTGGAGGCCCTTATTATATTGAGCAGGATACGCCGATTGGTGTTAATGAACATTCCTAAATATCCAAATCTGTTTTCCAGCCCCTAAAGACAACGATGTCCCAAAAGCGACGAACCGCATCGTCGCTTTTAAGGCTTCCGGTAACCAGACAACCGCCCCATCAATAGTGTTTTTTCCTTGCCTCACCACCGGTCAATTAACATAATAGCAAACTGAAAAGTATCAATAGTGCGGGGAAGTTCTATGGAAGGTGTTGTATTTGTCTTAATGACTGTCGTCATTGTTGGTGTCAGTCTCATGGCAAACAAGAATAAACTGGAAAGCAATATATCAAATGATCCTCTTAGTGAAGATAATGACCCGGTAACCGTTGGGACAACCGCCCTGCGTGTTGCCTGCCGCACCCTTAAAGGGACCTGTAGCAAGAATGGCACCTATGGCAAAGGAACTGTTGATGGCCTCAACTTTACCCTGAAGATAGATGCAGAAGCCGGATATGCTGTTTTTCTCAGCCACAAACTTTCCGTAAGCGGACTGATGAGTATTAAGAGAGAAAACCTGGTCAGCAGGCTTAAGAAAGATATCGGAAAGGAAGATGTTCAGGTCGGAGACGCTTATTTCGATGAGAAGATGCTCCTTGAGGCATCGGAGCCGACGTGGTTTGCCGCAGTTCTCAATGAAAAAACTCGAAAGTTGATTGTTCAGCTGTCAGAAAAATCTGAATCTTTTTCAATCTCCAATTCATGGATTAAAGTCAGCCTCACCCAGTATGGAACTGCGGCGGAAAAACTGGTCAGGCTGATTAAAAAAGCCGCCGCGGTCAGCAAAGCCCTGTCAGCTCAAGGCGATGTGAAGCAAATGCTCATACATAATCTTTTCTATGATACCAATCCAGAGGTTCGCCTTAATAATCTACGGATGCTTGCTGTCCGGTATCCCCTGTCAAAAGAACTCACGGGGATCTACAGCGATGCGATGAATGATCCTTCTGTCGATGTTCAAATTGAGGCGGCGACCCTGTTAAAAGGGAAAGGGATGAATCACCTTCTCAGTATCTTAAAGAAAAAGGAAGATGCAGTTGACTCAATAAAAATAATAACGCTTTTCAGGGATAACCGCTACGGTAAAAGCGCCGGTATCCTGCAAGAAATATATGCCGAAAGAAAAGATTCAAAAACCAGGATCGCAATCATGAAGGCCTTTAAGGCCTTTGGTGATGAGAAGCTCTCTCCATTTCTTGGTATTTGTCTCGATAAACACGCCGGTCCGGTATTGCCCTACGTCGTGAGGGCCCTGGGAACCTGCGGGACCATTGACTCGATGGAAAAACTGCATGACCTTTCAAAGAAAGGGAGCGGTTCAAAAATCCGAGAAGAAGCCGCTGCCGCCATGGCACAGATCCAGTCGCGCCTCGGGGTTGACAGTGGCTGGCTCTCGGTAGCTGAGCTCGGGGAAACCGACGGGGCTCTCAGTGTGGCAAAGGAAAATGCCGAAGGGGCCTTGAGTATGACAGATACAAAGGAAAAGAAGAAATGAAAGATGCGCCATACGCAATAGATCTCGGAACAACAAACACGGTAGTAGCCCGGTGGAACAATGAACTGGGACGCCCTGAAATCATACGCCTTGATTCGATCTGCCGCAATGTCGTGAAAGACAGCGCCATTGACGATTCATATACTATACCATCGAGCCTCTTTCTGCTGCCTCCATCTGAAGTTTACGGGTTTCCCTTCAGGTTCTTTTTTAAGAACAGGCAAAAGAAAACCGGCGCCCTGATCGGCAGTCGGGCTGACGCCCGTGACGGGGGACTCTTTAAAGAACAGTACATCACCCGCTTTAAGCCTCTCCTCGGGGCAAACAGCTATCGTTTTATCGGTAAACTCGGCAAATGGAAATATACCCCCGATGACGCGGCGCGTATTTTTCTCAATAATCTTTTTTCTGAAATAAAAGAGACCACCGGCGCCTCCTTGAAAGAGATGACCTACTGTATACCTGTAGACTTCTATGAATTCTACCGCGCCCGCCTTCAGCATATTGCAGAAGGGGCGGGAATGAAAAAAATAAAGACCATTGATGAGCCGGTAGCCGCGGCTCTCGGATACGGCCTGAGCCTTGATGATAGAAAAAATATCCTGGTTATCGATTTCGGCGGCGGGACTCTTGACTATGCATTAATTAAAACCGAAGAGTCGGCCCGTGACCAGGGGCGCTGTACAGTTGTGGCGAAGGAAGGAATCCCCCTCGGTGGAAACGTCATTGACGGCTGGCTGCTTCAAAAAGTTTGTGAACATTACGGATATAATTTTGACACCATTGCGGCTGACCCTTCTATCAACTGGTGGTTCAGGATGCTTCTTGCCGAGGCGTGCCGCATTAAAGAATCTCTATTTCTCAAGGATAACGATACCTTTTATCTTCTCCCTTCCAGTATCTTGAATTCCCACGGCATGGCGATACCGGGTAGCCGGGAGAACCTGAAAAAAACCCTCGATATATCAAAGACTGAATTTGCTCAGCTTCTCGAAACCCGGGGTCTCTATGAAATGATTGACCGTGGCATTGATTCACTGATCGCACGGGCAGAGCAGAAGGGAATAGGAGAGGATGACATCACTGATGTGCTGCTTGTCGGCGGCTCGACCCTGCTTCCCGGGGTTTATAAATTGATTGAAGACCGTTTTGGTCGTGACCGGGTCAGGGCGTGGCAGCCCTTTAACGCTGTCGCCTTTGGCGCTGCTGCCTTTGCGGCTGAAAAAATTTATAAAGACGATCACATCACCCATGATTACGCCTTTTTAACCTATGACCGTGAGAGCCATGAAAAAGAATACAACATTATCATACCCTCGGGTACTCCTTTTCCGACCCGAGATGATTTCTGGAAGCGTCAGCTGATACCGACCTGCGCCCTCGGGGTTCCTGAGCGTCTCTTTAAACTGGTGATCTGCGAGATCGGCAAAAAGCATGCCGGCGGCCAGGAGTTTGCCTGGGATGAAAAGGGAAAGCTCCATTCCCTTGATGAGAGAAATCAAAAATCCCTGGTGGTCCCTCTTAATGAAGATGATCCGACTCTCGGTTTTCTTGATCCGCCTCACAGTCCCGGCGAAAAGCGGGCCCGGGTTGAACTTTCCTTTATGATAAATGAAGACCGGTGGCTTTGTGCAACAGTCTTCGATCTTAAAACAGGTAAGCATCTTTTTACTCAGAGGCCGGTTATCCGCCTCAAGTGACAGGCTGCATTTTTTTTTGAGGGGGGGGGAAGTGAAGGCTCCCGGATGTTTCGTCCCCGCTGCAATTTTTCAGTAAGAGAGGGCTTCGATGCCGCAGGTAAAAGCATTAAAACAGGAACTACAGCGTCATGTGAAACCGGAAAAGGTAGCGGTCTATCAGCGCTTCTTTAAAACCGGACCGGGTGAGTACGGGGAAGGTGATGTTTTTATCGGCATTACAGTACCTGACCAGCGTAAAGTCGCCCGGCTTTTCATTGATATGAACCTGAAAGATGTGATGAGCCTTCTTGATGAAGAGGTGCATGAGTATCGTCTGACAGCTCTTCTTATTCTGGTTGCAAAATATGAAAAGGGAAGCGAAGAATTGAAAGCACAGATCGTTGAGGCCTACTGTAGGGCCGCCGACCGGATCAACAACTGGGACCTTGTAGACCTCTCGGCATATAAAATTCTTGGTCCCTGGTTTATCGATCGCGACAAGTCTCTTCTCTATGAGTTCGCCCGATCCGGGCACCTCTGGAAAGAGCGTATTGCCATGCTTACGACTTTTCATTTTATAAAGAATAAAGCCTTTGATACGGCCCTTGAAATTGCCGAAATTCTTCTTCACCATGAACATGATTTAATACATAAGGCTGTCGGCTGGATGCTCCGGGAAATCGGTAAGCGTGACGGCGATGTAGAACGAAATTTTTTAAAAAAGCATTACCGTACCATGCCCCGTACCATGCTTCGTTACGCCATTGAAAAATTTCTCGAAGAAGAGCGTCAGGATTACCTCAAAGGCCGTGTGTAAAAAAGTATTGCATTCTTCCTGGAATAGATTATAAACAGCACAAAAAATCGGGGAAGCTTTAATGAAAAGAATAACTAAACTTTCAGTCCTTATTACATTTGTTTTGTTTGCAGCGAACCAGCTGCTCGCTGAATCAGTCTTCATGAAAAGCGGCGCTGTACTCGAAGGTAAAATAATCCGGGAAAATGACGCTGCCGTTACTCTTAAGAATGCCGACGGCATTATAAGCCGCATACCCAGGAAAAACATTCAACGTGTTCTCTATCATGATGACTATAAGCAGGCAAAGTATATCGGCACAAAGGATAAGAAGATTATTCGCGGATACATTGTAGCGGAAAATAATGACGGCTATACTGTACGAAAAGATCTGAAGAAAAAAGAAGAACTGGTTGTTGATAAAAAGAATGTTCTCTATGTATCTAGCAAAAGGCTTGTTCTGGCAGAAGAAAAAAATGGAATCTCTACTGAGAAAAATGAAAAGTCTCGAAAGCCTTATTTAAGTCCATGGTATAATGATATCCGACTCGGGATGAGGCTTCAGTATTTCCTTGGACAGAATTATACCAATACTTCAGCTAAACATCTCGGGCATACCGGTGGTTTGAACTTTTACTGTCACTGGCAATCCTTTGAGTTTGAATTTCTTGTTGGCCCGCAATATAATAAAGAGGGCTATTTTCTTCTTAACGCCACATCAGCCTGGCTGCCCTTTACTTTTAACAGGCTCAAAGTGGGTTTTATTCTCGGTTACGGTTTGTATGAAGATAATCTAGGGTATTTTGGTTATCAGAATGGTGATGGGAGTCTTGCAAAGTATCATGCGTTGAATTATGGTCTTGCCTTTAATTATGCCGACTGGCTTCGTTTTTCATTCAGTTTTGGGATGCTGGTACAGGCAGAGATCAAATATAGCGGTGGTGGTACTACGAATGTATATGAAGGTTATAATTTAATTCCTGTCTCTTCATCGAAAGTACAGGTTGAATATATATTTTTTAAGCATTATTCTGTTTACCTGGGTTGCTGGCTTCTTCTTGGAAATCAGGAACAGGTTTCAGGGCTCACCCCGGTAGACTTCAGGCATCACCTGATGTTTTTTTCTCTCGGTCTTTCATACCGGTTTCATCTGTAAGATTAAAGTATCAGGTTGAAAGTTGTAAGTGGCAAGTAAACCTGCCAGCGTTCCATTGTTTCTTTTATCCCGACAGATCTTCAAACAGGTCGTCATACTCGCCGATCATCTCTCTCCAGTCGTAGCGCCGGGCTGTGGTCATGAGCTGCTCCTGAAGCTTCGGCTTTTCTTTCTGCAGGTTTTCTGCAATCAATTCTTCAAGGTGAAATCCGTCCCGGTAGAAAAGTTCTTCGAAGCTTTTATCTGAAAAAAGTTCAGGATAGGTGAGGCGCTTTGGGAGTAGGGGGAGCACACCGCAGTATGCCGCCTCCATGATGCTGATACCGAAAAAATCCTGGTTCGATGTTACGGGGAGCAGGTGCGAGCGCCAGAGCCATGAGGCATACTCGTCAAAGGTTTCAGTAAACCCGCAGAAGGCGATTCGGTGGTCGAGCTTTTTTCGTGCCTCTTTTAATTCCCTGGGCTCTCTTTCAGGAACCTCTCCCAGGAGGACCAGGCCGAAATCGAGGCCCTTTTCATCAAGTTCATAGATGACCCGAAAAAACTGTTCAGGGTTCTTGTCGTATTCCCACCGGTGGTTCCAGAGGAGCAGGGGGGGATCGTTATACTTATTACACCGGGAGGCCTCGAAGCGCTCAAGGCCGAGGCCGAGATAGAGTACCCGTGATTTTGCCCGCAGGTCATCAATGTTCTCAAGTCCCCGGTAATCCGGTGATGTGTTGAGAAGGGAAGGAAGAGCTCCGAGAAAGCTTTCACGGTGGTATTTCGAATTGAAAAGCAGCTTGTCTGCCGCAAGGGCTGATCGGTAATTGATCAGACCGAAATGACGGTGAGAACCAAGAAGCCGGTCGCGATCCTGTTCTGACCATGGATAGGTGAGCTGATTTTCATGAAAGTAGAGTGCTATGGGTATTTCAGCAGATTTTTTGCGGGTCAGAGAGAGAAAGGTGTTGAGATCGAGCATGTCAGAGGCGACGATCAGGTCGGGTATCTCATCGAGGTTATTGAATCTTTCAGCAAGGGGAACGGCTCCTCCCAGCATGCGCCACTTCCAGTGTCTTCCTTCAAGGCCGAGCACGGTGATGCGGTGACGGCTTTTCTTTTTGATACCGTCGATCCATGTTTTATGGGACCCCCCGTAAAAGGGATCAATGAAGAGTATGCTGCGGCCCATAGCCCTGACTTCCTTTCTCAATATTTTTTTATCTAAAAAGTATTTATAATCAAAGGCTTATAGATTGCAATACATTTCTCTTGAGGGGGAAAATGTTTTTTTGTTGCATTTTTGCAGGAAATATGGTGATGTTTAAATATGATTCAAAAATTTAAAGATCAGCTTATATCAATTCTTCAGAATATTCCTCTTTTTAACGGCCTTGGAGAAGAAAGGCTCGAGAAAATTCTTGGTATCCTTGAGCCAATGGAAATCGAAAAAGGTGCTGTTGTCGTCCATGAAGGCACCGACGGTGACAGCATGTTTATTATCGTACATGGTTCTGTCAGTGTCCTGCGCAGCCAGGAAGATGGAGAGCAGGTTCTTATTGACGTGCTTAAGGGGGGAGATTTTTTCGGTGAGTTTTCCCTTGTCGATAAGATGCCCCGTTCCGCCGATGTGATCTGCCGGGAATCGACAACCCTGCTTGAACTTTCGAAGGTAAACCTTGACGATCTGCTTAATGAGCATGAAGATATCGCCCTTGTCTTTTATCGTAATTGTCTCACTGTTACCTTTTCGCGATTTAGAAACATGCTTACGAGTTTTACCGACACGAGCTATTCCCTGGGCCAGACCTCGGCACAGCTCGACGAACTGAATGAAGATCTTTCTCATGCCCGAAAAGTGCAGTCATATTTCATCAATACTGATTTTCTTGATAATGAACGAAGGATTCTTCCCGGTATCAGCCAGTACTATTTGTACCGGCCCTGTATAGAAATCGGGGGAGATTTTCTTCATATTACCCGTCTCAGTGATACCGAGGCGCTGGTTCTTATTGCCGATGTTGAAGGCCACGGGATCACCGCCTCTCTCGGTACGGGGGTGCTGCGCAGTGCCCTTGCTTCGGTTATCGGTGAGCTGGGCCGCAAGCCTGTCGAGTTGATGAGTTTTCTTAACAATCATTTCTACGAGGTGCTGCCGAATCTTTACGCCACATCATACTGCCTTCTTATCGATACTGAAGAGCGAACCATCAAGCTGGTCAAGGGGGGGCATCACCATCCCCTTATCTGGCGGAGCAGCAGTGAGAGCTTTGTTGATGTCGAAAGCTCAGGCCCTGCTATCGGTATCATGAAAGGGGCGTCATACCGCATGAACTCAATTTCCTATGAACCGGGAGACTCACTTCTCTTTTATACCGACGGCATTCTCGAACAGCACAACCCGGAAGGTGAAATGTACGGCAGCGATCGTCTTGTCTCAAATTTTGAAAAGATGATTAAGGTAAAGGAAAAAGAAAAACTTTCAAAGCTCTATGACAGTCTCTCGCAATACGCATCGGGTGAAGAAATGGAAGATGATGTGACCCTGTATCTTCTTGATTTTCAGTAGTATTTATTTTGAAGGTAAGATGTTTTACGGTTTGATTGTCCCGCCGCAGTTGGGGCATTTTGCATCAGAACCGATAATGACCGTACTGTCGCAGTAGTTGCAGGTGACAAACTGCTGGCCCGGCCTGACCGCCAGGCCGTGGATATAGACCGAGGCAAGTTTTTCGATATCTTTATCTCCCGCTGAAAAAATATTTATAGTTTTTTCCATCAGGTCAAAGACCCCCTCGAGGTGTCCCGGGATATCCGTGATGTCAGGAATGCAGGTGTCTACATCAGCTTCGATGAGAGCGGCATCAACTTTCAGGTAACTGATGCCCAGGGTTTTCATGGTCGCCGCAAGTTCATTTTTATAATTTGAAGGAAGGGTATCTGCAAGTCTTTTCATCGCCTCAAAATCTTCAGGAAACTCTTCGAAGTAGAGTCCTTCAGAAATAAAAAAAGCTTTTTCTTCATTGTCTGACCAGTCGTCTTCCCCATTATCTTCCTGGTAGTCCGGGTCGAAGTAGAGACGAAGGGTGCCCGTTTTATTTTCAAATTTCATGTATACTTCTGTTTCCGGATCAGAGACATCAATCTGCAGTCGTGTCGGGATGCCCTGAAAGGTCAGGTTCAGTGCCAGTTCTTCTTCTTCGTTTTTACGAATAAAACGCCCCTGGTACTTTTCTTTCAAAGGCTCCAGGGCAGTTTCGAGAAAGTTCCACTGCTGATCAGTCTCAAGTTCTTCGTAGTCTTCTGTGTTTGCAGGGATCTTTTGGGGCTGCTGAAACGGGGCAATATCTGGAGAGGAAGAGCTCTCTTTTTCTTTTCTGCCGGTGAGGCTTTTTCTTATTTTTTTGATGATGCTCATGGAGAGTTGCAGTATCAACTTTTCCGGTGGGCTGTGGCCCCCGGAAAAGTTGACTCTGGTTTATTTCATTCTCATCATCGCCTTCAGAGAAAGGTACCATTTGCCGTTAACTTTCTTGAAGGAAATCTTGTCTGATTTGCCGCTTTTATCCACCACGACACCGGTTGCTGTGTCGCCGGAAATTTGAACATTTTTCAGTTCTGCATAAATTTTTTCTGTTTTAGCTTTTTTACCGGGAGCCTTGTCGAGTAGTGCGGTGATGTCCTTGATGAAACCGGTATGATCAACGCCGGCATATTTTTCAGATGCATACTTTGCAACTGCATCAGGATTATTCATCTTCATCATCATGCTCTTGTCAACAGGGGGAAGATTATACTTTTTGCGAAGTGCTTCATACTTCGGTTTCAAGGTTTTGTCCGGTGAGAAGCCTGCTGAAAAGGCTGCCATGATGTCCATGGTGAAAGTAATAATGGGAAGTTCGTCCGGTGCGATATAGCCGGCGACATCACTGAAATCTTCAGGATTTTTGCCCTTGAGATCTTCGAAAAGTGCCTGGGGCGTAGAGGCGCCTGATGACCCTTTACTGCCGCAGGCGGGAAGGAGCAGACCCACTGCCAGAAGCGCGATAATTGCAATTTTAAAAATTTTCATAATGTTTTCTCCAGTCTGGTGTTTGATTGTAATGGAGCAGCTTCAAAGAGGTTTTATCTTAAGAGGATATGTCCCTTGAAGAGTTCTCATTCATGATTGTAGCATACTATCATTGAGCAATCAGGGTGTCAACAAAAGCCCCGGATAAAACCAGGGACTTTTTTTGTTATCATACCGATTTATTCTTGAATTATTGAGTATTCTCAGTAATCTACGGCGATAAAAAGTTTTTTTCTTGTACTCACAGGGGTTCCCTGATGAAGGTACAAACTAGAAAATTATTACTGTGGAGAAAAATATGAGCGAATTAAAAGCTATTATTGAAACAACAAAGGGACCGATTAATGTTAATCTTTTTGGCGACGATGTTCCTGTTACGGTTGCTAATTTTGTTAACCTTGCGGTTCGGGGATATTATGACACTCTGAAGTTTCACCGGGTCATAGCTGATTTTATGGTTCAGGGAGGATGTCCTCTCGGCAGCGGTACCGGCGGTCCCGGATACCAGTTCGAAGATGAATTTGTCGACTACCTGCTCCATGACCGTGCCGGAATACTCTCTATGGCTAACTCGGGTCCCAAAACTAATGGAAGCCAGTTCTTTATTACCCACGTGCCGACAGACTGGCTTGATGGAAAACATACCGTTTTCGGCTGTGTTGCCGCTCCGGAAGACCAGGGAGTTGTCAATTCCATCACCCAGGGTGATTCGATTATTTCAATTGAAATTGTGGGAGAACTTGATGCCCTGAAAGCACAGACCCAGGGACGTCTCGATGAATGGAATGAGGTTCTCGATAAGAATTTTTCTGACCTGAAACCGGCACCATAAATTTCAGATCAGTTTAATGCTTCAGGTTTTTTAGAAAAGCAAGGGCGTCCCGGACTGTTGGTTCCGGGAGCTCTTCCATGGGAACATGGCCGGCGCCGGGATAGATTATAATCTTTGACCCGGCTATGTCTTTTTTAAATCGTTCTGCCTTTTCAGGCGCTATCCATGGATCTTTCCCGCCCCACATAATCAGTGTGGGGCATTTTATTTCTGAAATTCTTTTTTCTGAATAGGGCTTTTGATCTACCGTTCGGGCGATAAAGGCGTCCCGGTTCCCCTCTCTGAGGGTTAATGCGTAATGGCGGTCAATTAATTCCGGGGTTATCTTCGAGTCATCACCGTAAACTTCCATCAAACTTTTTTCTACAAGGTACCGGGAGGTGAAATTTTTGAAAAAACTGTTCAGTCCCGGAGTCACGGCAATGCGAAACACCAGGGGGCGCGGGAGGTTATACGGATAGCCGGCTGAATCAATCAGTATCAGCCCTTTCACCTGGTTAGGATGCTGAAGGGCGAAATACCAGGCAATGGCGCCCCCCCTGCTGTTGCCCGCCATGAAGCATGAGGTAATCTTGAGCCTTGTTAAAAAGTCAGAAAGAAATTCATCGTACCATTTTTCCGAATAGTCATGATTTTTTTTGGGGCCTGTCAGGGCATAGGCGGGAAGGTCAAGGCGTATGATCTTATAATGCTTTTTCAGTGTATCGGTCCACTCGTTCCATGTGTGAAGGGAAGAGGAAGTTCCGTGAATAAGCACCAGGGGAAACCCTCTACCCTCTACCGCGTAGTGAACATTCATCCCCCGGAGTTTCATGAATTTTGACGCCGGAAGGGTATATTTTTTTTTCAGTTTTTCTATCGGGATGTCTGCCCTGTAGTTTAAGGCAAGCAGAACTGCGGTGGTGAGAAGTAGAACTGAAAGGAGTATTTTTACAGTTTTTTTCATACAATTTGCCTTTTTTATATATCTTTTTATGGATTCTACCCGACCGGGGCCTGTTAAGTCAAAAAGATTATTTTAATTATGCAAATAAAAATGTGTAAAAGATTGCATATTAGTGAATGATTCTTCACAAAAGTATTGACACGATGAGTAAACAGTGTATAGAGTCGTATTATCAATTCTTTGAACGGAGGACTAATTACTTATGAACGTTAAACTTATTACCAAGGTAACTCTTGTTGCATTTCTCGTTGTTTTTGGCGGTATGAGCTTTGTATCTGCCGCAGATCCCGTTGAGGGACTCTGGAAAACCGTCGCTGATGAGGGAGAAAACAAAGGAAAAGCAACTTCTTATGTTAAGATTTATCAGGAGAAAGGTGTATTCAAGGCCCAGATTACCAAGCTTCTCATTGATCCCGCTGATTCTAAATGTGACAAGTGCAAGGGCTGGCGTAAGGACAAGCCTGTTGTCGGCATGGTCATTGTATGGGGCATGAAAAAGGACGGCGACAAGGAATACGAAGGCGGAAAGATTCTCGATCCCGGTAATGGTAAGACCTATGGATGTAAAATGGAACTTCTCAGCAAGACTAAGCTGAAGGTTCGTGGTTTTATCGGTTTTAGTCTTCTTGGACGAAACCAGTACTGGTGGCGTGTTAAGTAGTTCTTTAAACATACTTTTAAAAAAGAAAGACGGCGCTTCCATGTGCCGTCTTTCTTTTTAAAAAATCAGCTTAAAAAGCCCCCGTTTAACAATCATTGTAATGACCGCTGCAGCAAGTCCCGCTACAAAGAGAACCTCTACATCAAAAAGCTCCGCTGCGCCCCGCTTTCTCCGAAGGTAATTTCGAAAGAAGAAAGCAACGGCTCCAAAGGAAACAATAAATATAACGACTTTAAGAAGGTAGGGGAGTATCAGTTCCATGGTTTCAGCTCACTACCTGGTAGCCCGCCTTTTCTACCGAAGTCTTCAGGGCCCCCTCATCAAAGTCGGTACCAGTGACGGTTGCTGATGCCTTTTTCAGGTCTACGTTAACTTCCTCTACCCCCGAAACTTCTTTGAGGGCTTTTTCTACCGCCATTTTGCAGTGGCCGCAGCTCATACCGGAGATCTTTAAGGTTTTTTCATTTTTTTGACTCATGGTTTTTTCCTTATATTCTTTTTCATTAAGTTTCCTCGAATTTCTTCATGTTACAGATATAAATTTATTTTTCAATAAAAATGCATTTGACAGGGAAGCCACGGGGGGTACTCCATTGCATTATTGGGCTCTTTTGCAGGGTAGAGTCCCTAATTTTTTATGGTGAGGAAGTTTATATGAATCAGGACCAGATTGTAGAAAATCTGATTAAGCTCGATGATACGGTTGAAGACTTTACCGTAACCTTTTCCGGAAAGGCGAGCAAAAAGGTCGATGGACTTTACAAACCTGAGGGTCATGAGATACTGATTCATAATAAGAATCACGCCAGTGATAATGCCCTGATGTATACGGCAATTCATGAGTTTGCTCATCATATTCAGTTTACCACGTCGCCGAAACCTGTCTCATCAAAGTCTCATACAACATTTTACTGGAACATTCTTCACCGGCTTCTTAATAAGGCGGAAGAGCTGGGGATCTATAAAAATATTTTTGAAACAGAAGCTGAATTTGTCAAACTTACCAAAGAAATAAAAGAGAAGTATCTTCATGAAAATGGCAAACTGATGAAAGATTTTGGTCAGCTAATTGCCCGTGCCTATGAACTCTGCATGGAATATCATACCAGCTTTGATGACTACATGGACAGAGTCCTGGGGCTTCACCGTGCGACGGCAAAAAAAATCATGAAGTTTCATACCCAGGATCTCAACCCTGAGATAGGCTATGAAAATATGAAGACCGTTGCCGCTATCAGCGATGACGACGTCAGGGGGCTTGCCCAGGAGGCTTTTCTCGAGGGACAGAGCCCTGATATGGTGAAAGAGCAGTTTACCTCCCGGGAGCTTCCTGATTCACGTCTCGAATGGCTTCAGCAGGAGCGTGAGCGCCTTGCGCAGTCCCTTGAGAAACTTACCATAAAGCTCGCCTCAGTGGAACAGCAGATTAACGATTTTTCATAATCCACCGTCTTTTGGGCGGGGCTGCTGCTGTGGTGCTGCAAGTACTGGATATCATCAAGCCTGTTGTGTTTAGCTAAAAACCGGGAGTGCCGAAATTCTTATAAGGAGATCCATGGGACTTTTCGCTCTGGCGCCCCTGCTTGAAATTGAAGCAGCTAAGAGTATTGAGAGGATCATCGGAAATATTCTTTTCATATATCCAGCAGTATATTGTAAATTCTCCACAATTCAAGTTTTTTTATATGAGAAAAGGAAGTATTGGCCCGACGTGACGATTGACATAGCAGCCGGGCCATGGTAGGCTTGCATTACGCAAAATACCATGGAGGTTTTTCGTGGGAAGAATAGCTGCAATTATTTCTTTATTCTTTTGCTGTCTTGTTTTCGGTACCGCCGGTCTTGAGGCGGCTAAAAAGGATACCGCAATATTTAATGGATCTATAAACAATATAAAGGTGAAGTTCCTTTCAGGGGAAGTCTCTGTAGCCGGTTCTAATCCCTATCTTCTTCTCAGTATTCTTTATCAGGGCGATCATTGGATGCTTGATGTTAAAGGGATAACAAAGAACAGCGGGCGGGCCCGGATCAGTATTTATGCCATGCACCGTAAGGGGCGAAAAATTGCCGGAACATACAATGGGGCAATCGACGCTGCTGTGCTGAATGTAAAGGGAAGACCCTCACTGCGGGGGAGCACTATCGCGGTAAACCTGAAATCCCGGGGCGGTAGACGCGTTCTTCTAAAAGGAATTCTCTACTGGGACGTGTCGGCTCTCCCGGCAGCCCCGAAAACAGGAAAGCTGAAGATGAAATTCGGAAATATCAGCGTTGGTCCAGAAAAGGTCAAGCTTGAGCCGTGGAATGAAGGCCTTCAATTGCAGAAACTTTTTATTGTCAAGCCCGGGGAGACATTGAATGTTACCCTGCAGTTTGCTTCATCAAAACCAGGCCGTTATCGAGGCACAATTCGTATTATGCATTTTCGCATGATTAAGGGGCAGCTGGTTTCTTCAATCCTCAGATCAAAAAATATTTCTGTAAAAGTTTCTCCTGAAGAAGTTCGTTTTGCAGGAACCGTCTCGGATAAAAAAGAACAACGGCCGGTCAAGGGTATCTTTACCCGGTAGACCGGCATGAAAATGATAAACAGCAGTAGTCAAGAAAACCCGGTTGAGGGAGGTCGCAGTGAGTAAGGTAGTCCTGGTACGATGTGAAGATTATAATCCTGCAAAGGTCAAAGAAGCGGTTCATCGCGGCATTGAGCTTCTCGGCGGGATTTCCCGTTTTGTGAAAAAGGAAGAAAAAATACTCCTGAAACCGAATCTTCTCTCCTCGGATCAGCCTGAAAAATGTGTCACCACCCACCCCTCGGTTTTCAGGGCCGTATCGGAAGTTTTCCTCTCCGCAGGGGCGCGGCTTTCCTTTGGGGACTCGCCGGCCTTCAACAGTCCCGAGGGCGCGGCAAAGAAATCCGGTATACAAAAAGAGGCCGCAGAACTTAATATTAACCTTGCGGACTTTAAAGGAACCGATGAAGTTCACTTTGAGACGGGGAAACAGAATAAAAAGTTTATATTGGCCGCGGGGCTCAAGGATAAAGACGGAATCGTCAGTCTTTCGAAAATGAAAACCCACGGCTTTGAAAAGTTTACCGGCGCTGTCAAGAACCAGTTCGGCTGTGTGCCCGGAGTGCGAAAGGGGGAGTACCATGTGAAGATGCAGGATCCGGGAGAGTTTGCAAAGATGCTTCTTGATTTGAACGCCTGCGTCAACCCGCGTCTCTACATTATGGACGGCATTATGGCCATGGAAGGCAACGGCCCCCGGGGAGGCAAGCCAAAGGCGATGCATGTGCTTCTTTTTTCAGAAGACCCGATAGCCCTGGACGCTACGGCATGCCGACTCATTGATCTTGACCCGTGGCTGGTTCCTACCGTAAAGCATGGTGACGAGCTTGGGTACGGGAGAGGCAAAAAAGAAGCTGTTGAGCTTCTTGGTGATGATTTTGATTCCCTGGTGAATAAAGACTTTGATGTAGACCGTAATCCCCTTAAACCCTTTACAGGAACCGGGATTGTTTCCTGGTTTCGAAATCGTCTGGTACCGAAACCGGTAATTAATGATGACATGTGTATCAAGTGCGGCGTATGCGTCAGGATGTGCCCTGCTGATCCGAAGGCGGTGAACTGGTTTGATGAAGATACTACAAAGGTGCCGACATATAATTATGAAAGCTGTATCCGCTGCTACTGCTGCCAGGAGCTCTGTCCCGAAAGCGCCATCACCCTGAAAGATCCGGTTATTCGAAAGATTATTCCCGGGTAGGAGATATGCAATACAATGTATGTTCCCTCTTTCCTTAGGGGTGTCCCCATGTAAAAGAAAAGAAGAATTATTTTATTTGACAATATTTTCGATATTCATGATTTAATATAAACTCAAATTTACTTCAGGTAATTATATGTTTCTCGTAGATAAACCCTATGTCTCGGATTTTTTTAAAAATACCGTAAAGGACAATTCAATTCCCGTTGTTGCCACTGCTGTTTCAAAAAGATGTAATCTTTTCGAGGGAACAGAGCTCCTCAGTGAAGAAAAGGCTGTCGAAAAAGCAGGCAGCTTCGAAAATTTAATCATATATACGACTTCAGAAAATTCAATAGAATGGATCTCAAAGCATCTCGCTTCTACCGGGCTTCCTGAAAAAATTGAGCTTTTTAAAAATAAGGTTAAATTCCGCCGATTAATCCGGTCTCTTTTTCCTGATTTTTATTTTAAGGAAGTTAATCTTAACGACCTGAATAAAATCAGCTTCGGTGAACTTCCTCTTCCGTTTATTATTAAGCCTGCGGTGGGTTTTTTCAGTATGGGAGTCTATAAGGTTTCAAATGTTGAAGAGTGGCATACTACTGTTGAATCCATTAATGCCGAGATGAAGCAGGTGGAGAATCTTTATCCCGAAGAAGTCCTTGATGGCAGTTCATTTATCATTGAAGAATGTATCAATGGGGAAGAATATGCCGTTGACGCCTACTTTAATGCTGAGGGTGAACCGGTTATCCTTGGAATATTAAAGCATACTTTTGCATCTGATGATGATGTCAGCGACCGGGTCTATACAACATCTAAAAATATTATAGAAAGCAATCTTGAAGAATTTACAGGTTTTCTCTCAGCCCTGGGAACTCTGGCAGGAGTTAAGAAATTTCCAGTTCACATCGAGCTGCGGCGGAATGAGAAGGGAAGGATTCTTCCAATCGAAGTAAATCCGATGCGTTTCGGGGGCTGGTGTACAACAGCAGATCTTACTTTTCACGCCTTCGGGTTTAATCCCTACCTTTATTTTTATTTACAAAAGAAGCCTGCCTGGAAAAATGTTTTAGAGGGGAAGGAAGGAATTCTTTTCAGTATAGTTGTACTGGATAATTCAACCGGTGTTGACGGAGAGAAAATTACTTCCTTTAATTATGATATGCTCCTCGATCAGTTTGAAAAGCCCCTTGAATTGAGGAAGATAGACTTTAAAGAATATCCGGTTTTCGGTTTTCTTTTTGCTGAGACTAGAGAGGAAAATTTCGCTGAACTTAAAAGAATTCTTGATTCAGACCTGAAGGGATTTATTACTGTCGGGTAGTTTAAAGGTGCAGCGTTATTTTTAAAGGCAACATTATCTTTTGATAAAAGCGACATTGCGCAATGTCGCTTTTATCAAAAAAGTTATTTCTGTCCATCCAGTGCTTCGGCAACATTCTGAATGTGATCCTTGATTCTTCTGTATCCGTTAAGCATGTTCATGTAACTGACACTAAGCAGTGGATCTTTCTTTGTCTGGGAGAGGCGCTGAAGGTGGCTGCTGCGTATCTCGCGGTAGAAACCGGTAATTTTATTCCCTGCCTGGTAGATGAGATCCATATCCTCAGGCTGTCTTTTGTAGATGGATGTATTTATCCTTTCAAAATGAACAACGACGCGGTCGTGTAGTTCAAGAATTTCAGTTCTTTTCTCTTCTGATAAATTAATGCCGGCGTCATTGAGTTTCAGCCGCAGCTTGAGAATATTCGTTACATAGTCACTGACCGATTCGTATTCATCAGCCATGCGGAGCTGTGACTGGGATTCCATTGTTTGTGAATGGGTTATTTCGCTTGAGATGGTGTCCATCAGAAAGGTTGATATTTCTTTCTGCATGATGTCGAGTTCTTCTTCACGCTGAAATATTATATCGGTTGAACTTTTACCCGGGGTGTCAGAGACGAGTATCTGGCGCAGGTTATCGAACATCTCCATTATCGATTTACCCATATTCAGGATTTCTTTTCGTGACTGTTCAATGACCATAATCGGTGTGTCGAGAATTCGGACATCAAATTTAGTCAGGTGCGGCTGTTCCTGAGTATCTCTATCCGGGGCGAGCTTTTCGAGCAGTTTAGCGAAATATCTAACAAAGGGGATAAGTAAAACGACCGTGGCAATGTTAAAAAAAGTATGGGCCACTGCAATACCCCTTACAATATAGGGGAAGGTCATTTTTCCATTTTCCATAACCATTGTTGCAGGATTTGCGCCTGCAAGGTAGGGAAGTGCTTGAATGTAATAGTCAAAGAAGGGGAGAAATATCAACGCACCAATACAGTTAATCAAGGTGTGAGCGTAAGCGGTTCGTTTCGCGTTTGTTGATGCCCCAAGGGAAGCCAGTAAGGCGGTGATGGTGGTTCCGATATTCATTCCGAGAACAAGGGCAACAGAGGTTTCAAAATTTATAATCCCCGTGATTGCCATACTCATGACGATACCTACAGAAGCTGAAGACGACTGGACAATTGCAGTAATTAAAGCGCCGGTAGAAGTGCAGAGAATGAGGCCTGTTATGGTGTCGGGGGTAAATTTACTGAACATGGCAAGAAATTCAGGAACTTCTCTGATTGGCTTAAAGCCGTTTTTCATCAGCTCGAGACCGAAAAAGACCATGCCGATACCCATCAACATCATGGCAGAATAGCGTATCCGGTCTTTGTTCGAAAAAAGAAAAACCATACCCGCAATACCTAAAAGCGGGAGGCCGTATTTTCCAATCTTTAATACGAGAATCCATCCCGTTACGGTCGTTCCGACATTAGCTCCCAGGATGACTCCGATGGCCTGGGTGAGGGACATCAATCCCGCGTTTACAAAGCCGATAGCCATGACTGATGTGACGGAACTTGACTGGATAATAGCTGTTACAAGAAATCCTACTGTTATCGCCATTAAACGGTTATTGGTGACCGCATTAATCAGCTGCCTGAGCCGGTCTCCTGCTATCGCCTGCATTCCACTGGACATGTTATGCATGCCGAGAAGGAATATGGTAAGGCCCCCAAGTATCTGAAAGGCCATGGTTGTAATCAGTTCTGCAGTCATTTATGGATCTCCTTTTCCTGGAAAAAAGTATATTTCAGGAAAAATTCTTTCATTATTTTCAGGTTTTGATTGTTGAGGGCAAAATATCCAATTTCCTGTTTCGTACAAGCACAATTGTATTTTTTTTGATAATTTATTGGAGAGAAGATGCAAAGTAATGAGGATGATACAGGTTTAAAGAATTGCTTTTTTCAGACATGATCCATAGGGATTTTTTTCGAATACCATTTGAATCAGTGAAATTCCAGTTTCCATGGCAGCAGAGCCCATATGCCAGGAATATTCATGGCATTTATAGAGTTTTTCCGGATAAATTTTAAGGATTTCCTCTTTATTTCTTTCCAGGTTTTTCATCCATTCCTTAGCCGTTCTGCTATAGTGAATGCCAAATGTTTCAGAGTGAAGTAGTCGAAGATTTCCCGTTCCAAGAGCAGACTTAACAATAAGAGAAGGGGTCGGAGAATCAGCATTGGGCATTAGTACTGCAGAAAAGTTAAGATGCTTTTTTTTATTGTTGTGCATAAAGACATCATTACCGTGGTAAATCATAGTATGAAGCACAAATCTTCCTCCTGGCTTCAGGTGAGAGTTTACTTTCTTCATGTAAACATCAAAGTATCTGGTGCCGACATGTTCAGCCATTCCGACAGAAACGATACTGTCATAATATCCACTCATTTCCCTGTAGTCGCAATATTCAAAGTCGAGATGAGGATATGTCTCCCTGCAATAATTAATCTGCTGCTGACTCAGGGCAATACCCTTTACAGAAGCCCCTGTATTTTTATGAATGTAATTACACAGGCTTCCCCATCCACAGCCGATATCGAGAACCCTGTCATTTTTTGATATTTTTGCTTTTTCTGTAATTAGTTTCATTTTGTGATTTTGAGCTTCTTCTAATGTTGCATCCCATCGAGGCCATATGGCACAGGTATAGTTCATGCTCGGTCCAAGCATTAGTTTATAGAAATCATTTCCAATGTCATAGGTTGCTCCGACCTCTTTTCTGCAGTTTTCAATAGTGTTTTGTTTTTGGCTCGAGATTTTTTTATGTATGAGGAGTGATCTGGTGTCAAATTTTGATAATAATTGAATCGGTTTTCTGAAATAATGTTCATTAAGCATAAAAACAAGGAGCGCGTGGTACGCAGATGGAGAATCCCATTTGCCATTAACATAACCCATGCCTAATGCAAATTCACCCTGGGTAATAATTTCAGAAATCAGGGAGTCATCAGAAATGTTTATAATGCCATGTGGTTTTGAACCTGGTTTTCCAAAGAGAAGTTTTTTTTCTGAATTAAGATAATTGATTTCAAGGTGTCCAGCCTGAATTTTATTTAATATACTGTGGAAAATTATTTTTGCTATTTTACTGTTCATCTTGTTTGCTACCTTGTTCTTTAGTGATATCAATAACCAGGAAGGTATAATCATCTTCAATGTCCATATCATCATCAGACCATGATTTTACAACTTGAAATAAGGAATCATTGAATTCGCGGGCTGTCATATTTTTTGATTTTAATATTTCGTTTTTCAGGTTTTTATTGCCGAACATTTCGTTGTTTCTTTTTCTTGTTTCTACAATGCCGTCAGTATAAAGAAGGATCCGGTCTTCATTGGCAATGTTTATTTCTATTTCCTCGATTGAGCAATTTTCAATCCATCCCATTGCTCTGCCCTTTGGCAAATACTCTCTGAATTCATCAGTTGCTCTGTTGAATATTACGATAGGTTCGTGGCCGCATCGGGAAAGCTTTGCTGTTTTGTTTTCTGTATCAATGCAGATATATGCTGCAGTTAAAAAATTATTACTCATGTTGCCCAGTAGTAATTTATTCATTTCGTGAAGTAATGCAGCAGGAGATGATGCATGCTGCTCACATATGTGAAAAACAATTTTTACCATAGAGGCAATTAATGCAGCCGCTACTCCATGGCCTGTAACATCAACGATTAAGATCCCCAGTTTTTTTTCATCAATAAATACAAAGTCGTAATAATCTCCGCCAACTTTTTCCATTGGAAAATAATTTATTGCTATGTCTAAATTCGGAAGCAGCGGTATAGTTTCCGGAATAGCCGACTGCAGGATTTCCCGGGCCAGTTCCATCTCTTTTTCAATGGTATAAAGGCGTTTGTTGGTTTCAATGGCTTTTTTTAATGAGACAAGAGTTTTTATCCGTGATAAAAGCTCAAGTTTATTAAATGGTTTTGTCAGGAAATCATTGGCGCCATTGTTGAAGCCGGCAACAATATCATCTGTCTGAGTTTTGGCTGTTAGCATGATTATCGGCAGGTCGAAAAGGCTGTAGTTTTCCCTTATTGATTTTGATACTTCATATCCAGACATTCGGGGCATCATGATATCAAGGAGCATTAAATCCGGTACCAAACCCTGTTTGATCTTTTCGAGAGCATCAAATCCATTGGTTGATTCCATTACTGAATAGTTGTTTACGGATAATTGGTTTTTTAAAACCTGCAGGTTTACCGGATCATCATCTACTATATGAATCAGTACGCCATTTTTAGATCTAATTTCCTGAGAGTCTGTGGTGTCACCCTGGCTTTGATTTAATGATGGAATGGCATTATCTGATAAGGGAAGTTGAATCTTGTCATTGGTTACGTTACTATCAGTCGTTGCGTCTTTGAGATTATTGTTGAAAGGTAAGGTAAAAAGGAAGTTTGAGCCTTTCCCGATTTCTGAAACTACTTCAATTGACCCCCCATGTAGTTCTACTAATTTTTTTGAGATTGTTAAGCCGATCCCGGTTCCACCGAATTTTCGTGAGATTGAACCATCGACTTGTTCAAATGACTCAAAAATACGGTCGATGCCTTCATTGGGAATCCCGATTCCAGTGTCCTGCACAGATATTGTCATGGCATCACCCTGGTTCACCGAGGATATCTTAATTGTACCGTTTTCTGTAAACTTTATCGCATTATTTACTAAATTGAAAAGTATTTGTTTTACACGATTTTCATCGGCATGAATAATTGAACGTACTGGTTTGATCGCATTGACTAGATTAATATCTTTGTCGCCAATCAATGGCGTGGATAATTCAATGACTCCATCAGCTAATGTCTTTATGTCAATTGCTTTGATTCGCAACTGAATATCTTTATAATTTAGTTTGGAATAATCGAGAAGATCATTAACTAAATTGGAAAGTCTTTTCCCGCTGGAAGAAATCATGGAAAGATCGTAAAGAGCCTTTTGCGGGAGATCACCGGCAATGCCATCTAAAAGTGAATCTGCGAGCCCTATAATACCATTAAGGGGAGTTTTTAGTTCATGGGACGTGTTGGCAATAAACTCATCTTTTAATTTATCCGCTTTGTGTAGATTTTCTATTGCAAGAATTTGAGCATCTTCTTTTTCTCTTTTCATTATGTTGATTCGATCTCCAAGGGCAAATGACAGGAGAACTACTTCGAACAGTGAGCCCAGGTGCTGAGAATTCTGAGTAAGAAACATGTTCGGCAGGGCACCGAACCTGTTCAAACCAAACACGAAAGATCCAGATAGTACACCAGTCCATGCTAAAATATAAAAACGAGCAGGGCGGTATCCTTTAGCGAATGAAATGATACCCGCAAGAAAAAGTGAAATTGCCACAACCATCATGAGCAGGCCGGATATTTTTATTGAAATGCTGTATTTAATATTTAAAGAAGCAACAATGAATACAAAGAAAGTAAATTGAAGAAAGCTCAGGTACGCGTTAAACCGGGGAAGAATTGATTTTAAATCTAAGAAAAGTTTAGAGAAATTTGTTGCCAGGATACATGCTGTTCCTGTAAGTATCGGTATGCATTTATTCGCCCACCATATTGAGTTTGGCCAGAGGTATTGATAACTGAAACCATCCATGGAAAACTGATAAATGAAATAGCTGATTACGTATAACGCATAATATAGATATCTTCTGTCGTTGACAGAAAGGTAAAGAAAAGCATTATAGAAAATCATTATTAAAATAATGCCATAAAAAATGCCATAGAGAAGTGTGTTGTTATAAAGGTAGTTGACATGCCCATCTGCATTTTTTATCGAAAAAGGCAGCAACATGGAGCTTGAAGTTTTGATGTTGAAGTAAACAGTTTTAGATTGTCCAGGTTTTATGTGAAATTTAAATATATAATTGCGGTGATTGACCTTCCTTGTTGAATGAGGGAAAAGGTCTCCGGTAGTTTTTTTGAGGACATTCCCCTGGTCTGAAATAGTGAATAATTCAATTGTATCTATCAGGGGATTTGCCAGCTCCAGGTAGACTTGCGAGTTGTCAGGATATTGTTCGGCTGGATTGTGTAGAGTCAATCTCAGCCATACCGCGGCATCGGTGAATCCAAGATTGATGGTTTGGCTGTTTGTTGTAATTTTATTCTTAACATTTTCAAAAAGAAATATTTTTTCAAACTTCAGGTTTGATTCTTTATCTATAATATATTCAATTTTTTCAATAAGCGGCCCGGGAGATGGAACTGGTTTTTCTGAATAGATGACTTCAGCTAACGCAGTAATAGAAGATGTGGTAAGAATAAATATGGTAATGGATGTCGCTGTCAGTTTTTTTATATTCATCATGGTCTGTTATATGGATTTTTTATTTTTATTTGATAAAGGTTTGACAATTAGATTATTTTTCTTTTAAGCTATATTGTGCGTTTTTCAAAGGTTTATAATACTTTACTAGTAATAGTATTATTCTCAGGATTTCAAGTATAAATTCTATGATTTTTCGGACAAGTAATTATTTTTTATTGATCTTATTAAGAACCGAGAGGATATCCAGGTGAATAAAAATAAAAAAGATTCCCGAATTTGTATTATTGGAGCAGGAGCTTCTGGTTTAAGTATGTCTTATTATTTGAAAAAGAAGGGGTATTCAAATATTGTCGTACTTGAAAAAAATGAATATATTGGTGGGAAATGCTTTTCTGAACTGAAATATGGTCAGGCCAGCGGAATGGGAGCAATCGCCATTACCCCTGACTATAAGAATACATTAAAATTAATTAAAAAATTGGATTTGCATATTGAATCATGCCCCAAAAACACTCTTCTTGATACTAATGATGGATATCAGTACCCCCTTGAAGATCTTTTTCGCGGAGAAAGCCGGGCGAAGATTTTTTTATCCGTTATCAAATACTTTTTTTATTTATGCGTATATAAAAGGAAGCTAAAAAAACCTGGCTTTAAGAAGATTACCCGGTCGCTGGCTCAGCCATTTTCTTCATGGCTTGAATCAAAAAACATGACAAACCTTGAGAAACTGTTTTGTGTTCCCATTACCTGTTTTGGCTATGGTTATCTTCATGAAATTCCTGCAGCATATGCTGTAAAATACATGAATTTTGGAAATTTTTCAACTCTTCTCCGTATCGGGTTGGCAGATCTTCTCGGATACAAGCCTAAATGGACAAAGCGCTTAACTAACAGTTTTCAAAATTTGCTGAAAGAATTGGCTAAAGAAGTGCCAGCCCTTAAGTTGAATGTAGATATTTTGAAAATTAATCGTCAAAAAAATGAAGGTGGTAAAGTTGAAATCGCTTATCTGGAAAAAACTTCAGGCCAGGAAAATGTAGAAACTTATGATTATTTAATTGTATCTATTCCACAGGAAACAAAAGAACTGCATTTTATGGATCTTACGAATGATGAGAAAGAATTATTTGATAAAGTAATTCACTTTGATTATTACACAATAGCGTGTGAGGTTAAAGATTTCAGCTGCAATTTTTTTCTGCAATTAGTTAATGATCGGAAATTTGAAATACCTGAAAAAGGATATCCTCTCATGGTGTCAAAGGTGTGGGACGAGAGCGACATATCAGTATTCTATTCGTATTCAAATAATTCTATAGGTGAAGATGAAGTTGTTCAAAAGATGAAGGAAAATGTTGCTAAAATTAATCGAAAAATAGTTGGAATTTCAGAAGTGAAAAAGTGGAATTATTTTCCCCATGTGAATCAGGAAGACCTTGAGTCAGGGTTTTATGAAAAAATTGAAAAACTGCAGGGTGAAAATAATACATTTTACACCGGCAGTCTATTGAATTTTGAACTTGTTGAAAACGTAATATCCTATTCGAGATACCTTTCGAAAAAGTTTTTTTAACACCTGATTTTGTCCATTAGTCTGTTGAGTGTTTGTCAAAAAGCCAGTATGGATTTAAACAAAAGTTTTTCCAATCTTTTTTTAGTGTTTTGATGAGATGCTTTTCTTTTACTGTCAAGGCATGGTGTTGTTCCTTCCTGAGCAGATATTCCAGCAAATTAAAACATATTGTAAACTGGCCGCAGGCGATAATATCTTTTAGATCCTGTTTGTTGTTAAACCAGAATGTTGTAGGAACATCTGCTGCTGTATTGGCTGTTTTAATGATTGCTTGAGAAGGCCTGCACTCTTCTATGAATACTTTCCTGGTTTTTCCTGCCAGATCATATATTAAATTTGAGATTCTTTTATGCTTATATTTTTTGTCTCTATATATCTGGTTGTATATTAAATCACGTATTCTTTTCATGAAAATGTCAGATGTTAAGGCAATCAATGAAGTAATCCTTAGTTCTGCCATGTCCAGGAACTGGTCAATCGTTAAATGCTTTATATCATTCCAGGCATTGATGCCGACTACCGGGGAAAATTTTATTAGTGCTTTTGCGATGTTATTTCTCGTCGTATAAAGCAGCCATGACAAAGCAGACAGGATAAAGAATGGAATTATTGATTGAAAAAGAAGTTCCCAGAAAACAAATTTATTAGTTTTTATCGAAAGAAGTATGTTTGCTGCTAATGTTATAGAGGAGCCAATTAAGAAAAGAAAAAGGATAATTGATGTAAGGTTAAGCATGTTTAATGATATGATTCCCCGGGGTCTATCCTTTGGGTAGCTGTAGTAATTATCTTTTGGCTGATCTACGTCTGAAATTATAAATATACCGAAATCATTTTTATCTCTGCCATCAGCCAGCATTGCACTCTCTATACCCTGGTTGTCGTAGACTCCCCCGTCCATTAATGGAAGGGGTTTTTTAAATTGTTCAAGCACAGGTTCTGGAATAGTATTTTCGGGCCAGTAAAAATCAAAGGGGAAGGCCAGTGGCTCACAGCCTCCAGGTATACATGTCGATGCCGCGAGAATATCAGACAGCCGTATCTTTCTGGCAATATCCTTTTTTATAGAAATGTTATGATTACCTATTCTGGCTGCATTGCTTTCGCTTTTTTGAAACCTAAAGGCATTTCCGGTTCTGAATTCTGTTGAATTAAAAATTATTTCTTTCAAATGTATTTTATTGTCGTTCCAGAAAATGTTAAATGTTTCATCTTTTGTAAGTAATTCATTGTACAGCCTTGAATAAGCCGTTATCAGGTTGTAATCTTTTGTCATAGTATGAGGGGCATCTTTACCTATTATACTGGTACTTTCTTTCAAGAGATTGTGCTCCTTGAAAAATTTGTAGAGATCTGTATATATATCCTTGAATTGTTTGTTTTGTTTAATATACAGAGTGTAAATCATACATGTAAAAGCGCCTCCGGAAACAGAGGATAAGGTGTCAATTTCCTCTATGATATTGATTTCATTGAGATATGACAGGGTCCCCAGATGAAAGGCGGATGCCCTGAAGCCTCCGCCGGACATTGCGAGTTTTATGGGATGGTTAAATGTGTATTTTTTCATAGTATCTTTTTTCCCATGAGGGAGAACAGCCGTAGAAGCAGTGCCGGTACGCTGATGTGCAGAAGTCGTTGGTAATAATGCCGCCGGAGCTGAGCCCCCTGCTGGGAGAATTTTCCATGTTATTTGTTCTTCTCCGGCAGAAGCATCATAACATTGACGGTATCTTTTTTGACCTGTTCAGGCGTAAAGTTAATTGGCCGGTATTTCCCTTCCAGGTAGCGTTTAACCTGATCGTCGTAGTGGGGCGATGCCGGGTTGCCGCTGTTGCCTGAGGGCATAATGGATATTGAACTCTCAAGGCTGCTGTAGTCAATGAGGCGCCGGTGAGAGGGAACCGATACGACCCGGTAATCATGGCGTCCTATTTTTGACTTCAGACGGTTGATGAGATGGGCTTCCCCGGGAGCCGGCAGGGGACCGATATTAAAATAAAGATTAAGAGGTTTTGCCTCACCAATGGGATGACGGTATTCAATATAATGGAGACGGCCCCACTGCCAGTTACTGCCAAGTTTTTCCCGGAGCTCAGCTGCTGATTTTTTTAATGCTGCAAGGGCAATGTCACGAGCAGTTTCTTTTTTATCTGTTGTGACATTGTCCCAGAGGGGTGACGCATCGTTCGCGAGGATTCCCTTCAGGGCGTTCCAGTGATCTGAGGTGTCACAGTAATTCTTAAAGTTTTTCTCGCCGAGTTCATCCTCTACAGCACTTTTTAAAATATGGTAGAGAAGCATGTTGTATACCGTGGCGCCCTTTGAGGCGGTATCGGTAACTAGGTTCCAGTTTTTTAAAATAGCAAGGGCCTGTGTTTCATCGGGACTCATCGTTATGCCTGATGCTGATATAAGCTTAACCATGGCATCACGGTTTTTTCCTGCCGATGCGGAGATCAGGTCGGTCTGGACTTTTTTGAGTTCTTTGATGCTCCATTTTTTCTTTGATCGAAGCAGGGTGGTGATACGGTCTGCCCGGTCTGTGGGGCACCAGTAGCCATCAAGTTTCTTCATTTCTCCCAGGGGGAGGCGTGTCGACATATTGTTTGCTGTAACAATAATACCTGAAGCGGGATTGATCAGGTGAGGCGACTTTTCGAAGGAGACATATCCACGGTGTTCATCGCGTCCCGACGCGCCGTCAAGGATACGCTTATGGTTGGTGTGACCGGGGCGTATGGGTATTTTCCCCGCAGCCCACCAGGCTATGTTGCCCTTTGCATCTGCATATGAGAGGTTGAGGCCCGGCGCGGCGAGAAGCTTCGCCGCCGCAGCCGCTTCTTTCAGGTTTTTTGCCTCAGCGGCGCGAAAGGCAAAGGTGAGAATATTGTTATACTCATGGTGATAGACCCACCAGAGTGCAACGGTTTTTTTCTCATAGCCCGGGAGGAATTCAGACATAATGGGACCATGGGGAGTAACGCGGATGGTGATGTTTTCTTCCTTACCCCCTTTGATTTTTATCTTTTCTTTATAGACTTTCATCTTTGTCCAGGCGCCCCGGTACATGACCATGTCAGGGTTCTCTGGATTTATCTTTTCAAGGAAGAGATCAAGGTCATCATTTTCGTACATGGTGATGCCCCAGCCCTTGTGACGGTTATGGGCCATCATGGGAAAGGGGAAGAGGGGGGCATGGTATCCGTAGTTTTCATAACCCGGATAGACAATATGGGCCTCGTACCAGACTGCGGGATTCGAAAGGGCGACATGAGGGTCATTGGCGAGAATGGCGCCGCCGCTTGTGCTTCGTGACGGGGCGATGACCCAGGAGTTGCTTCCCGCAAGCGCTCCGCCCATTCCGGCAACCAGGGCTTTCAGGTCGCTGGTTACGGGTGAAGAAGTGAAAAAGTCTGAATCAGTTATTGGGCCTTTTGGGCTGGTGACTGCGCCGGTTTTTTCACCCGGTGTAAAATGGGCTTCTGTTTCCATAATAGTCACCGGTTTATCGAGACTGTAGCCGGGGAAAAGGAGCCGGGCGATTTTTTCCCCATGTGTTGCTTCAACTGTTGTGGCTATCGAATCGGTGTCAAAACCGTCGGCAAAGGACCATGCCATGTAAGCCATGATTGACATTGAGTCGACCCGGGTGAAGGGCCGGGGCTTGAGCCCCAGGATAGTAAATTCAACGGGAAGATTATCTTCTTCTATAAACTGGTTTATTCCCTTCAGCCAGGCGTCTAGTATTGCAAGGGCCTTCGGGTCGATCCGGTCGGTATTTTTTAGATATTTTTCAGCAGTTCGCTTGAAGAGCCATGTCCTGAAGAGGCGGTCGTATTTAAGCATGCTTTTTCCAAATATTTCAGCCAGTTCTCCCCTGGCAACCCGCCGCTGGACTTCCATCTGAAAGAGCCGGTCCTGGGCAAGGGTGTAGCCGTAGGCGAACCAGGCATCGGCGGCATTTTCAGCGTAAATATGGGGTATGCCGCAGCTGTCCCGCTTTACCGTTACCGGTGAGGTGATCGACGGGACGGTAACCTCACCGCTGTAATCAGGGGCCTTTGATTCTATAAAAAGAACGATAATGATAAATAAAAATGCTGTGAGAATAATCAGGCCTGAGAGAATCTTTTTCGTTTTAGATATTTGTTTTTTCATAGGGGTAACCTTTATGTATATAGTATGGACTGCATCATTGATCACTTTATGGAAATCGATAGGGGATTGCAAGAAAAAAGTGGTATAATTAAAGATGAAAAGGGTTGCAGGCTTCAGGGTCTAACTGTATACTGCAGGAAGAATCGGGAATAGTATTCAGGGACAGGAAAGTTTTAAAAATATAAAGATACCCGTCCCGCTGTCGGTTCTCTCTGAGAAATTAATCAGGTATTAGTGGGGGGAAGTTTATGATTCGTAAAACAGCGCTTGGCATCGTTGTCTTTATACTGGTTGTTTTCCTGGGGGCGGGGTGGTACTTTTCCAGTCAGATAATTCATCCCGCTAAGGGGCCCTGTGATAAAAAACATTTTATCTACTGCGGTACACCAGAGGACATGGGCCTTAAATATGAAGATGTCTCATTTACCGCCAGTGACGGGGTTTCCCTGAAGGGGTGGTACATTCCGGGAAACAGGAAAGAGGCGGTGATCATGGTCCATGGCCACGGGGCAGACCGCCATGAGGGCCTCCGGTGGGTCCGGGTTCTCAACCGCTTCGGGATGTCTGTTCTTCTTTTTGATTTGAGAAACCATGGAACCAGCGGCGGTGATGTGACCACCATGGGCTTTTTCGAAAAGCGTGATGTTTCGGGGGCAGCAGCCTGGCTGAAGGCCATTAAAAAAATTGAACAAATCGGGGTATTTGGAGTTTCCATGGGAGCTTCATCAAGCATCCTGGCCATGGCGGAAGATAAGAATATTAAGGCAGGAGTCTTTGAGGCGGGCTTTTCAAGCCTTAGAAAAGAACTGAATGACATTGCCAGCCGGGATTTCGGTCTTCCATCGGTACCCCTTATAAATATTGTTTCTCTTCTCTTCAGGCTTCGAACCGGGGTTTCCCTTGATGCGGTGGCCCCTGAAAAGGCAATAGCAAAAATATCACCACGGTCTCTTTTTGTTATTCACTGCCCCGGCGATGATTATATTCATTTCAGTCATGGGAAGCGTATTTTTGAATCCGCAGGGCAGCCTAAGGATTTCTGGGCTTCACCCTGTACAACTCATGCCGAGGCGTGGCAGGGCGATCCCGATGTAGCTGAACGGCGGGTAGCGTTGTTCTTCTCAAAGAATTTGAGGTAGATGTAAAAGTGACAAGTTACAAATAGAAAGTTGCAAGGGAAAAGTGATCAAGGAATATTTGCAGCCGTTTCACGATAAAGGCGACAATGAACATTGTCGCCTTTATCGTGAAACATGAACACCTGCCGGCATAATCTTG
>Ga0070729_10000945_pt1 | contig 51271 bp, 45 predicted proteins | sample tdDd472_FD_66725 | JGI IMG/M metagenome (GOLD analysis project Ga0070729, IMG submission 66725) | Marine sediment microbial communities from the Atlantic coast under amendment with organic carbon and nitrate - tdDd47.2 | ecosystem: Environmental > Aquatic > Marine > Coastal > Sediment | place... | reverse complement strand
TTTGATTACGGCCTTCAATGCTCCCGTCAGCCTTTCGATATTTTCAATTCGAGCCGTATGACCCATGACACCGATACGCCAGATCTTTCCCGCCAGGGGTCCGAGGCCGGCGCCGATTTCGATATCATGGTCGGTGAGAAGTTTGCTACGGACTGCCGCCTCGTCAATACCTTCAGGTATCACCACGGCATTGAGCATGGGAAGCCGGTACTCTTCATCAACCAGCATCTTCATACCGAGTGTATCAAGGGAGGTGACCAGTGCATTGTGAGCCTCAAGGTGCCGGGTAAAAACATTTTCAAGACCTTCTTCTACAATATTAAACAGAGCCTGGTACAATCCATAGAGCATGTTAACCGGCGCGGTATGGTGGTAGGCACGTTTACTTCCTTCCCAGTAGTTGACGATCATGGTCAGGTCGAGGTACCAGTTGGGCACCTTTGTTTTTCGGGCTTTAATTCTGTCAACGGCGCGGGCGGAGAAACTGACCGGCGCCAGTCCCGGAGGACAGGAGAGACACTTCTGGGTGCCTGAATAGATGGCGTCAACATTCCAGCCGTCACACTCGACGGGCATGCCCCCGAGACTGGTGACCGCATCAACAAGGAAGAGGCTTTTACTTCCTTTCAATAATTTAGAAATTTCGCTAACAGGATTACATACGCCGGTAGAGGTTTCGGCATGAACCACCGCAACGATTGAGTAATCTTTTTTCGCCAACTGCTCTTTCACTTTTGAAGGAAGTACGGGGGTGCCCCATTCAAATTCGAGGGTGTCGACCTTCGCCCCGAGGCGGCCCGCGAGATCTTCCATCCGCATACCAAAGACGCCGTTTTTCAGAACAAGCACCTCGTCTCCCGGCTCAATCAAGTTAACAAAACAGGTTTCCATTCCCGCAGAACCGGTACCTGACATGGGAATCGTCAGGGCGTTATCGGTCTTCATCACCTGCTGAAGCAGTACCTTGATCTCATCCATGATGTCGATAAAGCGGGGGTCAAGGTGCCCGATGGTGGGCCGGGCAAGGGCTTCATATACTTCTGGTGGTACACATGACGGGCCCGGGCCCATGAGCAGGGTATCCTTTAAAACATCGAGTTTATTTTTCATTTTTTGTCTCCCTCTTCTGGTAGAAAATTATTTATAAAGGAAGCACAGATTCCTGCATGTTCTTTTGCCAGGATCCGCGCCTCTTCAACATTCTGATTTATGATAGCCTCAAGTATCGGCCGGTGACGGTTCATCGCCTCGCGCCGATCTTCGATGCTTTGAGCATACTGCACAAGAAACGATTTGATCTGCTGGTAGAGGGCCCTATACATCACAATAAAAAACTGATTTCCCGCGATGGAGACCAGGGCCATGTGAAAGTCGTAGTCCCGGCCCGCGAAAAGCTCAGGATTTTGGAGAATTTCGTCATCGTAGTCAAGGAGCTCCTGAAGAAGCTGTACATCTTCTTCACTGCGGACCTCGGCGGCCCGGGCGGCAACCTCTGATTCGATCAGGTTTCTCGCCTCGACAAGATCCTGCATGCGGGCCGCATCATAATTAGGAAAAAGCGGAATCAGCACATTATCAAGGGCCGAGATGCTGATATTCTCAGCAACGAAGGCACCCTTGCCATGCTGTACCCGGATAATACCAAGTGCCGCCAGGCGCGCAAGGGCTTCTCTGAGGGTCAGGCGGCTGACGCCGTATTCCTTCAGCATTACCTGCTCGCTGGGAAGCTGGTCGCCGGGATTAAATTCACCGGTGCGAATTCGTTCTTTCAGGCTTTCGACAATTGCCTCGGTGGCGGTTACTTTTCGGAGTGGAAGGGTCATGGGCACCTCGGTGAGCTTTTTATCATCAAAGGTAACTCATGTCACTCATCAGATGAGCTGTCAAGAAGAAAACCTTCATTGGTTGCCAATCGGTCTGGTGGTTACAGATTGCGATAAATGAGCGTAAATCACTTGACAAAGCTCTCTTTTGTTGCCAATAATTTTAAATTACCCTATGCTTCATGAGAATATTCTGTCATCAAGACAACAGGTAACCCGATGAAAAAAGCTAAAACTTCCTTTCAACATGTATCACCTCTTTTTAAAAAGATAATACAGACTGCATGCGTTTTATCTTTATTCATCTTCACAAATTGTGATACTGCAAAACCTACATACTTCTATATTCCCTACCCCTCGAATCTCAGCTACACTGCAATTGGACCAGATTCAATTACAGTACATTGGCCTCTCTCTACACAGGCAGTGGACAGAACACATACCCCGGGAATCCCATGGTTTGATTATCAGGAATGGGAGGAAATATGGCCCGCATATCACACGTTATATCATTCAATCTTAAACAATATACAAGATCTTGAGGGCTGCGAAAATAACGGTTCTATTTTAGTGAAAGGAGATAAAGCAACTTATACAGTAAGTGGATTACTACCAGGAACCCGGTATTATTTTAATGTAGTTAGCATGTCATATAATGATGAGTATCATGCATATAATTCAAGTTCTGCATCCACATTTCCTATTCCGCAGGTAACAACACATGAAATTAAAGGCATGCCGGATTACGCTAAATCCATTGCAGGCACATCAGCAACAGGAGGTGGAGATGTCACCACACCTGACGAACCAATAACAATAACAGATCGGGGAGTCTGCTGGAGCAGCACCAATGCAGTACCAACTATTGCCGATTCAAAGGACTCAGACTTAGGCAGCTATGACGTTTTCTCAAATGCTCAAATAACCGGGCTTACTGAGGACACAACATACTATGTCAGGGCTTACGCTACAGACAGCAATTCAGTAACAGGCTATGGAGAAGTCGTTACCTTTAATTCGGGCAAAACCTTTGGAACCGAGCTTGAAGGGGGGTATCTGTTTTACAATGATGGTGAAGGCGGGGGAATGGTTGTCGCTGCAACCGATCAGAGCAGTTCAACGACCTGGAGTAATATTACGACTGCATCGGTTACCACAAGCCGGGATTTTGGAACAGGACAAGCCAACACAACAGCTATCATAGACCAGAGCGGCCATACCGCCAGCGCCGCACAGCTTTGCGATGTGTATAATGGCGGAGGATATGACGACTGGTTTCTTCCTTCATTAGAAGAAGCGCTTGCAATAGTAGACAATTTACATACAGGTAGTTTAAGCGGTTTTACCGCCACATACTACTGGACTTCATCCGAGGATTATGATATCGAGTGTGCGAAACAGGTTGATGTTGTACAAGAAATGCCATCAGGAGATCAAAAAAACAACAATGGGGGGGTTCGGGCTGTTCGGATTTTTCCTTAATAAGTAAAGAACTTAGAGGTATATGCGGTATGGGGGATTAACTTTATACCGCAGGTTTTATTGATGGTGTTCGGGGATTTGAATTTGTTTCGTTGTGCACCATGAAACAAAGGCACCTATAGGCGCCCTGCCATTATAATCAAACTCATCATCAGAAAAGTTGCTAAAGAGAACATCCCGCCAGTCGATTGTTATGAGCTGAAAATATGGCTCTGAGACAGTATGCCTGACCAGACTCCAAGCCAACCAGCAGAATTATCAGGCAAAAAACTCCTTAAAAACTGTTATATTGACATTAGCGGATAATTTGCTATAATCACTACAGCAAAAAACACTATAACCATATTCACCCGAAACGCTGTCTTTTTGAAAACTTTCAATAATGACCGGAGCATAGTAAATGGCTGAGAATCAACCCAAAAGAATCCTTCTCGTAGAAGATGAAGCAATTACGGCAATGGCTGAAAAGAAGGATCTTCAGAAATATGGCTATAACGTCCATCATGTATTAAACGGGGAGGACGCGGTACAAAAAGCCACAAAAAGCGTTCAGTCAATTGACCTGATTCTCATGGACATTGATCTCGGTTCCGGGATGGATGGCACCCAGGCGGCTGAAGAAATATTGAAACAGAAGGACATACCGATAGTGTTTCTGTCATCACACATTGAGCCGGAAATTGTCGACAAGACCGAAAAGATCACCTCTTACGGATACGTAGTGAAGAACTCAGGCATCACGGTCCTTGACGCATCGATCAAGATGGCCTTCAGGCTCTTTGATGAAAAACAAAAGGTCAATCACAAGCAGATGGAACTTGAAACGACCAATGAACAGCTGGAAAATGCAAACGAAGAACTGGTAAAGTCTCAGCAGGAAATATTACAAAGCGAAGTGGCTTTGAGGGTAAGCGAGACAAAATTTCGTGCTATTTTCGAGAATTCCGTGGATGCCATCGGTGTGTCTAAAGCCGGTACACATGTATTTGTCAATCCTGCTTATTTGAAACTCTTTGGATATACTTCAGAAAAAGAATTGATCGGCAAATCCATAATCGACGTAATTGCTCCCGGAGAGCATGAAAAAATCATTAGCAATGTACATCGCCGCGCCTCTGGCGAGACAGTGCCCAGTTTTTATGAAACTCGCGGACACAGAAAAGACAAAAGTGAGTTTGAAATGGACGTCCATGTTTCAACCTACACGATGCATGATGAATTATTTACAGTCGTGATTGTGCGTGATATCACTGCCCGCAAAGGTGCCGAGGAGATACTCCGAAAGGCGGAAAAGCTCAAAGAAAAGATGATGGCTAATATCGGTGATGTTATTGTTATAATAGATAAAGATGGAGTTAACAGATACAAAAGCCCCAACGTTGAAAAGCTATTTGGCTGGAAACCGAAAGAGCTGGTGGGCAACAGCACCTGGGACAATATTCATCCCGAAGATATCAAATCCGGGAAGAAGTTCATGCTCAAAGTGGCAAAAGAAACAAACGCAGTGGGAAACCTGGAAGTAAGGTACCGACATAAAGATGGAAGTTACCGATGGATACATTTTACTGCAGCTAACCTGCTGTGCGACCCCGACATTCAGGGAATATTAGGCAACTATCACGATATCACCGAAGAGAAACAGGCTGAGCAGCAACTTAAAGAAAGCGAGATCCGGTTCAGGGCTCTTCACAACGCATCTTTTGGCGGTATCGCGATACATGATAAAGGAGTAATTCTCGACTCCAACCAGGGACTTTCAGAAATGACAGGTTATCCTCTTACAGAGCTCATCGGCATGGATGGACTGCTGCTTATTTCAGAAGGGACTCGCGACCTGGTAATGAACAATATTCTTTCGGGATACGAAAATCCCTACGAGGCGATTGGGCGGAAAAAAAACGGAGACGAGTATCCTATCAGGCTTGAGGCTCGAAATATTCCTTACATGGGAAAAAGCATACGGGTTGTTGAATTCAGAGATTTAACCGAACAAAAGAAGGCTGAAAAAGCATTGCTTCAGAGTGACATAGACCTGAAAGAAGCACAGCGACTTGCCCACGTGGGCAGCTGGCGCCTGAACCTCGCAACGAATGAGGTTGTCATGTCTGAAGAATTATACAAAATGTATAATTTAGATCCCGCACTTCCTCCACCGTCTTTTCCTGAACACATGAAGTTCTTTACTCCTGACAGCTGGGAGAGGTTATCAAATTCTATAACTAAAACTGTTGAGACCGGAACTCCTTATGAACTTGAACTTGAAACGGTAAAGGGAGATGGTACTAACGGGTGGATATGGATACATGGTGAGAGAATAAAGGATTCAGACGGAAAGACAATTACTCTCCGGGGCGCTACACAGGATATTACAGAAAAAAAAGAGGCCGAGAGGATAATAAAACAACAGCTCAGGGAGAAAGAAGTACTCCTCAGGGAAGTCCATCACCGCATAAAAAACAATATAAATTCAATAAGAAGTCTTTTAAGTCTTCAGGCCGATTCGATTACAAACGAAGAATCTAAACATATAATCGCAGACGCAATAGGGCGAGTCGACAGTATGCGCCAGATCTATGACAAACTACTCCTTGCGGACGAATATGAAAAACTCTCTGTTAAAGAATATATTGAAGACCTGGTGACATCAATTATTGACATCTTCCCGGAAAAAGAAAAAATTTCAGTCAATAAGGATTGTGATGATTTTATCATGGAAGTAAAAAGGCTGTCTCCCCTGGGAACAATAACAAATGAACTGGTCACTAACTCCATGAAGTATGCCTTTGCCGGCATGGATTCAGGGAACATCTTCATCTCACTGAAACGAAATGGTGATAAAGCGGTCTTAACCCTCAGGGATGACGGCGTGGGTCTGCCTGAAGGATTTGATACGAATAAAACAACCGGGTTCGGAATAATTCTGGTAAAAATGCTTGCGGAACAATTAAAAGGGAATTTTTCGATTAAGAGTGATGGAGGCACAAAAAATATTTTGCAATTTACTATTTAAAAAATATATGGCCAGGACTATTGCCATGGTGTCATATACCACACCGGCCTCCAGAAAATACCCCACCTACTTACGGTTAAAATCCACGGCATCATATACAATCAAACCGAAAACAACGGTCCATCCAACAGCATGAAACATGACAATCCCCACCGGATCAAGTATATCATTAAGGGTATTCAAAACAGCACTGATAAGAAACACCGTACTTAAAAGCATCATGACTCCAAGTATATGGGTGATCCAGTACAGCAGGGGTGTTGTCGCGTCTTTATACCCATATGATGTCCAGAGCTGCGTCAGGGTCGCCCAGATAATCGGAATAGCCACAAAGAACAGCAGCCAGTTATTTTCTCCGGGAAGCTTATAATCAAGAATAAATTCAAAAAGAACAACACCGACAATAAAGATAGCAATGTCCCTTAAAAAGATAAGATTGGTCATAACTTCCTTCCTCAACTATTTGCCGAACCAGCCAAGGGGCTCCGGTTTAAAATTTTGAAAAATATGTTTTGCCTCGGTATACTCTTCGAGGCCGATTTTCCCCAGCTCTCGGCCGAAGCCTGACTGCTTAAATCCTCCCCAGGGCGCCTGGGTAAAGTAAACATTAAAATCATTAACCCACACCGTCCCGAATCTGAGGGCCCTTGAAACTCTCCCGATACGCCCCGCATCACTGGTCCAGAATCCCGCAGAGAGTCCGTAGATCGTATCATTTGCCCGGGCAATGACCTCTTCTTCTGATTCAAAAGTCTCTATAGTAATCACCGGGCCAAAAACTTCTTCCTGAACAATACGCATATCATTAGTGCAGTCGGTAAAAAGTGTGGGGAGGAAGAAAAAGCCATCCTTCAGTTTCGGATCATCGGGTCGTTTTCCCCCGAGAACAAGTTCTGCGCCTTCTTCAATTGCCATGGCAACATAGCCTTCAACCTTAGCCAGGTGCTCTTCTGAAATCACGGGCCCCATTTCAGTATCTTCATCAAAGCCGTTGCCCACTTTAATTTTTCCCATCCGATCTTTCAGGGCAGCGGTAAATTTATCAGAAATACTCTTCTCTACCATGACCCGGGCACCGGCTGAACAAATCTGGCCGGCATGAAAAAAAACACCGTTCAGCACCGCGTCAACTGCCGCGTCAAAATCAGCATCGGCAAAAATTATATGTGGATTCTTCCCCCCGAGCTCAAGGGCAATTTTTTTCACATTGCCGCTCGCGGCGCGCATAATGGTTTTCCCGGTTTCGATGCCCCCGGTAAAGGAGACCAGGTCAACATCGAGACTCTCCGCAAGCTCTGACCCCACAGAGAGTCCGGGACCAAGAACCAGGTTTACCACGCCGATGGGGAAGCCCGCCTCTTCTGCCAGTTCGGTAATCTTTATAGTCGTCAGGGGAGTAATTTCACTCGGCTTCATGACAACGGTACATCCTGCCGCAAGGGCGGGCGCCATTTTCCATGATGCCTGAAGCAGGGGATAATTCCAGGGAGAGATCTGCCCGCAGACTCCTACCGGTTCACGGACCACCAGGCTTGAAGAATCGGGGACAGGCGAGGCTATAACTTCCCCCCCATCCTTATCCGCAAGGCCTGCGTAATACCGAAAAATTCCGGCAATATCATCCATGTCCCAGAGGGATTCTTCGAGGGTCTTCCCTGTATCGAGACTTTCAAGGCGCGCCAGTTCACCGTGATCCCGGGCCACCAGATCCGCCAGATTCATCAGCAGGCTGCCCCGTTCAGAGCCGGACGTTTCCCGCCAGGGGCCGTGATCAAAGGCTTGGCGAGCCGCGGCAATTGCCGCCTTCGTATCATCCCGGTTTCCCTCAGAGACCTCGGCAATCACTTCACGGTTAAAGGGATTGATTATGCTTCTTGTTTTGCCAGAGGCAGCGCCAACCCATTGGCCGCCAATAAACATTTTTTTTGTATCCATGTCTCCCCTCCCCCTGCCGGGTTATTTCTTTTTTGCTTTGCTGCGGGTGCTTTTCTTTGCAGCCGCCTTTTTCTTTTTCGGTGTTGATTTATGCTGATAAAATCCCGCACTTGATGGTTCAAGGGGTGTGTTGCCTAAAATCATATCAGCCGCCTTTTCTCCCATCATCATTACCGGGGCGTAGATATTTCCATTGGTGACCGCCGGCATGGCAGAGGCGTCAACCACACGCAGATTTTCTACACCATGAACCTTAAAGTCTGCACCGACAACTGACATATCATCATAGCCCATCTTACAGGTGCAGCTCGGATGATAGGCGCTCTCTCCTTCTCGGGCCACAAAGTCGAGAATCTCTTCATCGCTCTGAGCCTCAATGCCGGGAGCGAGCTCTTTGCCCCTAAGGTGATCAAAGGCGGGCTGGTTGATAATATTTCGTGACGCGTGAATAGCCTCAACCCATTCTTTTCGTTCCTGTTCTGTTGATAAATAATTAAAGAGAATCGACGGGTGCTGTCGGGGATTCTTTGACTTTATTTTTACATGACCGCGAACATCACTGTTCATGGGGCCCACGTGAAGCTGAAAGCCGTGGCCTTCTCTCGGGGCTGAACCGTCATAGCGGATCGCCAGGGGAAGAAAATGAAATTGAATATTCGGGTACTTGACTTTGTCATTGCCCCGGATAAACCCGCCGGCCTCAAAATGATTCTGGGCTCCAACGCCCTTTCTCAGAAAAAGCCACTCTGCCCCGATCATCGGTTGATTGTAAAATTTCAGGGATTCAAAAAGAGAGACCGGTTCTTTACAGGCATACTGAACATAGAGCTCAAGGTGATCCTGAAGATTTTCACCCACACCGGGAAGATTATGAACCGTATCAATACCGAGAGCCTTCAGCTCTTCACTATTACCGACACCGGAAAGCTGCAGAAGCTGGGGCGAATTGATGGCACCACCGCAACTGATGATTTCTTTTCCATATACTTTTCGTGTTCGCCATCCTTTCCGGTATTCAATACCGACAGCACGTTTTCCTTCGAATAGAATTCTGGTTGCGAGAGACTTGACGCTTATGGTCAGGTTGCTGCGGTTCATTACGGGATGCACGTAAGCTCGCGCCGCGTTAAAACGCCGTCCCCGGTAGATGGTAGCATCAAACTTACCGAAACCTTCCTGCCGGTGGCCGTTGACATCATCGGTCAGTTCATGACCCGCTTCCTGTACCGCTTTAAAGAATGCCTTAAAAAGGGGACCGTCACATTCAGGGGTCGAAAGATACATGGGGCCCCCGGTTCCCTGATACTCGCTGGCTCCCGCCATCCGGGACTCATATCGTTTAAAATAAGGAAGACAGTGAGCATAGTCCCACTCTTCGAGGCCTTTGATCTTGGCCCACTTTTCATAGTCCATGGCATTCCCCCGGATATGGATCATGCCGTTAATGCAGCTCGAACCGCCCAGCACCTTGCCCCGGGGCTGATAAATACGGCGGTTATGCATATTGGGTTCAGGGTCTGAATCGTACCACCAGTTATACATGCGGCTCTGGAGGGGATAGGTCAATGCGGCGGGCATGTGAAGCCTGAAATCGAGGCGGTGATCCTTTCGCCCCGCTTCGATGACCAGCACCTTGTTCTTCGGGTCAGCACTGAGACGGTTGGCCAGAACAGATCCTGCGGATCCGCCCCCGACAATAATATAATCATACTGTTTCTTCTTCATAGAAAATCTCCATCGTTTAATATTATTCCATACGTAAAATATCCAAAAAATACGTGTACTTCCTTCACCTTACTCTTCGTTCTTTTCTTCTATGCACTGGCGCAGCAATTTATAATGAAATGAAATCAGCGTTGCGGTCTTTACCGGTTCGCCGGCGGCTATCTCCCTTGCGGTGGCCTTCCAGTTTGAGACAATCATGGACCGAAACTGCACATCCTCATAGAGGGCGTAATCATGGGAGCTGAAACCCGCCTGCATGGCCCGCATCACCCATTCGTATACCGGGTTGCCGGTCATCGAAGCGAGAAGAATATTCAAATCCCGGTCAATGGCGCTGACCCGTTCCTGTTCAGGCACATCGACCTCGACAGCCTCTTCGAGCTGAAAGGCGAGATCAACAAGACGGGCCTTATCATTCCGGGAGCCCCGGGCGATTGCAAGTACGGCAATTGCCTGATCCATCGACTCACGAAATTCAATAGTCTGCTCAGGGCTGATATTCTTCTGTTTCAAAAAAAGGGCCAGAGACGCGCTGACATTGGCTACATCGGCCTGCTTGATAAAGGCGCCGCCCCGGGCACCCTTTTTTACCTCGATGAGATCCTTCTGCTGAAGAACCCGAAAAGCCTCACGAACCACCCCGCGGCCTGTGCCGAACTGAAGCTGCAACTCACGTTCACTGGGCAGCCGGTCACCGGGCTTGATGCGTCCCTGGAGAATTGCCGCTTCAATCTGAAGAATAATATTCTCACTTGCCCTTCCGACCCTTGCGGGCTCAAAAATTATAGTATTTTTTACATTTTTTTCGGAAGTTTCCATTATCATCCTTCATTGGTAGGACATTTAAAGCGCAATATAGCCCAAAACCGTCAACTTAAGTCATTTTGCACATATTACTTAGGGAAAACTGCTTCATTGGTACTACCATTAAAAAAGAATCTGGTGATCTGTCAACAGGTTCTTTCAAAAAAGGGACTTTTGAAAAAATTCAGGGGAAAGGAAGTTAAGGCTGGCTGGAAAGACATTTGGCTTAAAAGCGACGATGCACTTCGTCGCTTTTAAATAGACAACGGGACCTACTCAGCCCCGTAGATCTCCACTTCTTTTTTAAGCTGGTCGGCTATAGCGGCAATTTCTTCAGCATTTCCCGCAATCTCTTCAGAACCCGAGGCATTGGCCTGGCTTGCCTCATTGATCGTACTGATGGATTTTACGATTTCTTCTGACGCGGTTTTCTGTTCTTCCGTTGCAATCTTGATGGTATCAGACTGTTCTTTCACCATCCCGGTTTCTTTCTGGATTTCACTGTTTACCGTAACCTGGGCAGTAATCTGAGATGAAATCCCCTGCATCATATCATACATTCCCTTGATGCCGGTAATAATCTTATTCAAGGTGCCGACGGTTACTTCTACATTCTCTCGGCCATTTATAATTTCACTGTTGTTTCCCGCGATGAGGCTGCTGATTTCCTTTACGCTTTGAGATGTTCTGTCAGCCAGCTTTGAGATCTCATCAGCAACAACAGCAAAGCCCCGTCCCGCATCACCGGCCCGGGCTGCCTCAATTGCTGCATTCAGGGAAAGAAGATTGATCTGATCAGAGATATCGTTAATCATACTGATAATATTGCTCATCTCACCGGAGCTGTCGCTTATTTTAAGCATGCTCTCATTCATCAGCTTCAGGTTGCTGTCACCGGTCTGAGCGTAGCTGGTAATTTCTTCAGTCTGCTGCAGAAGATCCTTCAGCTCGCCCCTGGTTTTTTCAACCTGTCCCGAGAATTCATCCATTCTGACGAGAAGCGAATCCATACTTGAGGTCTGGGAGACCGTACTGTTCGTAATATTGTCTACACCTGCGGAGATTTCTTCAACAGTAGCAGTAATCTCTTCTGATGAGGCAGCCTGGCTCTGAGCATTGCCGGATAGAACCCTCGAGGCAGTCGACAGCTCCTGGGAAGAGAGGGCAAGCTTTTCTGAGGTCTTTTGAACTGACTCAAGAATATTAGAAATAACATTAAGCTGCTCACGATTCTTTTCCGCTTCTGTTTCAGAACGCTGAAGAGCCTGATCATTTATTTTATATATCAGAAAGGTCAGAGCGGCTATAGTGACCAGACTAATACTGTTATCCATAACATAATCGCCAAAGAGCACTCCCTGCAGCTGGAGTGTATCAATAAGAACAACTTTGACAAAAACAGCAAAAGCAGTCAGAATCACTGCATTATATATAATAATACCCCGAAGGTTTGTAAGCAGGGGAACAATAACCTGTATTATCATGACAAAGACAATAGTATCAAGCTGTGTATAAAAATCCTTGCTTTTGCTTGTAAAGATTACTGACCATACCGCACTAAGACTGATAATAATAATAAGATTCGAGGCGACTACGAGTTTCCCTCTGCGCAGAAAAATAAAAACCAGCAAAGTGATGATAAGCGCTATACCCAGGGGAATAAGTACACCTATTCTATTGTCTTTATCCTGAATTACACCGACGGTTAGAATCATTACAAGAACGAGAACAGACAGAACCAGAAAGGTAAGATAAAAAACAATCCGGCTGCGGACACGGGTGATAAAATCCTGATCCTGGTAAGAATGTAAAAAATAAGCCATAAATCCTTTCATCATGACCTCCAATGCAGTGCATTCTTTCTATTTAAACAAATAAAAAGACACACTTAAGTCTATCTTTTCAGCTATAGTACGTCAAGATTAAGATTAGAAAAGCTCAAAATATAGTACTCAGAATACTCTCCCATAGCACTATTATTGAACCCAAAAAACCTTATGCCGTTTTCATGGGCCGCATCATAATCATTAATTGAATCTCCGATCATGACAGTCTCTGACTTTTCATACCGGTATTCATCAAGAAGCTGCCGTATATTCAGGGGTTTCAAGGTGGGGCTCCCGTGAATAGAAATAAAGAGGGAATCAATATCAAGCTGCCCGCAGAGCCATTGCAGCTCTTTCTCTTCTGAGCCCGAAACTATATGTATTCGATATTTATCACGGTTCAGCCTGATAAAATCAAGGGTCTCTTCAATAAGATACTCCTTCTTTACCAGTTCCCTTTTCATAACTTCTGAAAACTTCCCCGCATACTCCTCTACATTTTCTTCGGAAATATCCCGCTTCAGGATTTCACGATAGAAGTACCTGATCTTATCAAAGCGTGGAATGCCGCCGTTGTACTCATGGTAACGGATCAGTTCTTCGACCTGCTCATTCGAAAATTCTTTAAAAATTTCCCTGAAGCCAAAGGTACGAATCGGATTGGAATCCATGATGACTCCGTCGAAGTCGAAGAGAAGGTTTTTAATCATATCAGCCGCCTTGTCTGCTTAATTTCCAAATATGCCCAGGGCCATTTTAACCGCAACAACAACAAGCAGGAGGGCAAATACCATCCGCAGCTTTTCGACCGGAAGGCGGTGAGCCAGGCGAACACCCAGGGGAGCAGTCAGTACACTTGCCAGAATAATTCCGAGAAGCGCGGGAAGATAGACATACCCGAGGGCCAGTCCAGGAAGAAGGTCATTCCCGAGACCGTTGAGAATATAGCCGGCTGCCCCGGATAAGGCGATAGGAAAGCCAATAGCCGCCGAAGTGCCGATCGCCTGATGAAGCGGAACGTTACATGAAATCATAAAAGGAACCGAAAGCGATCCGCCACCGATTCCTGCAAAGCTTGAAATAACGCCGATAACTGTTCCCACAGAAAGAATCCCCCCCCTGCCGGGGAGTTCCCTGTTCGGTTTTGGTTCTTTCCCCGCGAGCATTCGAAAAATTACCCAGGCGAGAAACAGAATAAAAATAATTTTTAAATTTTCAGTAGAAGTTCTGGCAGCAACGGCGGCGCCGCAAAAGGTTCCCACAATAATACCGGGAGTAATAAGTCTCACCACGTCCCACCGCACCGCGCCGCGGCGGTGATGAGAATAAAAGCTCGAAATCGCCGTAAAGGTTATGCTGGCCATCGAGGTCCCGAGAGCCATCGGCATTATCACCTCGCCGGGAATCCCGTGAAGGGGAAAGACAAAGACCAGCATCGGTATTATGACAACGCCACCACCAATACCGAGGAGCCCGGCGAGAAAACCCGACAGGGCACCTACCGCGGCATATATTAAAAATGAGATCATCTTCCCCTCCAAAAACATTTTTACTGAGTTTTCATTGGTGAGGAAGTTTACAAAAGCCGTCAATGATTAATTTACCCTTGATTCTCTCGACAAAAGGTGAAAAGATGACATGAATAAAATTCCGGGAGAAAGTAACCTTGAAAACCAAGAGCAAAGCCCAACGGTCCCGCATGGCCATCAGAATATTCAAGACAACGGCAGATGCCCTTGCCCTTCGGGGATACTATAAACCATCGGGCCGCTCGGGTCAGACCCTTGCCGACAGCCTCAAGACCCTCTCGCCGGAGATCTACGGCACCATGAACGATCCCCGCATCATTGAGCTAAAGGGCCTCGAATATGTCATCGACCGACTCCCCAGGGGCATAGAAGAATGCACCCATGTTATCCTTACCGCCCAGGAAGACCTTGAACACACCTCCTTTGACCGCATAACACCCCTGAGACGACGACGCACATCATACCGGGTCAGCGAAAATGAAATGTCCTTTGTCATTACACGGGGCATGAGCGAAATTTACGACATCCTGACCCACATCACCTTTCTCACCATCGAAGCCGAAAAAATACGGCAACAGATGCACGCAGGTACCAAGAACATCACGAGAGAATGGCAGACCCTTGAAAAAGACGCTGCGGCTCAAAACATGTCAGGGCCTGAGCTTGACCGGGCCCTCTGGAATCTTTCAATTATCCTGGGGCGCACCTTCCAGGACACCCGGGAGACCTACCTCACCCTGGAAAAAAGCCGAAAAGAACATAACAGCAACATGGGGATCTTTAACATCATCTACAGCCTTGGCCGCCGCGCCGAAGAGGAAAGCCTTGCCAGTGAAAGCAACCTGATGGTCTACTTTACCCCAAGCCTTCGGGAAATGATCGGAAGTCACCGCTACGGCCGCCGGTGGGCCGACATCATCAAAACAAAACTCAGAGACCTCAAACTGGCGAACCGGCCCATACATGTAATCAGCGCTAACATGCACAGTGTAATGAATTCACTTTTCGCTTATGCAGCGCGTGAGGGACGAGACGGCGACCTCGACTTCTACGAGTTCATAACCCAAAGCAAGGAAGAATATGACCTGGTCAGAGAATTTTCTTTAAATCATGGACTTATTGAAATCACCGATGATGAAGGAACATATCTTGACTGTCAGATTATCGACACCTGCAGCCTTAAAAACCTTGAGCTTCATCCATCGCTGTCACTTCCTCCCAATGACTGCGAAAAAGATGCTCCGGTACTGGTAGTTATGGATTACGCCTTCGGTGCCCAGGCCTTTGAAGTACTTGAAGAGCTTCTCAGTCCCCTCCACGCGGAAACGGGGGACGTCTTCTATAACATTTCATCTGTTTCAATTATGGGAAAAGCCGGCATTCTCCCCGGCAAAAAAGGCGACCTGATGCTCGCCTCAGCCCATGTATTCGAGGGTACTCCTCACAATTATACGGTAGACAACGACCTGACACGAGATGATTTTGATGATGACATAGATGTGTATACCGGCCCCATCGTGACAGTCCTTGGGACTTCACTGCAGAACCGCGATGTACTGGAAAAATTTCAACGCACCAGCTGGAAAGCCGTGGGACTCGAAATGGAAGGTGGGCATTATCACCGGGCCATCAGCGCCGCTATAATCAGAAAGCATATCTCCCCGAATGTCAAGATCCGCTACGCCTACTACGCCTCTGACAATCCCCTTCTCAGCGGCCAGACTCTCAGTTCAGGGGCCCTGGGAGATGAGGGCATTCGTCCTACCTACATGATTACCCGGGTCATCCTGAAAAAGATATTTAACCAGCAATAAAGAAAAATCAACCCACTGCACCGGTAACATGGGGCTTAATATCGAGTATCGGTGTGCCGTCCAGCATATCGATTCCCCTGACGGTTAAGACACATTCAACTTTTGTAAGCACCTCAACTACCGAAAGCCCCAGAGCATTGGGGCGAACCGGCGAGCAGATACCAAAGACACCCTTCGGCGCATCACGCCCCGGGGGTGTCTGTTTTAAAAATGATGCTCCGAATTCAGGACTCTTGTCAAAATGAAAAAGCACAACTATCCGGTCACCGGCTTCAGTATCAGCAAGGGCATCCAGGTAGATCGGGTCGATCTCCAGGCGGCCTTCGAGATCTGAAACTGACCAGTGCCGGGGGACTGATTCATGCTCATGGTGAACATATCCGATTGGCCTAAAGATAATTTCCATTCCCATTACTCCTCTCCCCCCCAATACTATTTAAATTTTTCAAGTGACCGGTCAATTTCATCAGTCAGCCCGGCAATCGAATCGGTAATATCATTTACTTCATCGGCAAGTTTTCGGGTCTTGCCAGAGATAGCACCGAACTCCTGGGCTATTATCGAAAAACCTCTGGCAAATTTCCCCGCATGGGCAGCCTCGATCCCCGCATTAAATGAAAGAAGTTTCATATTGAGAGAAATATCGGTTACTTGCAAGAGGGTCTGCTTTACTCTGCCAGTTTCTTCTTCGATTGAATTTCTGATATTGCTGATGTCACAATGAACTTCTTGAAAGGTATCCCGGCGGCTTTCATTCATTATATTAAAAATCAACAGGGCTATTTTACTGCTAAGAATAAGAGTTCTGTCATCAGCCCATGCCTTAACTCCCTCTAAAACTGTGGGAATCCCCGTAGCCTCAACGACCAGGTCTACAAAATTGCTCTCTACCACATTTTTAACAGAGGTCGAAGTTTCAATCCCCGCCTTTCGGGCTGAATTAAAGGCAGGTGCCGCGGCACTTCGGTCAACAATATAGCTGACACGGCACTGTGAGCTGCTGCTAAAAATATCTAAAATAGACTGTCCGCCCCGACCACCGCCTACGATACCGACAGTTAATTCTTCTGCTGTAGTTCTCTCTAAAGCCATGTATACCTCGCTGAGAGTATATACTATAGCATTGACAAAACAATCTTTCAATTCTAAAAATTAAACTTTTTCAAGTACCAGTGCAATTTCCGGCGATCCTTCATCAAAGGTTTTCCCCGAGACATCAGAATAAATCTCCCTGACAGTAAAACCCTCTGATTCAAAAAGTTTCGCAATGGTTTCCCTATCATAGCACTGAAGCCAGTTGAAGCTTTCACGGCGGGTCGCCTCTTCGAGTACTGTGTACTTATGAAGCAGGACTTTTTCTTTTTCGTACTTAAAGAGACTGTAGAGCTCGACGTACTCTTCAGGTGACCAGAAGCCCCCTTCAGCATTGAGGCTCCAGGAGTTTGACGCTTCTGCCTGGTTGTAAAAATTTAGAGAAAAGACATCGAGTAAAAAGTATCCACCAGCTTCAAGAGAGTCTCTTACCATAGTCAGAAAGGTTTTCTTCTGCCTGGGGCTTAAAACACAAAAGTCACAGAAGATCATCACAGCGCAGTGAAAGGTCTCCTCAGGACGGTACTCAAGGTAGTTTGCTTCTGTATAGCGAATATCAAGACCCTCTTTTTCCGCCTGTCTGGCTCCATGGGCAAGGGAGTTTTTTGAAAGATCAATCCCGGTGACTGACGCACCGGCACGGGCAAAGTGTGTGGTATAGAGTCCGGGACCGCAACCGAAGTCACAAATACGTTTTCCTGCAGAAAGGCCGAAGCGTTCGATTATCCAGTGTGCTGATTTTTCGATAAAGGCATGATTTCTTGAAGCCAGATCTACATCTTCAGCGAGGTGAACCTGCAGCATCTGTTGAGAAACCCAGGGATCACTCCAGAGCTCCGGGGTGGTATATTTTTCAAAAAGTTTCGGTTGCTTACTGAGGTTTTTAAGTTCTTCAAAGAGATGCATTGTTCTCTCCTTATCAATTATGTCCGGGAATCACTGCTCAGCCGGCTCCCTGAGAATATCCCGATACATGTCAGTATAATATTTTCCCTTTTCTTTTTCCCCTGCACTGGGGACCAGTGGTATATCAAGAGCCTTTTCCCAGGCCATGCGGGCATTTTTTTTAATGGTTTCAAAATCATTTCTTCCGATTTCACGCCTTATATTATTTCTGGCATCATCGATGCTCAGTGAAGAGGTACCAAAGCGAAGGTGAACTTTTTTAATCTCTCGCGAGGCAAACCGAAAAACAGCCCCAACCCTTCTGTTCTTTTCAGCCGATCCGCCTTTATAATATGTTTCCCTTTTAAAAGTACCCGATTCTGCGGGTAAAACATCACTCTGTATAACAAAAAAAGTTTCAACAACTACAGAGCCATGATGACCGGGCTCCTTCAACGGTGTGCTAATCCGACCAGTTATTTCACCCTGTGTCCCCTTAATGAAAAATTCAACACTTCCCTTATGAAAGGATCCCGCATCAATGACTAACCAGGGTGTTTCTTTTCCGTTAAAAACAAACCGCATCATACCGCTTCGACGTGCCGTGGTCATCTCCCCGGATATTCCTCTGGAGCTCCCCGGTTTCAAAATTATCCGGTAAAAATGGGGGGAAGATATCTCGTCGCGGTGCCGGTACTTCAAGCCCCGCTTTTCGCGGAGAAACTTTACCTTTCCAGTTCCCGCCATCACTGCCCCCTGGGGAAAGAATCCCCTTCCGTCAGGATAACGGCGAAGAAACAGAAAACCGGTAATTTTCCTATTATAATAACGGTACGACTCGCCGGCCAATTCAGTATCCTGGTTCATCGGGGCAAAGGCGGCATTCCCGTAAGGAAAAGCGACAAGGGGAAGAAGCCCCTGATTCACGACGGGTTCATGACTCCCGGCAACAGGATTCACAAAATCGACAGGGCTTCTTTTCTCTACAACGTCATTAGGAAAAACCCTGTTATCTCCGGCGCTGATATGCTCTGCCGCGTTAAAAAGAAAAAGTCCCACCGCAAAGGCGGTCCCTGCAGAACCGACAATACTTCGAAGCTTTACAAGAAGCTTCCCGCCGCGGCCACGCTGAAAAATAACTACCGTAAGATAGCTGTGAAAAACCGCAAGAGCCAGCAGGTAGGGAAGACGCCAGGCATAATAAACATACTGAAACGTGGGCTTAAGTATAGATGTTCCCGCCCCGGCAATCACAAAGGCAAGAAGTCCGTTAACGGCCAGAAAAACAAAAGGATACAAATAACGAAACCGGTAGAGAGACGGGACCTTCCCCTCTGATATTTTTTTATACAGTAAATAAATAATGGAAAAACTGTAGATACAGAGAAAAAGGCATGTGATGATAAAAACAAACATAAACCACTCTTTGTGAAACCAGAAGGGCTTTACAATAAAAAGACAGAGGGTACATACTCCCAGGTTTAAAAACACGAGACTGTGAAGAAGGATCCCGAGAGTCTCTTTTTTAAATTTTCTATTTTTCATATAATCAGCGGTCAAGGAAATTCCTTTTTAATGATATGATTTCCATACACGTCTCAGCTTCTCCTGTTTTTGTAAACTGTTTTTAAGGGAGAACTCAATAATAGGATTGACAACTGAGTCATTCTCGTATCTATTATATTTCAAAATTAAATTTTTCCCCGGGGAGTTAACCATGGCCAAAAAGAACAAAGATTTCATCTGGTGGAAACACGGGGTCATCTACCAGATTTATCCCCGCAGCTTTAACGACACCAATGGTGACGGAATCGGCGACATCCCCGGTATCATCGAAAAGCTCGACTACCTTGCAGACCTGGGAATCGACGGCATCTGGCTCTCTCCCATTTACCTGTCACCAATGTTTGACTTCGGTTATGATATTTCAGACTACCGGAGCATCGACCCCGCCTTCGGTACTCTTACTGATTTTAAAAAACTGGTTGCCGAAGCCCACAAACGGGGCATTCACATCGTCATGGACATGGTGATAAACCATTCATCACACCTCCACCCCTGGTTTATTGAATCACGCTCAAACCGGGACAACCCAAAAAGGGACTGGTACATCTGGCATGAGGGCACCGAGGGCAAATACCCCAATAACTGGATGGCCGCTTTTGGGGGCCACGCCTGGGAATGGGACCGCCATTCCGAACAGTACTACCTGCACCTCTTTCTTAAAGAGCAGCCTGACCTGAACTGGCGTAATCCTGAACTGAAAAAAGCAATCTTTGAAGATATCCGCTTCTGGCTTGACCTGGGGGTCGACGGCTTTCGTCTCGATGTGATCAACTACATTGTAAAAGACCGGGAGTTCCGCAGCAATCCCTACTGGTTTCATAAAACCAATCCCCGGCGCCACGACATGCAGCGTCATGACTACGACCGAAACCGCCCCGAGACCCATGAGATTCTCAGGGATCTTCGCAAACTGATGGACGAATACGGGGAGACCATGACGGTAGGAGAAATTTACCCCAATGAAGGCGTCATGGAGCCGGAGACCTCGGCATCGTACCTGGGCAATGGAACTGATGAGCTTCACCTGGCCTTTGACTTTTCCCCGGTTTACGCGAAATTCAAAGCTCCTGACTTTAAAAAAATACTTTCCCGGTGGTACGATTCCATACCGGCTGAAGGCTGGCCCTGTCACGTCCTTTCAAACCATGACCAGAGCAGAAGCATGAGCCGCCTGGCAAAGGGAAGCGTTGCAAAGGCGAAGCTTCTCAATACCCTCCTGCTGACCCAGCGGGGCACTCCCTTTCTTTATTACGGGGAGGAGCTCGGTATGACCGATGGAAAAATACCAAAAACTAAAATCGTCGATCCGGTGGGAAAAAAATACTGGCCATTCCACCCGGGCAGAGACCCGGAAAGAACCCCCATGCAGTGGGACGACTCACCGGGTGCGGGCTTCACCACGGGAACAAGCTGGCTTCCGATTCCCGAATCTCACGGCGTTACAAACGCGGCAGAGCAGAGGGGCAAAGCCGGTTCGCTTCTCGAATTTACCCGCAGCCTCATCACCCTGAGAAAAAAAAGTGAGGCGATGCAGACGGGCACCTGGCAGCTCCTTGCATCTCACAAAGATCTTCTCATGTATATCAGGGGGGGGAAGGAAGAAGCCTTTACGGTTATCCTGAATTTTTCAAAGAAACCGGTACCCACTGATATTGAAGACTATACAGAATGGAACGTCGCCCTGGGGACCCATCGGACAGAAGGCTCATCCCTGCAGGAAGATACCATCACCCTGCAGCCCTTTGAGGCACTGGTTCTGAAAAAAGTTTAAATTTAAAATATTTTTTTACATTACCGGAGAAGACAAATACCATGAAAAGATTAAAACTGCATCAATTCATTATAATCATCATTACTGCCCTGACTCTCGCATCATGCTCGACACCCAAAGCTTCAATAACCGGCACATGGACCAGCACCTCAATCAGCAACCCTGCTCCCTTTTTCAAAAATACTCTTCCTGATAACCGATCGGGACTTATTATATTTTCCCCTGCCCCGGACGGGACTTTCACCTGGCATCATAAAGAAGAAAAGAAAATTGTCACCGGGACCTATACCCTTTCAGGGAACAAGCTGACCCTTGAAGTAAAAGATGAAAAACCGGTCAAGACAAAGATACACATTGAAGGAGAGAAAATGTCCCTGCTCACCAATGACGGGTTCACCTTTACCTTCAGGCGATCTCGACAATAACGGAAAGCTGATAGCTGCACAGAGCCCTGTGACAGAACACTCCTGCACCGATTCAGCTTGACATTAACTTCCCCACTGATAAAAATGAATTATTAAAAAACTAAGGCATTTATTTAATAATTCAATATGAAACGTGAACAGAAAGAAGACAAAATTCTAACCGCGGCGCTGAGACACTTCTCTCACTATGGTTATCGAAAAACCTCCCTCGAAGAGGTAGCCCGTGACTGCGGTATGACCACGGGAAACATTTACTTTTACGTAAAAAACAAAGAAGACCTTTACCAGAAATCCGTTTCCCGGGCCCTCCTGACCTGGCGGGACCATGCCGCCAAAACCATTGCCGATGAAGGGGAACTGATTGAAAGATTTAAAAACATGGCCCTCGCTTCATTTGATTATGTGACCACCCACCAGGAGCTCCGGTCTCTCCTTCAGCTCGACCCGGATATTTTCACCATAAGCCCTGGTGAAGATCGGTTTCGTGACATCAACCTGGGGGCAATTCAAATGATACGGGCAGTCTTAGAGACTGGAATCGCTGAGGGAACTTTTCAGCCTGACATGGATCTTGACGGCACGGCAGACTTTATCTGGTCTGTCTATGTCATGTTTCTCATCAGGGCCTACCATAAAAACGAAGTGGATAAAAATATCCGCCGCATCTACGAGCGCGGCATTGAAGTCATACTGCGGGGTCTTTTACACAAGTAAATCTTTCCAGAGAGGACGTTATGCCTGAAGCAACTCTCCAGGCACTCCAGCGCCTTCCCCTTTTTAAAAGGCATTTTATTTACATAAGTATCTCTTGTCGTCGTCCCATTTTCTTTCAAGAGGAATCGCATTATGAACAGCAACAGCATCAGCGGGAAATCCGCTTCGATATTCTCTTGTTCCTCCGATTTTTTCCCCTGCTACAACTGAAAGAATCCCACCTTTTTCAACCAATACAAAGCCGTAATAGGCCCCCCTGGCTCCGGTAATTTTAAAATTATTTGAAGTCACCTGTCCCGGTGAAAGGGGAGTAGCCTCAATCCATTTGAAGTCATAAGACTTCCCTACAATACACTTTTCAGTAAACTCAGGGTAGACGGCCCAGAAACGCTCTCCAAGATAACGGGCGCTCAGGACAACCCAGACCTTATCAGCCCCCGCTTTTTTCGCATTCAGGTCTCCTGCATTCACCGTGATGCAGATGGTTTCCTGGTTCTGTGCCCAGTTACGGATACCCTTGCCGTGAAATTTCAAAACAGTTTTCGCGGCAAGCCCCACAGCGGTCATTACGAATAAAAAAACAACTAATCGTTTCATCCTATTTCCCCTTTGTGAATATTCCTGTATTATTTTTTACCGAAAAAGCAGAAAATGCAAGTAGTAAAAATAGATGAAAGAAGAGATACTAAAAAGGGTGTCCCGGCCGGGACACCCTTTGAATGCATTTCTAACCTTTAACCCAGGCACCGCCCATTGGCAAAATTTCTTTCCCCGCAACATCATTCATAATAATGCCCGCCATCATGTACCAGGCGCTGAACGCGCAGGCCATCAGCTCGTAACCGGCAACTTTATTCATCATCGGATAACCGAAATGTCCGATATCCAAAAGAATAAAACCGATGAGCAGCAGTGTAAAGGTAAATGCCATGGCTCCGTGAATACGCAGAGAGATAACCCACATGATAGCAGTGTAGAGGGTCCATGCAACCAGGTACCAGCCCACATCAGTGGTGGAAAGCTTATAGATACCAAAATAATTAATAATCCAGATAATACCAAGGCCAATCCAAAATGCACCAAAGGAAACAAAGGCGCTGTAGCCGAAGTTGTTTCCCATTTTCTGCTCCTGAAAACCCGCGATCATTTGAGCCAAACCGCCGAAAACCAGCCCCATGGCGAGAACCGGTCCGATACCGCACCATCCCACATTATGGAACTGCAGAATAAGAGTTGTCAGTCCAAAACCCGCCAGTCCCACAACCGCGGGATTTCCCTTCTTTACGTCGCTCATATAAATCCTCCCAAACTTTGTTTAAATGTATGTACATTGATACAAATTTTATTGAGACAAAAATGTCAATACATTAACAGCCTTTAGAGCAAATTTTATCCTGAAGCCTCCTGCGGGGTCAGAGCCTCCTGCGGGGTCAGAGCCTCCTGCGGGGTCAGAGCCTCCTGCGGGGTCAAGACCCCTTTAGCTTGACAAAAAACCACTGGATATTTGATACTTCAACAGCGTCTCGTGAAGGAAGGAAAAGGCCATGACACTCAAGTTACGAATAAGCAAGAAGATCATTAACATATACCCACCCTATCGGGGAGCTGGCATCCGAATTCGTTTTAAGGATAATGGGAAACGTATCATCTCATCCATAAAGCTAAAGTGGTACAATCGCAACTATGTAGGGACTCATTTCGGGGGAAGTCTTTATTCAATGTGTGACCCCCACTTCATGTGGCTCCTTATCGAAAACCTGGGCCCTGATTACATTATCTGGGATCGAAGCGCGAAGATTCAGTTCAAAAAACCCGCCCGGGGTACCATTACTGCAGAATTCTACATACCCGGGGAAGAATACCAGGAAATCCGCCAGAAGGCTGACCAGGGCGACACGGCCTATCCCCTCTTTACCGCCCATGTCACCGACCAGAGCGGTGAAGTAGTTGCTGTTGTTGAAAAAGAGCTCTATGTGAAGCGAAAAATTAAGACACCAAAAGAGACCCCCGTAACATAAGGAGGGATCAGAGCCCCCTCCCTATCTGCGGCTCTGAGCTCCAACAACCCCCATACATCATTTCCCCAATACAGTTATATCGATATCGAAGTTTTTCTTCATAATTCACATTTTTTGCATGACACACCTGTGTCAAAATATTAAACTTGTCTTCAAGTGAGAAATGATGTATTATTGGCATCCTCTTTCTCGATACTGCTGTTACGCTCATATAATAGACAAAGAAAGGAGAATAGTGCTATGGCCGCAAAAATGACCACACGGGACAAGGTTACCCTCACACTGCTTGTTCTCATGTCAGTATTTTTATTTGCTGACCAGAGAATCATGTCGGCAATCCTTCCTGAACTCTCACAAGAATATGGTGTATCCGATATAAAACTGGGGTTCATCGGCTCTGCCTTTACCCTTGTCGGTGCCCTGATCAGTATTTTCTTCGGATATTTTGCCGACAAAATATCCCGAAAACAACTTCTTCTCATGACTGTTTTTATAGGTGAAATCCCTTGTATTCTCACTGGAATTCCATACTTTACACAAAACATCGAATCCTTTGTCATCTTAAGGTTGCTCACCGGTATCGGCATTGGCGGGATTTATCCCATATCATTTTCACTTATATCAGATTATTTCAACGAAGAACATCGCGCCCCGGCCTCTGCATGGCTTGGCATAGCCTGGGCTATCGGTATGCTTCTGGGCCCCGCCCTGGCAGGATATCTCACCAACACCCATGGCTGGCGAATTGCATTTATCCTGGCAGCAGCGCCAAACTTCCCCATCGCAATTATCTTTGCCCTCTATGCGAAAGAGCCGAAACGGGGACGAACAGAAAAGGCACTTGAAGACCTGATAGAAAAAGGAATGGCCTACAAACCCCGGATCGCCCTCAGCGACTTTAAAGTCATCTTCTCAAACAGAACAAATCTCTGGACATTTCTCCAGGGCATTCCCGGTACTATCCCCTGGGGTCTTCTCGGATTCTGGATGATTCTTTTTTTTGAGAGAGAACGAGGTTTCTCAAAAGAAGCAGCCACTACGGTTTTCAACCTTCTCGGACTCGGTACAATCATCGGCTCAATCTTTTTTGCTTTTATAGGGCAAAAGCTCTATAACAAAAAACCGAAATTCATGCCCCTTCTCTGCGGCACCGGCGTTCTGATAGGAGTTATTTTCCCATTCATCCTGGTCAACCTGAACATTAGTAACCCTACAGGCTCTGAGCTTATTCTTATAAATGCCCTTGCCTTTGTCGGCGGTTTCCTTGTTGCTGTTCCTGCGGCTAATGTAAAAGCAATCCTGATGAACGTTAACCGGCCCGAACACCGGGGATCAGTTTTTGCGGTTTTCAACATCACTGACAACCTTGGTCAGGGATTCGGTCCTGCCATCGGCGGTTTGCTGATGTCAACGGGCTTTCTCTTCACCATGAACTTCTCAATCTTCTGGTGGATCCCCTGCGGACTGATATTCTTTATGGTTGCTCTCTATATAACTGCTGACCGTGATGCCCTCACGAAGCTGATGGAAGAACGGGCTGCCGAAATGAAACAGTCTGAGGCATAGTGAGCAAAAACATGAAAACACCAACAGCTGTCATACCCGGGGCCGAAGCGGTCTTTCACATCAATGACCACGCCCCGGGCGTGTTGCTGCTCCATGGATTTTCAGGCTCTCCCGGCGAAATGAGCTATCCGGGAGAGATGATCATCCGCAACGGCTACTCTGTCTCGATTCCCCGCTATCCGGGTCACGGTACGTCTCTTGAAGAGATGGCCGCAACAACACCTGAGCAGTGGTACGGCGCGGCGCGTGAAGCCTATCTGGAGCTCTCCCGAAGAGCGCCGCGGATAATTATCGTCGGTCTCTCCATGGGAGGTCTCTTTGCCCTCAGGCTTGCTCATGAATTTAAAACAGAGCAGATAGCCCTGCTCTCAACCCCTGCAGGAGTCAGTGACTGGCGCCTCTACACACTGGGGTTCCTGGGACTCTTTAAAAAATTTATATGGGAAGAAAGCGCTGACCGGGGAGTTAACGATCCGGAGATCAGAAAAAACCATATCTGCTACCATCAGGGACTGGCTGTTCGCCCCGCATGGAAGACCTATAAATTCATGAGGGATACCATGAAACTTCTTCCTGAGATAGAATCACAGGCGTTGATTATGCAGGGAGACCATGATAAGGTGATTCCTTCATATTCGGCGGACCGTCTGGAAACCCGCCTCGGGTCTAAAGACGTGGAAATATTCAGGGCCCCGAGAAGCAATCACGCCATTTCCGTTGACTTCGACAGAAAGGAAGTGGCGCAAAAGCTGATAGAATTTCTTAAAATCCCGGAAGACAACACCTTCTGATTACCGTATCACCAGCAGCTAATCGATATCAATAACCACCAGGGTCAAGTCGTCTTCCAGGTAACCGGTACTTCCTGTCCAGAGTCTTAAGCTTTCGGCGATACGGGCCGTTAATGCTGTACCTTCAGCGTCCCTGTCTTCCTTTATCAGCCGATAAAAACGTTCCATGCCGAAAATTTCATGACGCTCATTCTCAGCCTTAATGACCATATCTGAGTAAAAAATAATCCGGTCGCCCTCATGAAGCTCAAGGTCAACTTCCTGTACCTCAATATTTTTTTCAAAGCCCAGTATGGAACCCCGGGGCTGCAGGCTCCTGATACTATTTTCATGACGGTTGAAAATCACCAGAGGTTCATGACCCCCGCGGGCATATTTCATAGATTGATTTTTAAAATCTATGTAACCGTAGGCGGCGGAAAAATAATGTCCTTCCATTTTTTTGATGAGCATACTGTTCATCTCTTCGAGGAGACGGCGGGGTTCACGACCCGACTCTCGGCAAAAGGAAAAAAAGCTGTTAACCATAGAAGCGGTCAAAGCCGGGGCAATGCCATGGCCCGCCACATCGGCAATAAATACGCCAACAGTTCCGTCCCTGAAGATATGAAAATTATAAAAATCACCACCAGGCATTTCAGCGGGCAGACAGAGGGCAGCAGACCGGTATCCCTCTCCCGCGGGAAGAGCTTCGGGGAGTGAAGCAGCCTGAACCATTCGGGCAAACTCCATGTTATCATGAATCTTGTCGAGATCCACTATCCGGCCCTCGGATTCTTCTTCGGCTTTTTGTTGGAATTCTACAACAGGGTACTCACTATCATCAATTGATTCTTTATTGCGCCCCGACAACACCCGTGCCTGGGAGAGCATGAGCACAAAAAGTCCCACTGACGTGGCATTGGAAAAATAAAGATTTCCCAGAACCTGATTAGAATAGAGATATTCAAGAACCAGGGAGACAAGAAAAAAGAAACTTCCGATACTGAAAGCGGCGGCATTCTTTTCACCCTTCAGAAGTGAAACTGTCATAAGAAATATTAAGTACACAATACCGGCGGCACCAATCCACTGATAGTAGAGAAGGGCTGTCATGAAAACTTCACCCGGCATCACAAGAATACCAATACAGAGGGCAAGAGAAGAATAAAGAAGTACCGGTTTCGCGTAACGATTAAACTGATGTTTAAAATTCAAGGCGGTAAAACTGGTAAAAAGGATTACCCCCAGGGGAATAGTCAGATACTCAATAACAACATTGATCATCCACGGAAGCTCAGGAAACGCCTGAACCAGAAGGTGTTCACCAATAACCGGTATCCTGATAGAGATAAGAAAACAGAATGCAGCAAAATACATGGCTGCGGTATCCCTTTTCACCTGCCGGGAAATAAAAACCTGGTAAAATCCAATAAGGAAAACCGACCCGAGTAAAAATATTTCAAGGAACTGCCGAAAGAGGGAACGGCGGCGAATCTGAAGCGGCGTGCCGATAATGACCGGATGCTTCATGCCCCCCTTGATATGATGATAATTCGCGATATGAAAAACCAGGGTAATATATTTCCATGGAGCATAGAAGGTTACCTCAAGGGGACGATACGATGGTACCGTGGTGGCGATACTGGTACCAACAATACCGTTATGGGCCACCCGATAGCCGTTCACAAAAAGCTCAAAGGATGTCGCCATTTCTGGAACTTTAAGGGCATAATAATCTCCACCACGGGGAAGTTTTATCCGTACCGCGTAGGTTCCGATATTTTCCCCTCCGAAGGCTTCACCGTCTACCGCAAGGCTGTTCCAGTCACCCGGGGCGTCAATATAATGGGGGGCCCTGAAGGGATTGCACCGGTAGGGATCCTTGAATTTCCCCGGGAAAAAGGCCCACTTACCCTTAAGATAGACATCGGTCTCTTCGAGAAGCCCCTTGCCGGAAATATCGATGTATCCCCTTTTTATCTCCTGGCCGCTGAGTGAACTGGAAATAAAAAGAAAAAATATTATGAATAAGAACAGGTTACGAGCCATTGCCCCTCCCCGGTTTCCGCGGCGGTAAGTATCCGGTCATTGACCCGATACTCTCCCCCCGACGGCACCCTGATAAATACATCACCGCTGTTACAGAAACGGCGGTCAAATCTAACTGTGAGCTGATTATTCTTCATTTTGCACGATATTACTTCACTCCCGGGAAAAAGATGCCCCGTTGTCCCGGCAACAACCGTGCCGCTCTTCGGCACATCAAGAAAACAGACCGCGCTGCGGGGCTCTACCGTAATATGCATCTCCCCTTTTGTAAAGGAAGCTTCATGAGAACCGGAAGCAAAATAGCGCCCCCGGGGAAGAAACATCATCTTCGGTTCTGTGCCCAGGTTCGCGAAGGCAATATAATGATTTGAATCTACTGAAAAATCAACCGATAAACTTCCTTTTTCTTCAGAAACGTAATGAAGCTTCTTTTCCCTGAAGGGAAACATGGAGCGAAACCTGAACATCTCATCTTCAGTATAATTTTTTATATTGTCGGAAGTAAAAAGCAGACCTCCAAATATATTATTCAGCAAAAAAAGCATATACTTTTCATTTTCAGTCATATCGCAGTTTTCGGAACGAAGCATAAATACATCTGGATCGTTCAGAAAGGCATTGCCATTAAGGTGGTGTCTTCCAATGGTGCTGGCAAGGGAATTGACCGTTGAGACCCGTTCCCGGTAATGGCCCCATGTAAGAAGTTTATCTTCCCACTTGAGGGCAACATCGCTGCCGATACGGCAGTAGTCGACCAGGCCGAATGACGAACCGAGGGGAACCCCGCAGCCGAGGATCTCTTTCTTCCTTACCCATTTTCTTAAAAGCACCATGGCGTCATACATCACCTCTCCCCGGCTTTTATCGGCGGGGGGAGAAAGGGCCGCGGCGTAGAGAAAATCAAGCTTCACCATATCGTAGCCCCAGTCATCAAGGACGGTGTGAAAAACATTTTCAAGATAGTCCTGTACCTCTTCGTTGTAGATATCGAGGGCGTAAAAGTTATAGCTCCACCCGGGATTGAATCCCGCCTTGACAGGACGGCCCCTGCTGTCTTTGAGAAACCATTCTTTTCGGGTTCTAAAAAGCTTTGATTTCGCTTCGGCAATAAAAGGGGCGAGCCAGATTCCCGCCCGGTAGCGGCGTTCCTTGATGCAGTCGGCGACATGCCCCATGCCGAGGGGAAATTCTTTTTTTATATCAAGCCAGTCTCCCACGGCCTTCGCGTATCCGTCATCGATTTGAAAAATATCCCCGGGGATACCCGCTTCGTCAAAGGCCTTCAGGTTTTCAAGAATTATCTTTTCAGAAATTTCAGTGTAGTAGTTGTACCAGCTTGTCCAGCCGGTGCAGTGAGGGGGAATCTTTCCCTTCGGTTCAAAGTTTTTAAAATAATTTTCAAAGGCGTAATCTTCCTTTCCCCTGCAGAGATAAAGAGAGAAGGCTTCCCGGCGCCGGTCAAGCTTCAAGCCTTCCCAGTCCCGGGAGACCCGCACCAGGTTATGGGCCGTATCGACGGTGATAATAGTGTAGCCTTCCTTTTCTGACTGGGAACCGACAAAGAGGACTCCCTCTTCATCTTTTATATACCCGTAGGTGTAGCCGTGAAGCAGCCCCGGTGTCGACGGGTATTCATGAAAAAAGTAATCACCATAATATTTAAGACCCAGGGCCTTCAGGGGACCGCGCAGGGCGGGCATTTTTTCTTCTGGTGAAAATTCCCTGCTGTCAGTCCAGCTCTGAAAGCCGTTACAGAAAATTTTACTCTCTTCATTGAACATGTGAACTGTTTCGAGGTATATCTCATCGATGGTAATATCACCTTCAGGTTCGACAAAAACTGAAATGACTTCGCCCTTCCCCTTTTTTTTGCCCGATGATTCGATACGAAGCCCCTGAACAATTTCCTCTTCACCGATTTTAAAGGAAGCCCTGCATGCCGTACTTCCTGACCTGAAAAGCACTACCCCCTGCCTGAATATCATCGGCAGCCTCCATGGTTTTTTTTCATATCAGTTTATCTCCCTGACGCCGTCACAGATACGGGCCCGAAAAAATTCCCCTTCGAGTCCGGTTTTATCCATGTAGGCCCTTTTAACTTCCTTTTCAAAAATATCCACCTGCTCTTTGTGAACCAGCGCGATGGTGCATCCCCCGAATCCCGCGCCGGTCATGCGCGCCCCGAGGCATCCCTTAACGGCAAGAGAGGCGTCAACCAGGGCATCAAGCTCAGGGCCCGTTACTTCATAGTCATGCTGCAGTGACCGGTGCGACTCGGTCATCATGGTCCCGAAGTCCTGGAGGTTCCCTTCTGAAAGCACCGATACGGCCTGAAGGGTCCGGGCATTTTCAGTAATCACGTGGCGGGCCCGTTTCTTAAGCACCGGGTCTCCAATCAGTGCAAGGTCAGCCTCAACTCCCGAGGCAAGAGCCTCAAGGGGATGATGCTTTCTAATCTCTTCGAGCGCCCCGGTGCATTCTTCACGGCGCTGATTGTACTGAGACTCAGCAAGGGCACGGGGTTTGTTTGAGTTTATTATCATCAGTTCATGATCTCCCAGCTGAAAAGGGGCATAGCGATAATCAAGATCACTGGAGCGGAGCAGTATCGCCGAATCAGCACGCCCCATGGCAACGGCAAATTGATCCATGATGCCGCACTTGACACCGATAAAATCATTCTCCACCTGCTGGCACATCAGGGCCATGGCGACCCGGCCCTCTTCAGTTGAAAACTCACCCTCAGCCAGAAGAAATGCCATCAGCACTTCCATGGCGGCAGAGCTGGAAAGCCCTGAACCCTTCGGCAGATCGGTGTAAAAAAGGATATCCGCTCCCCCGGGATTCACACCCCTCTCCTTCAGGGCAGCCGCAACGCCCCGGGGATAATTCCCCCACATTACATTATTATCGAAAGGAAGATCACCTGACAAATCGAATAAAACCTCATCGGCAAAGGCGGTGCTTGCCATGCGGATAACCGAATCATCCCGCTGCCTCACCAGGGCATTTATCCCCATCGATACTGCTGCGGGAAAAACATAGCCCCCATTATAATCAAGGTGTTCACCTATTATATTCACCCGTCCCGGAGCGTGAAAAAGACGAACCTCCCCGCGGCTCCCGAAATTCTCTTCAAATATTTTACGTTCTCTGCTGTGGTCAATTTTTTCCATTACATGTTCCTGGTACCGGGCTTTTCAGATACCGCCCATAGGCGCATCATAGCCCTGTTCATTTTCAAAGGCAACTGAATTTCGGTACTGCTGCAGCTTCAGGGCAAAAAACCTTGAGAAGAAACAATACTAAATTCAAGTGCACCTTTTACTTCATGACACACTTGTGACAACATGTTTTTCAGTTAAAATATTAAAAATTAAACTAATAATTAAATTTTTTTATAGCCCTCCAGAGGACATTATTTATTATGTTCACAAAACAACAGTGTGATGTTAAAAACACTTCAGGGACAGCTAAACTGGATAATTTACCATATTTTGTGAGGAGTGGTAGTTATGACAGTTGATTACAAAAAAGAATTCGAAGACTTCTGCAGTACCGAGAAAAACCTTGTAAACCTGATTTTAAGCCGGGTTCCCCGCTTCAAAGACCAGGTAGCGTTGAAACACAAACCGGAAGAATCATGGATATCCTATACCTGGCAGGAATTCGGTGATACTATTGAATCTGCAGCCAGAGCGCTGATAGATCACGGAATATCCAAAGGCGACATGGTGGGAATCTTTGCCCACAACCGGGCAGAATGGAGTATTGCCGACGCGGCGGTTCTTGCAGTCAGAGCGGTCGACGTCCCGGTCTACGGCACCAACTCGGCAGAAGAAGCCGAATACATCATAAATGATGCAGGGATCAAACTCATCTTTGTGGGAGACCAGGAGCAGTATGATAAAGTTGCCGAGGTTTTTAAAAAATGCCGCACCCTCGAAAAAATAATCGCCTTTGACCGCCGCATAGATTTTTCTCTCAGCGAAAGTGAATACTTTGATGATTTCCTTGAGAAAGGAAGACAATCCAAATCAGATCCTGAACTGAAAAGCCGCATCGAATCAATTGACATTGAAGACCTGGTGACCCTTATCTATACCTCCGGTACAACGGGAAACCCGAAAGGTACAATGCTCTCTCACCGAAATTTTTTCGCCATGATTTACAGCACCAACGTCTATTTCCCCAATGTGAAGCCGGGGCATGTCTCCATGGCCCTCCTTCCCATGTCTCATGTCTTTGAACGGGCATGGACCTACGGCGTCTTTACAAACGGCAAGGAAAACCATTACTGCCGTGACCCGAAGGAGCTTCTCGATTTCTATGCCGAGGTACGCCCCCACTTTGGATGCACCGTCCCGAGAATATGGGAAAAGATATACGGAACCATTTACGACCGCCTCGAAACCGCGTCTCCGGCAAAGCAGAAACTTTTTCACTGGGCCGTTGATACCGCGAAAAAAGTTTATTTCAAAAAGGAAGACAAGGCTTTTGTCAGCCCCCTGCTTAGCCTTAAACATTTTATCGCAAAAGTCCTGGTACTTAAAAAAGTGCAGCAGATTGTGGGGGGAAGAAACATCAGCTTCAACTGCGGCGGCGCCGCCCTTTCAGCAGAAATCAATGACTTCTTCAATGCCGTAGGAATACGTATCGGCCAGGGATACGGCCTGACAGAATTTTTTGTGATCTGTGTCAGCAACTACCCCCTGGCAAAATCAGGCACCTGCGGCCCCATCGTACCAAATGTAGAAGTAAAAATAGCCGATGACGGCGAGATCCTGGTAAAGGGCCCCCACGCAATGATGGGGTACTACAATAACCCTGAAGCCACAAAACAGGCCTTTGACGAAGAAGGCTGGTTCATAACCGGTGACATCGGCGAAGTTGACAGTGATGGATTCCTGAAGCTCACTGACCGCAAAAAGGACCTCATCATCACTGCCGGCGGCAAAAACATTTCTCCCCAGCAGATTGAACTCCTTGTAGGAGAAGAAATCTACATTGAAAATGTTGCCATTGTCGGTGATGGAAGAAAGTTCATCTCAGCCCTTATTGTACCTTCCTTTGAAATGCTGAAGGAAATGTGCGCGAAACAAAACATAGCCTTTGAGTCACCCGAACAGGTGATTAAAGAACCAGAGGTCATCGAATTCTACCGGCAGAAAATCGAAGAGCGGACCGCGTCACTCGGCCAGGTGGAAAAAATTAAAAAATTCACCCTTCTTCCAAAGGAGTTCTCCCAGGAAGAGGGAGAGATTACCCCGACCATGAAGGTGCGGCGCCGTGTTGTTTCGACAAAATACGCTGAAGAAATTGAAGGGATGTACACGGAGTAACTTCTGCTATTGACTGCCGAAAGCTCCCCCTCACCCCCCGGCCCCCTCTCCCATTTAGTAAAAGAAAAGGAGAGGGGGAGAAAAAAAATTTGTATTTCGTAGAATTGAAAAGACGACCATGGACAGTCTCCTTTGTAAATCAACCAGTATCATGACAATGAGCCCTCTCCTTTTTTCAATTCTTAATGGAAGTGGGCGCGCCGAGCATGGACGCTCAAGTGTCGCGGGTGCACGGAGGCACTTGAGAGACCGCCGCAGGCGGGGTGAGGGCACAGTGTCTCGTCAGGGTCCCGGGATCTCCCCATTTTTTAATTGTGGAAAAATTCAGCCCTCCAGGGTACCTTATACCCACTGCCAACAGCCTCGCCATGAAACTAATAGATATTTTACCCTGCCATGCATTTTCTTCTTGCATGAAGCATCGAAGAGATACCATGTCACTATCATGAATGAAATAAACTATCTTGAATCCCTGAGCCTTGAGAATCCTCTCTATATTGATGTCCGCTCCCCGGGAGAATTTGCTGATGACCACATACCCGGAGCGGTCAATATACCGATATTCGACAATGACGAGCGAAAAGAGATCGGCACCCTCTACAAAATGACGGGAAAAGACAGGGCAATCGTCAGGGGTACAGAAATAGCGGGGGGGAAGTTATCTCATATCGTCAGTGACATCCGGCAGTACCGGGACCGTTCCCTGGTCATCTACTGCGCCCGGGGCGGCATGCGGTCCGGTTCTGTCACCTCCCTGTTAATCTCCCTCGGAATGAAAGTCAGGCGTCTCGACCAGGGATATAAAGGCTACCGGCGCCATGTCCGCGAAGCCTTAACTTCCTTAACCATAGAAAAACCGGTCTTTATTATCCAGGGGCTCACGGGAACCGGCAAGTCAGAAATACTCGCTCATATTCCTGAAAGCCTCGACCTTGAGGGGATGGCGGGCCACCGCAGCTCCCTCTTCGGGGCAATCGGCCTTGAACAGAGTTCACAGAAAAAATTTGAATCCCTTATTCTGCATCGTCTCAATGAGCTGACCGATGCCCCCTTCATCGCCATTGAAGGAGAATCACGAAAAATCGGCAATCTCCACATACCCGATGCACTCTTTTCCCTTATGCGCCGCTCCCCTGCAGTACTGATTACCGCCCCGATGGAGCGGCGGGCTGAAATAATAGTGAATGAATACGGTCCCGACTGTACCGCTGACGTGGTGATCCCCATTGTTCACAGTCTGAACCGCAAGCTGGGCCGGGAGACCATTGCCGCCCTCGAGGAAATGTTTCTCGCGGGAAACCTTATCGATTTTACCTCACTGCTTCTTGAGAAGTATTACGACCCCCTCTACCAGCACAGCCTGAAACGCTTTGAGTATCTCGGGGAAGTTGAAAATTTTAAAAGTATCGAAGCCGCTGAAAAGGTTCGAAATATTCTTCAGGATCAGGTCGCCCCGGGAGAATAAACCGATGGCTCAGAGCCCCTGACGCAGGACCGCCCCGAACCATCAAGCTTTCTTTAAAATATACATTTTTTTATAGTTTTCGTGAAGGAAGTTGTCTCTTTTTTGTCCTCTCATATTCCAAATTTATACTATTTTCTCTTTACATGATTGACATTTTTACTTATTATTGATAGGAATACAACTCTCTGCTGCTGCAGGGAAGTTCTCAGCCCGGAGTTCCGGGAAACCAGCGCAATCGGTTATTCTTAATATCGTAAGAGGTTACACATGAAAAGAGCATCGTATCTACTTATTATTGCCACAGTCATTTTAGCAGCAGGCTGCGGCGGCGGAGGAACCCAGTACCGTGATGCAAGCAAGGCCAAGGGATCCATGGAATGGGGCCCCAAAGAAGTAAAAACTACCGTAAATAAAATGGTCGTTTCACTCTACACATACCTGAAAAATGACTGGAAAAAACCCGCCATCATTCAGGTTAAAAAAATCAGAAACCGTACATCAGAGCATATTGACACCAAAATGCTGGCCAATGAACTGGTAAACAACCTGATTCAGAAGCGAATCATGTTCATTGATCCGACCCACACAAAGGACGCTATCGAAGAGATGTCCAAGGGAATGTCCGGGCTTATTGATCCTGACAGCGCGATACCTACCGGCGCCCTGAAATCGCCAAACGTGTATCTCTATGGTGAAATAAGCGACAATGTCCGCTTTGTCGGCGGTAAGCGCATCCAGTACCTTGTGGTAACCATGAAGCTTTCAAGCCTCAGAACCGGTATGCTCCTCTGGCAAAACCAGAAAGAATTTCTCAAGGCAACCAGCACTGAAAGAATTTCTTTCTAACAGGTTCATCAGATAATTAAAAAAAAACCCGGAGAATTCTCCGGGTTTTTTTTGTCCGCCCCCCCGGCTCGAGCGGTCTTTTGGCACCTCAGAAACAGGGACCTCGCCACCCGCTTCGGCTCCTCTCAGCACAGCGCCCGGCAGGGGTTTAACACCTTCGGCTTATGATGGACTCCGGCATGCAGGGCTTTTTATAATTTTAGTTTTCTACAGGTCATGATACCGGCAGGCTGGCATCAAAAGGCGACGAAACGCATCGTCGCTTTTGATGCTTCAGGTGTTACGGTTTTTAATTAGATACATAGTAATTTACACTGACTCAAACCGGCACATGAGACAGAACAAGTTTTATCAATAGCTGTATCGTGATACAGGCACGTTAAACTATTGACAAAAAGCTACGGTCATGCACGTTTTTTTTAATTTAGTCAATTTATTTCCACTGGACCTTGACTTTTCTCTTGGGATGAGATAGTGTCGATTACAGAAAATGATTTGAAACACAGCGAATTGCCAAGAATGGTAATATCCTTGAAATATTTCTTGTCGTAACATGTTTTAATAATGAATTTGCTGCAATTGATGTTATTGCAACAACAGAGAAAGAAACCAAGAATAACCTTCGAGAAAAAAAGCTGAAGCAAAAAAATTAAGAAGTTTATTACCAATTTGTGCAGCATAATAAAAGCTGCTGGCATCAAATTGAGCAATACATTGAGAGTCATGCATATACAAAATTTTGTCATGGCCTTTGCCCAAAATGTGAAAAAGAATTGTATGGCGGTCAAAAATGGCAAATGACGACAAAAATAAGTTATTTAATATTTTAAACAATGAATTGTTCACTTCAAAATTCATATCTGGAATGGCCGGCGACAGATCATTAAACGAGGAAGAAAAAAAACTTCTTATTGAACTAATTGAGCAATCGGAAGACGATCTGTATGTAAAACTTCTTTTTTACATTACCCATCAAATTTTCCCCATTGAAGATTCCCGAAAATTGTGGACTGAAATATTAGCCCATAAAAGAAAAGTCTCTAAGATATTAAATAGAAATATCGAAATATCAGTAGCAACTCTTGACTATTTAACCAATATAAAAAACAGAATTGAAAATCCAAAAATAATTGGAGAAGCTTTCATTGGAAAAATAGCTGAAATTACTTCAATAGACAGTTTAACAAAGTTACACAACAGGCAATACTTGTTTTTAAAAATGAAAGATGAGTTTGATAGATTCAAAAGATATGACACCACCTTTTCAATTTTATTATTAGACATTGACGATTTCAAATCCATTAACGATACTTTAGGCCACCAAAGAGGAGATCAGGCATTAGAGAAATTCGGGAGAATTCTTACAAAATTAAAACGAGAGCTAGATATTTGTGCTCGCTACGGAGGAGAAGAGTTTATTGTTGTACTACCTCATACTGGCCAAGATGAAGCTAAAGCTATAGCCGAACGATTAAGAATAGCCATTGAAAACGAATACAAGAAGGATATTTGCTTAACAATAAGCATCGGTATATCCAATTGCCCAAAAGACTCAAAAAACATTAAAAATTTAATCAAAAAAGCTGATGATGCATTGTATAAATCAAAACGTAGAGGGAAAAACCGAATAACATGCAGTTGATAGATTAAAAGCGAAACACCAAAAATATTATACTAATTGACTATCTCTAATTGAACAATATTTACCTCGACCCTTCTGTTTTGACAGCACGATATCCCATGTCTGCAGAGTCCTTGCAAGAAATGCAGCTCCCATACCCTGTAGATAATACTTCCACATGCGGTAGAATCGTTCACTATATTTTGGTTTTAGTTCATACCAGTTATTATTAAAATTTTCGAACCAATCCATGGCTGTTCTATAATAGTCGACACTGAAGTTATGCCAGTCTTCCATTACGAAAAGATCTTCTATTGATCTCCCGATTTGTTTAATTGAAGGAGCCATGCCATGAGGGAATATATATCTATCAATCCATGGTTCAGCTGCCGTGGACGACCTGTTTGCTCCCATGGTATGAATCAAGAAAAGTCCATTATCTTTCAGACAATGATAGGCTGTTTCCATTAGCTTTCGATAATTTTTATGGCCCACATGGCCTATCATTCCAATTGAAACCACGTGATCAAAATTGTTTTCTTGAATTCTTCTATAGTCTTGTAAGAGTATTTTAACCGGCAAACCTTCGCAAATCTTTCTGGCAAGTTCAGCTTGTTCTTTTGATACCGTTATACCTACAGTTTCAACACCATATTTTTCTGCAGCATATTTGCCAAGAGCGCCCCATCCGCATCCGATATCAAGAATTCTCATCCCCTCTTTTAAACCTAATTTTTTACAAATAATCTCTAATTTAGCATTTTCTGCCTGCTCTACTGTATAATTTTCCTTTTCATAATAGAGACTTGAATAAATCATGCGCGGGCCGAGCATTGCCTTGTATAGATCATTGCCAATATCATAATGTCTCTCCCCAATTTCAAATGCCCTGGCAATTTTTTGCATATTAAAGATATTTGCTTTAATATAGTAATACCTGGTTGTCCAGGATAGTCTGCTGAATTCCATATCTGAACGATACAATTTTTCAAAAAACAAATCAAGTCTCTTTGTATCCCAGAATCCATCCATATAGGATTCCCCCAGGGCCATCGACATCCCCCTGAACACAGTCTTAAAAAATCGTTCATCTTTGACAATGAGATCCCAGTCGCGAATTCCATTAATATTTATGTCTGCTTTTGAAAATATTTCAGAAACAGCCTTTTCAAGATTTTTCATTGCATTTATTCCTCCACCTGGCCTTTAAAATAAAAATAATTATCTTGACATCATAATTCAATTTTTTTTATTCATTTGACTCCATCCTTCAAGCAGCACCCATCCCCCACGTTGCCGAAGAAATGTGGGAAACCATGGGAAGAACTGATCTACTTTCTGACGCCCCATGGCCTGATTTTATCGAAGGCAAAACAATCCGCAAGATAATTGCCATACCGGGGAAATTTGTGAAGATTATAGCAAACTAACAGATTGAGCATGTCAGTATTTAAAAAGGGTGCCCGCCGGGTGCCCTTTTTAAATACTGACATGCAGCAAAGTGCGCTAACATCAACCAGCACATGAGACAATAAAAGGTAGAAGACTGCCTTCAGTCTTTAGAAAAACCGGGGATTACCTTTTTTATACTTACTAAAATCACCTGTGCTGTCTTCATAATCATGAAGCAACAAATCTTTGTCATCATGATTAACATTCAATTCTGGCATTTGCATCCTCTGAAGTTTCTTCTTCAATGCAAGAGAAACAGACAAGGTTGGGTCACCAAAGATCACCATGCCAAGATACCAGTCATCCCTGTTAACTCCACTTAAATTATACCATTTTCTGAATGCTTCTCCCCAGGATACTCCAGTAGCCAGTTCATAATGAAATACAGTTGGCTCCCAGTTACCTCCTATTTTTGTTGAACCGAGAGTTGCCAGACCATAATCGGTTTTCGTCAAATACGTCATGGCAAGATTACGTTGAACAAATCGGGCAGCAGAGCAATCAAAGAGATTATAAAAAGACCCTTTAAAGTTATATCTCTTTATATCATCAAGACTTACTCTTTCCTTGCCAGAAAAACCATGAATATAAAGACTTGATGATGAAGAATGAATCCACTGATATACATACTCAGCGCCATTTTTAGACAAAAAATCTATATATTTCGACCGTGTGGTTTCATCAAGACTTTGGTAAAGATCAATCTCTTCATATGTTGAGTCAAGACTGAACATATTATTATAACCATAATTTTTCCAGTCATCATCCTTAAATATAAAAGCTCCCTTGTTAACCAGCGCCCCCCATTTTTTATAACCAACAACCTTTGCAAGATAGGCATTTATTTCCTCAATACTGCCCTTTAACCTTGATACGAAAATCTCCGTTTCAATCTCATCGTGACTGTCATACATACCATCTTCATTGGAATCAATCCAGACATCATCAAAATCCATTAAATATATATCAAAGGGGAATTCTTCATTATATTTATCATAGGTCCTTTTCTTGTACCATGCTGCCGGCAGGTTGCCTATTAAAAAGGCTCCCTTAATATCGTTGTTTTCATAGTAACCTTTAAGCAGGGAACGTAGTTCTTTAGCCGTACCAGCTTTGTACTGGATACCCACGGCATTATGGTTTTTTTTGGACAAAACATTAATATAAGCATCAAGGTTCGTTTTAATTGAAGAGTATATTTCATCTTCAACAACTATAAGTAAATCATATATACCCGTATTGTGACCACTGTTCTTTTCGGTTACATCATCATAACAACCGGTAAAAATGATAAAAGCAACTATAAGCGTACCGGCGAACTTTTGTATTCCTGGAATTTCACTTCTTAAAAAAGTATAAGAAAAAGGGAGAAGTATCTTTAAGGATAAAAAGTACCTGTAGTGAGCTGAATCGATGAATTTCATTGGGGCCTCCTTAAGAGATATTGAGTAGTTTCTCAGTACCGCTCAAGTACGTCTTTTACACGATACTCCTTATCTCTTATTATAAATGTACAGAAATTCATCCTAAGGCAGTATATGCCATTTGGTATGGTTGTAAAATTAGAATAAAAAGGAAGATTTTACAGTTAATTTTTAAAGGAATTTCAACAAGGAATATGCCGAAAAGTCTCAGGTTGACGTGCTTGATGCCTTCAAAAAATTATACTACGTGAAAGAGAACCAAGTTAAGACAAATATGGATTTGATATATAGGAACGATTTGTGTTACCTATGTCATGAACCTAATTCGTTACCTATGTCGTGACCCAACCAGGACAAGTCTACTTTCAACCTTGAACTCCAAACTTTTTCTTATTCAAGAAGAAATGAATATAATTTACAGTGCCAGGTAATCATATTCATCACATCTGCCGGTATCGGCAGCACCGTATCTTCAATAATACAATCACTATTATAAAGATTCACTTCCCCTCCGGGCCGCGCCGTTTGTTTTTAATAAAATCAGCATCTTCAAAACGAGGGGCTGAAATATGATATTCAAATCTTCCCTGGTCTATTGTTACCCGAAGCCCTCCTTCATGAGTTTAATTCAAATAAACAGAACTGAGAATCTTCTGCTTTCATTCATCTGCTGTTTCTCTCAGCCGGGAAAGAAGATCAATTTCCTCAGTCAGGCTTTCTCCGGTGTATGCTGGCTCTATTTCCCACCCCGTAAGAGCAGCAACTATATCTTTAAGCTTGATATACAGTAATCTGCGTTGCCATCAACCGGCACATGAGACAGAACAAGTTTTATCAGTAGCCTGTATCGTGACACGGGTAAATTTAACTATTGACAAAAAGCTCCCGGCATGCAACGCTTTTTAAAATTTTGATTGGAATTCGAAGCTAATGGAGGTTTCTATGTCAGAAAAGGATATTATTAAAGCTGTAGAATATATAGATAATATCAAGAGTGAATGGATCACAAATGTAACGGACAGGCTGAATGAATTTGAGAACAGTAGTGGCATTTCTCTTAATGAAATGGATGATGAGTATAAATATCAGATTTTACAGCATATGAGCTGGCTTTTTGAGGAGATGAAACTCCTTAAATCAAGAATTGAGAAGAAACGGAATTAAATTTTAAAAAAGCACCGGCCATGCAAAGTTTTTTTAAATTTCAACTTTTACTTCTCCCCCCGAGGCAAGGCTTTGGTGTTGGTTTAAATATCATAACTTAATCTTATCTATAATTGCTTTTACAGCATTTACAGTTTCTTTAATTCTCTTCTGATGTTCCCTGCTAACGTTTCCCCTTAATATATTATCGATATTTCCATTATATTGATAATTTTCATAAACTTTTATAGACACTTTTTTTTCAGATAGAAAAGCAATAAAATCCAAACTATTTTTCCTAATTTCTACTCGGCTACTAGATTGACACTGAAGAATCCCCAACATTATAAATAATAAAACTAAAGTTCTTTTCATTATTTACTCCTGCATATAACTCCAAAATGGTCGCCGACTATACTCTCTTTTTTACTTTTTGCTTGATAGTCCCATTTTCGTTCTTTTGTTCCTCGAAACAACAAAGAGTCAACGGACATTGTTTTCTTATTACAAGGATTCTGATATAATGTTACACCGTGCAGATTACCATCTTTGATATATAGTAATCTGCGCTGTCAGCAACCATCACGTTAAAATATTGACAAAAAGCGATGGGCACGGAGGCCCAAGTGCCGTGGTGCCATGGATGGCAAAGAACGGTCACCGGTCATGTAAGGCTTTTTTAAATTTTCGTCCCTGCTGCGTAGAGTCTGACTTTCCTCCCCTGTCCTTTACAGGCGATTCTTCCTTCTCTTTCAAGGTGCCTCAGGGTGACTGCGATCCAGCCCCTTCCGAGATTCTTTTTAAAGCCTGACTCGTTCATGTATACAAAATCGGCTATCTCGTTAAAGGTAACGCCTTCACTTCCTTTCCCTGAAATTATATCATAAAGATCTTCAATGCGATCCAGACGGTACCGCAAAAGACGCCGGACCCGTTCATAGGGCCCGGAAACCGGACTGCCGTGACCGCAGAAAAGCATTTCGAGGCCGGGGAGATCAAGAATCGAGTTCAGGGTGGAAAGATATTCCTTTAAATCCGATTCAGGGGGGCCAAGCCAGGGGGGCACCCCTCTCAGTACATTATCTCCCGCAAAGAGAAGTCCCTCGTCTCTGTTATAAAGATGGATGTGGTCAAAAGAATGACCCGGCGCAGGAATCGCCTGCCAGGTTTTCCCGTTTATGGACAGTATCGTATTACCGGTGAAAATTGCATCGGGATCACTGATACTGTTATGACCGTAAAGCAGGTGAAAGAAGGAACGGACAAACCGTTCACCCCACCAGCAGGCAACCTTATAGAAAAAGCCGTGCCCCGAGTACCACTGGCCGGGGTCATGCCTTTCAAAGGACTCGCGGTACTTTTTCATGCTCCCGATACTCCGGGCGGTTTTTTCAGATACCAGTATCTTCAGGTCGAGTTTTTTCCGCAGATATTTCATACCGGAATAATGGTCCCCATGGCCGTGGCTGGTCATGACACGGGTTATTCGGCATTCCTCTCCCCGGTCGCGGCACAGTTGCTCTATCTTTTCAATTTCCGAAACAAGAAACTTCCCCACGCCGCGGGTACCGTAGGCGGCATCGAAGACCATCCCGTCAGGCCCGGTGATGACAAAGACATTGACTTCGGGCCTGAGCCTGGCAAGAAAGCCCCTGACGGTTATTTGAAAAATCCCTGGATATACTTCCTTCATGATAGATACACCTGTTCCCCTCTGTGTCATTAAGCTGCGGGAATTATAAACTACTGAGAAAAAGCACCCGGCATGCAAGGCTTTTTTAAATTTAGCAGCTTGGTAGTCTTTCCTGTTCCGGCTCCGGCAATAACCAGGTGATGCCCCATATCAGGCGCTGCTGTTCTTTGTTAAATGTTCCCATTACTCAATAAACGAATGGGAGGGGTTAAAGTTAAAAAAAATTTTATGTTGCGTCTATCACAGTTGAAAGCCTAACCGTTTTCTCTGCTATCTGTTCTGCAAACTCAATTATTCTCTGGTTTGACTGGGCAATTTCCTGAGCCATTTCAGAAAGCCGTTCCACTGTAGAAAGCGAATGCTCCATGGAGTTTTTTTGCTGGTTTGTGGAGATAACTATTTCCTTTGACATTTTGTCAATAGTTTCAGTCTGCTTCACAACGGTATTAAGCGCGCTATCCTGCTGGGCCATGAGCCGTCTTACTTTTTCAATGCCTTTATCGATCGAGGAAACCATGGAAAATATAACATTTGTTGATTCAGTGGTATCTTTCACAATGCCGGATCCTTCTTCGATATCTTCAATAATATAAGTAATCTGAGCACCAATTTGCTTAGAGTTGTCAGAGGTGGCATGGGCAAGCTTACCGATCTCATCGGCAACGACAGCGAATCCTCTGCCCGACTCTCCGGCACGGGCCGCCTCAATAGCAGCATTTAAGGACAAAAGGTTAATGCGGTCAGAAATGTCATCAATCATGGTTATGAACTGGTCGATGGACTTTCCTCCTTTGCTTATGATGTCCATCTTATCAATCATTTCACTAAGGCTTTCACGTGTGGAGTTTGCAGAATTTGTAATCTCGGTAATATTATTTACCAGGTTTATGCTTTCATGGACAAGCTCTTTCTGTGCATCATATAACTCAGAGACCATTTTTTGAGAGTTTTCTCCTTCATTTTTCTGGCTAATTGTAGACTCATGGATATGCTCGGTAGCTGACACCAACTCTTCAAATGTTGCAGACATCTCTTCGCTTGTGGCGGCCTGCTCTCTTGACAGATTTGAAAAGTGACTGCTGATGCTGTCCATTTCCCGACTGAGGGCAATAAAGTCTTCCGAGATTATGTTTGCCGTATTCACGATATCTTCGAGATAGAGAGCCCGCTCACGGGCAATGCGCTCATTCTCTTTCTGGTCATCTATCAGCACTTCAAGGTCACGACGCATAATATTTATTTTATCAGCAAGTCCCAGTGACAGAAGCAGCACAATCATTGCCGATCCGATTTGAACACCCCACTGGGTCAGGAAATTTGCAGGCACAACACCAAAAGTTTTCAGAGCGTAGAGCACTACACCGATGAGAACAAAAGAAAACCCAAGGACAACAAACCTCGCTTCTCTTGATCCTTTTACCATGGCGACAATTACACATGTATATATCGTTAAAGATTCTATAATAGCGAACCCGCTTGCTGCCATGATGATATATTTATAGGGAACCATCATACTGGCAACTGTAAGGGTCAGGGCTGTTGCTATTAAAACATTATTAATCCTGTTCAGCCATTTGAATCGTTGAGGTAATTCAATAAAATACCTGAATACAACTGCAACAGAAGCAAGAGTGATTGCAATAAAAAATGGAAGTGAATTGTTTGCCCACCATATCATATTGGGCCACAGGTATTGAAAAGCATAACCGTTCAGACAGAGCTGCATTACGATCCACAATGAAATAAAAATTACATAAGCCAGATAACTGATCTCCCTGCTTGAGAAAAATATAAAAAGGTTGTATACCGCCATGATTATCATAAGGCCATAATACAGCCAGACGATGGTATGCTCAGTATTCATTCGCTTATAGTATGCCTTATGTGAAAGCATCACCGGCATAAAATTCAGAGAACTGGTTGTCTCAACACGCAGGTAATATATTCGTGTTCCGGGATTGTCGGTGACAGAAAAGATAAAACTTACATCCTCAATTTCGCGGTGTTCAAAGGGAAGCATGTCGCCGGTCACTACTTCTTTGAAGCGCCTCCCATCTCCCGGAACATACAATTTAACTGAGTCAAGCATGGGATATGTAAGTTGAAAAAGCCAGTTCACCGGTTCAGAAGCAGCATTTTTAATTTTAAACCTGAACCAGTATGCGGATTCAGTGAAACCGAAATTATAGGCTTTTTTATTGTACTTTTTCCACTTAGTCTGTTGTTGTATTGAAGTGATGGAATAAATATTTTCAGAATCTTCAAAGTATTCCATCTCTTCCGTGATAATTTTTTTATGAAAATTTTTATCGATGGAAATCGTATCGAGAGCAAATGCATGGATCGAAAAGGAGAAAAATATTACAACTGAGACGAATAAAATAATTTTTTTCATGTTTTCTTTCACCATAATACCAGGAGATATTTAATTTTTCATCAGGAATACATTTATTGTACACATGAGCACAATAAATGTACAACAAAACCAGTGAACAAATACATGATATAATTAGAGTTGCGCACGTTTTTGTCAACACCAAAACTGACATGTCAGTTTTGGTGTTGACAAAACACTATTTCGCCAGATAACAGGCAGCGTGACACTCACGATTATTATCTTAAATACTATTTGATATGTAGTAAACTGCACCGGCAGCCAGTAGCACATGAGAAACAAGAGTTCTTATCAGCAGTTGCATCATGCCACCAGACTGATAAATTTTTGGCAAAAAACGCTGGTCATGCATGACTTTTTTAAATTTTGATTCAACAGATTAAACATACAAAACATATCTCAGCAAAAACCAACAAAAACTCCCAGTCCCAATCATCACACAAATATGAAAAATCTCATGCATTCCAAACTTCCAATCCTTCAAAACAACACTCTCCAAACTGAAAAACAAAGCACCAAGCAACTGGAAAAAGCCAGCAGCAAAAAGCCACCAAAGCCCAGGCACAGACATCCAAGCCAAAAGAGGTTTCATAATAATAAAAACCGAAGCACCAATAATCACATACAAGGAAGTAGAAACCAGATCCGGAATCTTGACCCTCGCAACCTTCAAACCAACTCCAATTCCAGCAAAAAGCCAGACAAACCCAAACAATAGCCATCCAAAAAATCTATCGTCAATCGTCAAAGCGATCGGGGTATAACTAGCCGCAATAAAAATAAAAATCATAGAATGGTCAATCTGCTGAAAAATACGCTTAACCAGAGTTCCCCTGGGGAAAAAATGATAAATAGAACTCGCCGCATAAAGCAAAATCAAAGCAATACTAAAAACAGAAAACCCAATTACATGCATCCGCGTCCCAAACAAACAAGCAAACGTAATCAAGAGGGTCGCAGCAGCAGTAGCCAAAAAAATCCCAACCGCATGCGTCATCGAAGCAATCGACTCATTATTCTGATGCAACTCCTTTATAATATCTAATTTCTTAAAATATACTTTCACCCTGGCACCAAACCTCAAAGATTTAAAAATCCTTCCCAATCAAAAATCTATACGCCCCAATTTGATATACAATAAACTCCTCTGCAACCAACCAGCACATGAGTCATAAGAACTCTTATCAGAACAAGAATCATGCCACCTATACGTTAAAATATTGACAAAAAGCACCGGACATGCAACGCTTTTTTAAATTTTAATACGAAATACGATAGAGAAAGGATTCAACTATAAAACCTCACAGATAAAAGACCATATGTCAACTGACATCCATTATGCAAAACATAACGACACCATATATATACTTTTAGATAAATTTCTTGGATTAAAGATTCGACATCTTCTAATTAAAAAAGGTAAAAAATTTACAGGCATTATATCTTCTGGAGATGTCATAAGAGCAAACCTTGTTCAAAAAAACGATGAACTAAAGGAACTAAATACTTTAGTTGGATTAAAATATTATGAGAACTGGACATGGGGAAAAAAATAGACTTAAAAATTATAATTATTTTTTACAACTACTATACTGATAAAAGCCCTCGAACAAAGCACGTGCAATACAAACATTCCAGCTACCGCACAGCAGCACCCAGAAAGCCATCTTTAAAAAGTTTAAGGGAATCATTACAGCAATCGATATACTCAAAAAAATATTGTTCAGATGATTTTTCTTGATTATCAAAAATTAACAAGATCTTCTCTTTTCACTGAACCGATAAATCTCTCTGCAATTGAATTCATATTGGAGCCTTTACGGAAGTACAGACATCTTTTATACTATAGTTCTCATAATCGAAAAAGAATTCAAGAGCCCTATCCCTGATCATATACACGGTGGTATCAACCTTCTCTTCAAAATCTATCATCTGTTGCTTTACACATTCTCTCAAAGGATTTTCTGTTATAGCAAACTGAATTACCTTTCTATCACTATGATGAATAGTGAAATGCATGCAGTATCGTTTATTAAGGATGGTATCAACAATAAAATATTCATGGCCTGACTATAAAATTATCAAATACGGCAACAAGATTGTCAGATATGACAACAAAATTGCCAAATACGACTATTCCTGAATTCTAAGTTTTAAAAACTAATAGTATCGATACTGTACATTAACCTTTTGAGTTACCATAACATCATTTATAATTTATTAAAATCCTTTAACATCACTTCATGAGAATTTTTGTATAAACAATCATTTACAAGAGATTTTTTTACTTTTTCATTCTATCACACAATTTTTGGCACAGAAAATGCTTTATCTATAGATAGAGTTTACTATAGGGAGAACAGAACAATGAGCAATAAACCATTTAAAATACTATCAATAATAGGGAGCCCCCATGACGGGAACTCAAACACCAGAGCTCTTGTAGAGGATTTTGTAGAGGAACTTTCAACTGCAGGAGTGACATGCGATCATCAGGTTATGGGTCTTGGAAAATATAAGATTGAGCCCTGCAGAGGGTGCTGGGCATGTACCAAAGGCAAATCCTGCCCTGTCAAAAATGATGATCTTGATGTCATTAAAAAAGCAATGATAGAATGCGACATGCTCATCATAGGAAGCCCGGTTTACACAAATCAGGTCTCTGCACAACTAAAGATGCTCTTTGACAGGCTCTTTACATGGTGCCATGTATTTCCTCTCCTTGGAAAATACAGCTTGTCAGCAGTAACAACAGCCAATGATGGCCAAAAAGAAACTGGAGACTTCATTGAGAAAATGCTTGCTACTTACGGAACCTATTCCCTGGGAACAATTATCGGGACAGGTGCTTATACTGCAGGATTTTTTCCACAAAGAATTACTGCCCGTAAGAAGAATCAGAAAACTGCACGGAAAGCAGCACAGCTGATTCAAAAGGATACTCTACCTAAGGAAAGCAAATGGCTCAAGAGAATGTTTCGCGCAATGAAAAGAAAAATAACAGGGGTACACACAATAAATTATATTGTTAATGGACAGCATCCTGATATGCCCAATCCCCCGAAGCTCATGGTTAAGCTCATCAATTCTATCCGCAAAAAAAAGAATGTTCCATGGGATGATACTGTAAAGCTATCAAAGCTGATGGAATTTGAATTGCGGTGGTGGAAAGATAGAAACTGGCTCAAGGCAAAGAGCCTGAAGGAGCTTATAGAGGCTGAACCTGTCTCAACCTTTGAAATCAAGGAAAGGCTGCTCTTAGAATTAGCTAATGAAAATAACACTGTCAAAAATAATGAGAGGGCATAATGAAAATTACAGTATTAAACGGAAGCCCCAAGGGCAAACTCAGCAAAACATTGCATTCACTGCGGTTTATTGAAAAAAAGTTTACCGAGGTAACATTGAGCGAGCATCATATCTCACAGCGCATAAAACGCATTGCTTCCAATGAAACACTCTTTGAGGAAATAATGAATGATATTGTATTGTCTGATGCAGTCATATGGTCAGTTCCACTTTATGTATTGACAGTACCTTCCCAGTATCACCGATTCATTGAACTTATTTTTGAAAAAAAGAAAGAGTCCGTGTTTAAGGACAAATATACTGCGGTCATTACTACATCGATACATTTTTTTGATAACACAGCCCATACCTATATGCGGGCCATATGTGAAGACCTTGGCATGCGCTATGTGGACGGATTCTCTCCCGACCAGGATGACCTGATGAAGAAAAATCAACAGATGCAGCTCCTTAATTTTGCTCAGAACTTTATGGATACAATACAAAGACAGAGTGTTACCACAGAGCTTTTTGCACCTGTGTATCATGACCCCATAGCCTACAGTGCAGGAATTGCCTCTGGCAGTATTGATGCATCGGGAAAAAAAATACTGGTTCTATTAGACAATCGAAGTAATGCCAACCTTAACGCCATGATTGAGAGATATACTTCATCCTTTTCAACAGAGGTAGAGGTTGCTTGCATTGAAGACCTCAACATCAAGGGGGGCTGTATCGGCTGTTGCAAGTGCGGACCAGACTATAAATGCAGCTACGAGGGGACCGATGAATACATTGATTTTTATAATGGAAAGATGAAAACGGCCAATGCAATTATTTTCGCCGGTTCCATAAAGGGACGCTATCTCTCATGGCAGATGAAGCAATTCTTTGACCGAAGTTTCTTCAACACCCACACTCCCACATTGAAGGGGAAACAACTGGGTTTTCTGATTGCGGGTCCCCTTCAACAGCTTGAAAACCTGAAGGAGATTCTTCAGGCTTATTTAGAGTGGCAGAAGGCAAATCTTATTGGTATGGTAAGCGATGAGTATAAGACCAGTGAAGCAATGGATGCCCATATTAAAAACCTGGCTGAAAACACCGTTTCCTTCCTGGAGAGATCATACCAGCGTCCCAACACCTTTCTTGGAATGGGAGGCATGAAGATCTTTCGTGATGATATCTATGGACGACTGCGTTTTGTCTTCCAGGCAGACCACAAGCATTATCTTGAAAACGGCTACTATGACTTCCCTCATGATGATAAGGAGGCCAATGATTTTAGCGATAAGATGATAGCTGCCATGCGGAATCCCAATGCCCGAAAGGTTATACGTGACATGATTAAAGCAAAAATGGTGGAGCCACATCAGAAGTTGGTTGAAAAGGCGTGAAAAAACAGTTGTATATTTGACTTTTTATTAGCGAATAACATATTCGCTAATAACAATATTACATGCAGACTTTAAAAAAAAACATACGCGAGAAGATCCTTCAGGGAGCTCTTGATAGCTTTTTTGAAAAGGGGTTCAAGGATACGACCATATTGGCTAATTCCAAGAGGACTGGAGTGTCTGTTGGCAACATCTATAATTATTATAAATCAAAAGATCATTTGTTTTATGCTGTTGTTATTAAACCGGCTGTTGTTACAAAAAGCCGTTTACTCCAGTTGATATTTAGTAAACTGCACCGGCAACCAGCAGCACATGAGTCATAAGAACTCTTATCAGAACAAGAATCATGCCACCTATACGTTAAAATATTGACAAAAAGCACCGGACATGCAACG